>OCTX012104040.1_pt1 | contig 17995 bp, 30 predicted proteins | sample 1539691 | NCBI WGS metagenome assembly OCTX01 (sample SAMN02144231, study PRJEB22623) | gut metagenome | biome: sheep rumen | host: Ovis aries | place: New Zealand | reverse complement strand
AAAAACAGTCTTCCTATAAAGTCAGCCTGACCACCAAAGTCGCAGCAGGGAAAGGCTCCGGTTTGCTGGCAATCGAGCCGGAAGACTACACGGCAAAGGAAGTGCAGGTCCTCAAATCCGCAGGTTATACCGTGCTTGCCTATCTGTCCGTCGGCAGTGTAGACGAGCGGCGCAGCTATTATAAACAGCTCGAGCCGTACACGCTCCGGCGTCTCGATGACTGGGAACATGAGAGATACCTGGATGTATGTGAGCCAGCTGTGCAGGACTGGCTCATCAATCAGGGCATGAAATTCCTTGATGCTGGATATGATGGATTATGGATTGATAACATCGATGTTTATGAAGAGTATCCTTCGGACGCGGCCTATAAGGGAATCACCAGGATCCTGCAGGCGCTGTATCCTCACGGCTATATCATGATCAACGGCGGTATGGAGTACATGCTCCGCGCTATCTCTCAGAAGGCCCGCGTGGCTCACGGAGTGACGCAGGAGGAGGTTTTCTCGCTTATTACGGATTACTCTGGGAGCGGAACTTTCGGCGCTCAGATTGCATCGGAGAGCTTTGAATACCAGAAGTATCTTGCAAAGGCGATTAATGCCGGCATGGAAGCGTATCTTTTGGAATATACCAAAGACGCCAACCTCAAAAAGAAAATTGTTAATTACTGTGAAGCATCCGGAGCGGGATATTACATCTCGGAGGATGTAGATCTGTAAGAGCATAGAGCCATCCGCATGCGGAGACTATGCAATATAAAACCCCGGGGCGATTTGCTCCGGGGCCTTTTTTATTTACGGTTCAGATTTCACTAGTCCGAGGCATTCCTGCATCATGAGCCGGATATGGAGAGCGCATCCGTTTTTGCCTCGTCCCCATTCCTCTACGGTGCGGATCGGGATGCAAAAACGCCTTGCCAGTGCGCGCTGGCTCATTCCTGCAGCTTTTGCGATGCTCTTAATGTCTCGGTGGGAAGCATCCCATATATTGCCGAGCCAGTCAATTCTGTCCTTCGGCATCTCTGCGTCAAGATCATCTTCCCAGACAGAGGAAAAAGCCATGTCGGAGACAAAAGCATCTCTGTCTGCATAATTTAAAGATTCAGAGACACATAAGTTATATACATCAATTTTATTCATTAATCGCATCTTCCTTTCCGCATCATATTCGCGCATTATTTTTAAGCGCCTGGCCAGGCTGCATTCAGGGGAACAGGTAACTGCTCTGTTTTTTGGAACAAATAGTTTCCCGCACCATTCACAAGTTATTGGAGCTGATGATAGTTGACGGGTTATTCGCCTTTCGTCGGCATCTATATTATCGTAATAGTATTTGAGGGAAGACTCACTATCACGTTTTTTTATTTCTGTAGCCGCGCAGTCTTTGCAATATCTTTGACGGGAACTGTTTACAACATAATCTTTGCCGCATATGATGCATCGATCGATGCTTCCGAGAGGCCGTCTGGGGCCTCTTCTTTTATATGACCGGTCCGTTTCCTTTTTTCTTTCATCGCGGCAAGATGGACAGTACCATGCGCGGGGGCCTCCGGCAAAAACGATTCCGCACTGCCTGCAGGTGCGGGCACGTAATGTACTCTTTTTATGGTCATGTGCACAGGCTGGACAACTGATGGCCCAGGGATCACCATCGAATTCAACACCGCAATACTGACAAATCCGTTTCATTATCTGATCACCGCCACGACTTCCGGAGCGGGGAAGATAACTTCCTGCTCATCATCACCGTATTCGCCGCCGTATCTGGCATATACGAGATACTGATGTTTGCCAGAATATCTGCTATTGATATCAAGAGCTTTCTGGATTTCATCAAGATCGTCCTGCCCGCCGTCGAACCAGAGATAACCAAATCCTGTGCAGCATGTGCCGTCAAGCTCTTCGCCATCGTGCTCTTCATCGAACTCGTTCCAGTTATAGCTGTTCTCAAGCTCGTCACCGATCTCATGAGTCTCATCCGTGCAGCGGATTCCAAAGCAGTCACCGTTCATTCTGATTTCTTCAATCTTTTCGAGAATTTCTTTTGCTGTCATCATTGCTTTTTCCTCCACTATTGACGTGTTTCATTTCTTGATAATAATATACCACATATTATGTAGTGTGTCAATATAAAACTACATAATATGTGGTATATCCATAAATTATTTCATAAAAAAACCATGTATAAGAAACACGGCACCAACCTAAAACGGAAGGTGCCGTGCTTTTTTATTGATGTTCGATTTTAATCGTAACAACGATAACATGCCTGAACAGTCGAATGCTGAAAATGTTCGACCGTGACGCATGCACTGGAGTGGGCGGGGCAAGAGGCGAACCTCCGCCCGCGTCCAGCTCCGTAAGCGTTACCTGCTTTTTATTCACGCCGTCAGGCCGGTAGTTGAATGTGAGAGTGATCTTGTCATCGAAGAGGTAAATGGCATTCAGGAAGGTGTTGACGATGGCGTTCCGGTCTTCCTCGCGATCCGGATCCGCGTCACGGAAGCGCAGGAGGAAGAACTCAATGTGCTCGCGTGTCAGAATCGGACCCATCGCAAGCTCTGCCTGTGCTATGGATTTGTTCAGCGCTGACTTCTGGTCTTCCAGAGACTGCAGGCGCATGACCAGAGTATCGGAGACAGCTCCGGCCTCCATAGCACGCACAAGGTTCGAGATCCCGCGGTCGACGTCATGGAGCTGGGCCCGCAGGCTGGCGGTTTCATCAACAGCGGTCCGCTCTTCCTGGTAGTATTTCCATGCGGCATCAACAATCTGCGTGAACAGGACATCATCATGCAGAAGTTTCAGGATTTCGGAGATGACAAGCGGCTCAATCCAGTCCTGCCTAACGTTCTTCTTTTTGCATCCGCCTCCCTTCCTCCGTTCGGCACATGCATAGTAACCATATTTGACGCCATGCCGGTTTGTGCCGGACATGCCGATCATCATGGACCCGCAGTGTCCGCAGAAGATTTTGCCGGTCAGCAGGTAACTGGAATAGTCCCATGCATGCGAGGGCATGCGCTTGTTGTTCTTCATCATGATCTGCACCTTTTCAAATGTTTCTTTGTCAACGATAGCGGGAATCGCATCTTCATCGTGGATGATATCCTTGAATGTATATGTCCCGATATACCTCTCATCCTTCAGCATGCGGGGAAGAGTGGTCTTCGTGAATTTTGTCCCTCGTGAGTTCCTGATCCCGGATTCATCGAGCCAGACCAGAAGGGTGGAAATCGTCGCGCCATTGGCGTACCGCTCGAAGATCTGACGCGCAATAGGTGCCCGATCCGGATCTAATTCATAGGATTTGTCAGGAGCTGCGCGGAAGCCGTAAGGGAGGAAACCACCGATCACATGATGCTTTTTCGCTGATTCCAGTTTACCACGGGAAACATTCTGCGACAGCTGCAGGCTGTAATATTCCGCGAGACCTTCAAGGACCGATTCCAGGATGACGCCTTCAGGCCCGGGAGAAATGTTTTCGGCCACATATTCAACACGCACTCCGTGATTCTTCGCCCTGGCTTTATTGATGGCGATTTCATATCGGTTCCGGCCGAAGCGGTCAACCTTCCAGACGATGATCACAGTGAACTGCCTCTTTGCGCAGTCTGCCAGCATCCGCTGAAACTCTTCACGGTTGTCATTCGTGCCGGTCTTCGCGCGGTCGCAGTAATTCCCTACGATAGTGTATCCTTTTTCATCTGCATATTTCTGCGCGGCTGCCAGTTGTCCTTCTATAGACTGTTCGTTCTGTCCCCTGGAGGAATAGCGCGCATAAACAACGGCATTTTCAGACATAAAAATACCCTCCATGTTGCAATCCCTGCAATATGGAGGGTATAATATTTGTGGGTCATTTATACCTTCGTATTACAAGGGAAGAGGGCACCGATCTGTTGGCAGCGGATCGGTGTCCTTTTTTGTTATATAAAAGATTCGCCCGCCGAATCCGACGGGCGTTATTTTATGCCATTCCTTCTTCTGCAGGCATGTCGGAAACTGATGATTTTTCCGTGCGACTTGCTTCTATTTCCAGCTCTTTCCTGTACGCTTCTACTTCTCTATCAATCTGGGCCTGCGGATCTGCATCGCCAACACGCTTCATGACGTTTCGGATGTAGTCCTTCAGGGCCTTACGGGCATCTGCAGACATCTTCAAATATTCCTGAATCAAAACCCGATCGAAGTCATCCAGACCATACTGCGCGCACAATTCGTCAATGGAAGTCTGCGGGACAGAGATAAACATCTCTCCGGTGCCGTATTCAAGATATTCACTGTTAACATGATATTCATGACAAATCGTTTTAAACATAAGTGCGGAAAGATTATTTTCACCCTTTTCAATTTTGGATATTGCTGTCTTCCCAACACCTAACCTTTCGCCGAATTTTTCAAGTGTCAGCTTCAATGCTTTCCGAATTTCTTTAACTCTTTCACCCTGTGTCATGGTATCACCTTCCTTTCGAAAAAAGAATAACACGCAACGAAGATGTAGTCAATTGAAAAGTAGATTAAAGGGATATTTTCTGTTGACAAAGTGCCTTTAAGGAATTAGAATGTGGATTAAAGGCACATGTGCGACGCAAAAGAAAGGAGAAAGAGAATATGGCAGAGGAAAAAGCAAAGATCCTGGAGGAGCTTCAGGATCCCATAGAGGAAAAGGCAACAGAAACAATCAGTGAAACAATCGACGATGCCAAAGACTTCGCGGAACTCCTGAAGGGACTGACTGAGGAAGAGAAGCGAGAAGTAAAAGGAATCCTGATTGGGATGCAGATCTCACGCGACCGTCCGCTGACGGCCTGAAGGCGGTCTGCCGGAAGGAAACGGAGGGACTAACGATGCTGGAAGGCGTATGGATGCCTCAGCTGCTGGGCACGCTGATCAAGAGCGCGGAAGAATTCTATAAAGACCCGGAGAATGAGAAAGCGTTCCAGGAATGGCTTGCGCAGCGGCAGAGGGAGCAGGAGAAAGAAGCAAAAATAGGGGGATCAGGATGAAGTCTATAAGGATGACGTGTAAAAACTGCACACACCGAAAACCTTTTTTCAAATCAGGAGGGTGCGATATTAAAGGAAAAAGATCAAAGCATCCAGTAGAATGCGACGGTTTTACGCCTGATCCGGAAAAGTGGGAGATAGAAGGGGCTGACGATAATGATGTTGTTTTAAAAGCGATAGTAATACTTAGTGTTATGAATGCAATTGCAATCATCACACGAGTTGCAATTGCATTCATATAGGATTGCGCCGGCGCAAATGGAAAGGATGAAAATGACACTACCTATCAAACGAAAGTGGTGGGACATGATCCGCTCCGGAGAAAAGAAAGAGGAATACAGGGATATAACCCCGTACTATGCCAAAAGGTTTGCAACGGCGCTGGGGATGCACAATAGGCAGCTTAACCCAAAGCGCATGGAGGAAACGGACGCCAGAGTGCCGATTCATAATATTGTTCTTCGCGCCGGGTATTCGCTGGACTGTCCGACCATGATGGTAGGGGGAATGCTGAGAGTAGGCAAGGGCAGACTGGAATGGGGAGCCGTCCCGGGGGTTAAATATTTCATCATTGAAATAGATTACATAGAGGTGCTTTGCACTGATGACTGGGAACGGGCAGGATGCCCGAAACCACCGAACAATTGAAAGGAGCAATATGGGATACCTGCAGGAAAGACATGGGATCATGATGCTCGGGAGAGTACCGGATGGTACGTGTCCGCTGTGCGCGGTTAGTCACGATCCGGGACAGCCCCATAACCGGGATAGCCTGACATACCAGTACAAGTTTTATGACCAGCACGGGAGATGGCCCACATGGGCCGATGCAATGGAGCATTGTTCTCAGTCTGTGAAAGAAGCCTGGACGGAGGCATTGGAACAGAAGGGCGTGAAAGTAAGGTAGGAACTGAAACCGCAGAAAGAAAAGAGGGAAGAATGAAACACTGGATAGCTGATTTTTCTATCAAATATCGGGCTGGAGATGTTGCGATCGAAGAGGTCTCGATAAGGGTCGAAGCAGAGAACATCACAATAGCACTGGGTAAGGCTCTGCAGTACATAGACGAAAATTACCGCGATAGAGAGAAGAGAGGCATCGAGCAGATTGCTATCTGGAACATCGGCATAACAGCGGAAGAAGATGTCTTCTGACACCGCGAACCGGGAAAGGTGGACGACAGAGAATGATAAGGATTGAAGATGAGCAGTTTGACCTGCTCAGGGAGAGCATGAACAACATGCTCGCGAAGATACTCGGGGAAATGATAAAAGAGGAAATTCTCGTCGCCTCTTTTAATGCCAAAGTGAAGATCTCAATGGGACATACAGCTGTGCCGCTTACGGAAAAAGAGACACGTATTGCCCGCATCCCCCAGTTTGACTTTAAGGTGACTGCTGCCAGGCAGATAAAGCATGAATATGAAGGGGAGATCTACGAGGACCAGATGGAAATCGTAATCGATGAATATGGCAACGTGGAATACAAGAAGATCCCGACCGGGCAGATGTCCCTGTTTGATGGAAAAATGGAGGATTGGAAATGAAGGTTAGAAAATCATCAATCATTGTAGCAATTGTTCTTGCCGCAGCAATGGCATTCCTTCTGTGCTGCATCTGCGCGGAAGCGAAGACACCGAGAAATGGGATGGTCACTGACAAAGTCGGCAACACCTACATCTACAAACATGGAAAGCTGCAGACCGGATGGGTGCATTACAAGGGCAACATTTATTACGCCCACAAAACCAAAAGCTACAGCTTCCCGAAGGGCAGCATCTGCAAGAGCACCTATCGAGTCAGAGGGCACAGGATGTACTACTTCGACGAAAAGGGCAGGAGGCTCAAAAAGGATTCCAGATACATCGGCCTGAATCGCGCAAGTAAATCAGTGCATTACATCTACGCTCCGGGAATGGGGAGCAGGAGGTACCGCTACAATGCGAACCACAAGCGATACCAGTATTTGAATGATAAAGGCAAATGGGAAGACACAGGCCATAAATGCTGGCCGTACGGCATGATCGACTGGCAGGAGTAATCATGAAATGCAGCTGTGGGAAGCTGATCAGCAGGTATGAGGAAATGAAGGTGGCAAAGATAAAAGCACCTGTAAAATGTAAATTCTGCGGGAAGGAATTCATACCGCGTGATGGCCGTAAGTACTGCAGTACGGATTGTAGTGATGAACAGTATAAGATCGCAGGCAGGATAAAAGGACAGACATTAATAACAAAGACATGCCAAATCTGCGGGGAAGAGTTTCAGGTGAAGAGATCGAGCACCAGGGAGCTCTGTCTGGACTGCAAGCATATGGCGAAAAGCGGTTATAAAGAGAAACCGAAAGTAATTAACAGCGCCAGAGCTGTAAAGATGCAGAAGATCAAAGCATCAGGCATGACATATGGACAGTACATGGCCAACAGAGGAATAAAGCCGGAAGAGCCGGAAGTATACCGCGGGACACTGCGCGAGACACAGTCATGGATGCAGGGTCCGAAAACTGTACTGGTGCATCCGGATACGCCTCCTCCGAAGGCACGGATCAGGAGAAAGGTTGAATAAATAGATACAGACTGATGGAATGGCTGAAAGAACTCCAGGAGCGCCACACAAGCGGATATGTCAACAGAGGGATCTGCGTATCCTGCAGAAGAGGAGAAACTGCGTGCCTGGGCGGAAGGTTTAAAAATACGTGCCCGAACTATGTTGACCCTACGCCGACCAAGGGCGAGCACCTTGAGAAATATGCCGCCCTCGTCCGGAAGATGTTTGAGACAGAGGGCGAACCGGCCAGAGGAGAACTGTACGGAGCTGCCCAGAGCAGACGCAAATTCCTGCGCGGATTCCTGGACATCAATGAGGACCTGATCCGCGCAGTGGAGGACTCAGTGTATCAGGATAACTGGCTCAACGAGCGGGATTTAAGGAGATTGAGATGGGAACTATAACTAGACAGCTGCCCTCCGCAGCCGTGTACATGGGTATAGTGCTGATGATCCTGATGGCAGCGGGACTGATCTGCTGTATTGCAAGGGACATTACAGAGATGAGCATCCTTTGGAATGCTGCGGACAAAAGACACAGGAAGCCCAGAAACAGGGAGCCGGAGGAGAGCCCTGAAGAGGAAAAAGCGGATTTGCGCCGGCGCAAAAAACACGGTGTAAATCTGCAGGAGACAGATCTCCGGCGCCCGTATTTAGAGGGAATCGGACATGATTATCACACAGGGAGCACCCAAAATACGGTGCAGGGAGAAGGATATCAGGATGCTCTGCCCTGCGGAACGGAAGGATAAGAACAATTTCACGCTTTATACGCTGTGGATTTATATCGAAGGAATTGAGAAGCCTCTGGCGTGCAACTACGATTCGCCGGAGGAACGGGACCGGGACTGCATGCGGATCAGCGAAGCCTGGGAGAATACCTGCAGATCTGAAGAGAAGATTATGAGAAGACTCAGGGAGATTGAGCAGGCACACCAGAGCATGCAGGAATCGATCCGGAAGACGGCCGCCATGATTGAAGAAGTCAGAGCGGCAGAGGGCGCCAGAAAGAAGCCCGCCAGTTCTTCTGGAAAATCAAAGAAAAAGGAATCAAAACCGTTTATTCCTCCGACGCTCGAGGAAGTAGTTGAGTACATCATCTCCAAAGGATACGACCAGGCAGCACATCAGCAGCCGGAAGGCATTGCCCGCCGCTTCATCCGGTACTATTCCACAGATGACGGAAAGTGGCGCTTCAAGGATGGGCGGCCTGTGCATGACTGGAAGAGATGCATGGCCAACTGGGTCAACCGCATCGATGAAGATGAGGAGGCACAGTCATCCGGATCTGTAAAGCAGAATCAGTTCACGCAAGGCGTAGAGAGCAACAGCTACGACTTCGACCAGCTGGAGGCGGAGCTCATAGCTCCGGAAAGCACATGAAGAGAAGAAAAGTAAGGGACAACCGTGCCAGACGTGCACGTAAGAAGAGAGGCATGTTGTACGAGATCGATACAGTGCCGATCTACCGCAGGTTCGACAAATACACCCAGAGGAACAAGAGAGTCGCCTATTTCAACGACTATTGCGTTGCACAAGTCGGAATGTCCTGGGATGACATTATGGAGAGCCTGATGGAATACAGACATGGATATCCGGAAATTGAAGAGTATTGGCGTTCCCTCCGCAAAGACTTCTTTGCATGGATTGAGGCCAATGATCTGTCAGGCTGGGGAGTCCATATGTACCCGGATAATTAAGTAAACAGCCCAGTCAGGAGAAACCTCCTTGACGGGATAACGAATAAACTCACGGAAAGAAACTGTCAACCGCATGCCGGCCGGGCTGTCCGTCATGCTCTCATACAGCTCCAGATCATAGTAATAGAGATGATGTGCTTTTACGCCACATATTGTGCATACCATACATAACAAGGGCGGTGCGGAGCTGGCCGCCCGGAAGGAGGAACCGTGGCAAAGAAATACATATGTGCGGAAGATGCCATAGAGGCAATCGGGCACATGATGGATATAGACGGATTCCGTGACGGTGACTGCGTGAGCCGCAGGGCGGTGATGGGGATCCTGGACAATATGAAATCAGACTTCTCGACCTTTATCGAAAAGCGCCTCGAAGAAACGACAGGCCCGGAGCACTATTATCTGGAAAAGCTGATGATAGACTGGAGTAATCATGGATAAAGATATCAGGAAGAAAGGACCATGGCTGTGTTTGATTGAAGAGGATTTCTGCGGGCTTTCCTTATCAATCACATACAATCCCGAAAACCGCAGTTTCCAGATTGCAGCACTCGTTGCCAACATGCTGCTGGTGATCGGATACGACTTTTAACTACATATATAAAGTAACAACAGCCCAGGCACTCAGGTGCCTGGATATTTTATATCAGGCACGCCAACGCTCCACGGAGCGTTTTACCAGTTCATAAGCTGATTAAACTTGGACACCAGAGGAGACCGGAGATGCATATTAGACGCAAATACAAGATGAAGAACAGCATCGAAGTATGTGAGTTTATATCAGCGAAATGTCCGGGAGCGAACAGGCTCAGGCGCCCGAAGGAAAAGCCGAGCTCTGAGCGGATCAAGAAGAACAACCAGCGCCGGAAGCAGCGGAAAGCCGGAAGGATGGTTGAGGAGTATTTCAACGAGGACGATCTTGTCTGTACGCTCACATTCCGCACAGAGCAGAGGCCGGAAGACATGAAGGCCGCAAAGCAGATGTTCAAGGACTTTGCCAACTACGTCCGGAAAGAATACCGCAAAAGATACTACGAGCTCTTCTGGATGCGGAACATTGAGGTCGGACCGAAAAACGGATGGCACATACATGTCATCCTCAACCGGATCGAGGGCGCCGAATTTCTGATAAAGGATTACTGGCGCCAGTATGGAGGAGTTTACTTCGAGTACCTGCAGGATAAAAGGGACCAGGGCAAGGACCTCGGTGAGTACATTGCAAAGTCTCCGATCACATGCGAGCGCATATCAGACGCTTCATGGAGCCATTCAAGAAACATTCAGGAAGTCAAGGGCGAGGACACAGTCATCACAGGGCACGCCATGACGGACAAGCCTCGTGTGCCGGCAGGATATTATCTCGACAAGGATTCTATGTATGACGGATTCAATGACGACGGATATCCATTCCGCACGTACACTGTCAGGCGCATTGAGAAGAAACGTATAGACCATAAGCTGAAGCCGGCACAGCTCCGGAAACTGACAAAACGAAAGCGAAAGGCGAAAAAATGAGCGGGATCCTTTTCCCGAAGAGACCAAAGAAGAGCAGAAGGAGGACTCACGCGAAAAGCAGCATCCTCCAGAGAGACATAGACAGGAATCGGTGCTGGCTATGCATGCAGCTCCGGCATGATTACAGTGAACACACTCCGGGAGCACTGCATAAGCATCATATCTATATGGGCCCGCTGAGATCTGTCAGTGAGGCACAAGGCTTTTATGTGTACCTTTGCCCGCAGCACCATACACAGGGGCCTGAAGCGGTCCACCGGAACGCCGGTACCTGTCGCACGCTTCAGGCGCAGATGCAGAAGGCGTATGAGAAAAACCACACACGGGAGGAGTTCCTGCAGCTGATCGGCCGCTCGTATGTGGATTGAAACAATTAACACGAACTGGAAAGGTGGTAAAGATGTTTGCAAGATTTGGAGAATTTGGATCTGCGGAAGAGATAAACCAGAAGGCGGAAGAACTGTTCAATGCCGGAGACAATGACGGTATCCGGGCACTGGCATCCGAAAACGGGATCCCGTCCGAGTATGCAGAAGCATATTACGAGGGAGATCTTCCTGTGCTCTGCGACGCACTCACGGCAGCGGTCGGGAAGCTGGACATGGAGGAAGAGGAGATCGTCATGGTCGGTGTCATGGAGGACTGGCTGAACTACATTCAGGCACAGTGCATGGAAGACGAACAGATGGCTATAGCTGTCAGGAAAAAGGGCAGGAACCTGGTGGACTGCCTCGGGAAGATCCTTCTCTGGTCCCTCACGAACCAGAAAAAAGTGGACAAGTCAGTCCTGGCATCTGCAGAAAAGCTTATCAAGAAAGAGAATGTGAATCTCAGGCAGTACGGGATGGAACCCAGATACCTGCAGTACACATCGATCGGGATCCCGAACATGAGCACCGCGCGTCAGCTGATCCGTGAGTATTATCTGCAGGAGGTGTGAAATGGCTGAATATGCTTACAAGATGTTCAACAAGGACCTGACATGCACCAGAGGCAGAGGAAGATTCCAGTACACACCCGGCGAATGGATTGAGGAGCCGGAAGCGAACTGCGTGAAGAACGGCTTTCACTGCGCAAAGAATCCTCTCGATTGTCTCAGCTATTATCCGAGGTGGGATGATTCACAGTGCTGGATCGTGGAGATAGGCGGCGATATAGACGAGGACAGGTTGGATTCCAAGGTGTCCTGCACGCGGATCCGCCTCATCCGTCAGCTGAACCTCGAGGAATTTGTGGCAGAGGCCTGCAGATATATGATCCATCACCCTGCGATGGAGACCAATCATCATGTGCTGCGCCAGCCGGCAGAGGTATCCTCTTACAACCATTTCCTGATCGTGCGCTGTGCCGATCCTGCGGCAAAAGGGGCAGAGGGTGACGTTATCGGCCTTCTGAAGGAGAACGAGCGTACAGGGCAGATCTATTCAGGAAATGTCTTCACGGTCGGGACGCCCGCCCACAAGGCCGGCGCCTGGTACAACGTATACGGGGAGGAGGTGGACAGAAATGCGCAAGAGGATTGTGCTACAGTCGGAACCATGTGAGCCTCCTAAGAAGCCGCATATGAAGAGCAAGACATACTATTGGAGCGTGAGGAAAGAAGACATTGCCACCATTGCAAAGGCTCAGCTGATCGGGTCTGCCGATACTGTCATTGTCCTCAACATAGACATCTTCTTTGAAGGAGAACTGAAAGCCAGATATTTCGCCGATAAATTTGCCTGCAGTCACAGAGCACTGATCGTGGATACCGGAGACTGGAAAAGACTTTGTCTGCAGAATGTGGCAAATGTGGCGGCCGGCCTCAAGCCAAATTACAACGAATACAGCTACTACTGTGACATGGTGCACTGGGATTTTGAGACAGTCAAGGACAGTGACATCGTTCGCAGATATCTTGGCGAGGATGTGCGATACTGGGAATCCGAGATACAGAGTGAAAAGAGGATGACGGCGCTTAACAACAAACAGGCTCGTATAGACGCCCTGATGGAAGAGACCGTGCCGGATATTCCGGAAGATTTTTACAGGTGGATACATGAAGAGATCTTCGGGCGCAAACATCTTTACCAGAAAAAGCTTGCCAAGATGACAAGATGCACTTGCGCAGCGTGCGGGAAGACATGGTTGCAGAAGAAGAGCCTCGGGATCGGCAGGAAGACCTGCCCGAAATGCGGAAGCTTGGTTATGGGAACATACAAGCAGGAAATAAAGAGCGCAGAAAAAAGCTTGTTCCTCCTTCAGCCCTGCAGGAAATATGGACAATGGATAGAGAGATATTTCCGTGCGAGCTGTGTATGGTCCCCGGAGAAAGAGAGCCTGGTCTCCATCGATGAGAGGATCAGGGTGATCGTCCCGAACGGGAAAGACTGGGGAACCTGCTATTATGAGGATTTTATAGACAGAGACGGCAAGCCGACATACTGGGATGCAAACCACTTCAATGGACGGATGAGAGCCGGATACCTTTATCCGGGAACGCTCGGCCAGATGAAAAAATGCCTGCCGGATACTCTTTCCCGGAGCGGTATGCAGATACTGGCGGCAGAGGGTGTCAGGTTCAATGTCAATAACTTGATCATTAATTGGCACAAGAAACCTTGCATGGAATACATCATTAAGGGCGGCTTTCACAGACTGGCCGCGGAGATGATAGGCAACTCCTACTGGGGATCCGACTATAAAGTCGATATTGATGGGAAGAACCCGCAGGAAGCGTTCAGGCTCAATGCGGATAAGGTGAACCGTTTCCGCCAGATGGACGGAGGACTGACAATACTGGGCTGGCTGCAATATGAGCAGACAACAGGGAGGAAAATCTCACAGTCCAATCTGATAGAAGCGGATAAACACGGCATACATTGCAATGATCCGGACGTGTGGAAGATTCTGTCCTTTGTGAAGTCTCCGGACGTTTTTATTAACTATCTCCGAAAACAGTCAAAGCTGCAGAAGGAATCACGCCGGCAGATCATCAGTGACTGGGTGGATTACCTGGACATGGCAAAGAAGCAGAAACTGAACCTGTCGAATGCCATGTTTTATAAGCCGAAAAACCTCAGGGCGGCACATAACGCCTGCGTGCGCTTCGCACAGCAGAATGAGCTTCAGCTGAAGGCAGAGGGCATCCGGGAGCGCTTCCCGGATGTGGAGCGGATCCTGGACGACGTCCGGGACAAATACACCTATGAGGGGGAGGATTTCAGCATCGTAGTACCTGCAGATATCGCAGATATCATCCATGAAGGCCGATGCCTCGGGCACTGCATTGATACCACGGACAGGTACTTTGACCGCATTCAGCAACATATCACCTATCTGGTCTTCCTGCGCAGGAGCTCCCAGAAGGATGTCCCCTATTACACCCTCGAGATTGAGCCGGGCGGTACCATCCGCCAGCAGAGGACGACCGGAAACAACCAGAACAAGACAGACGTGAAAGAGTACACGCCATTCATCCATGAATGGCAGAGGGCGGTCAGAGAAAGGATCAGCGAGGAAGATAAACAGCTGGCAGAGGTCAGCCGGCAGACGCGCATCCGGGAATACCAGGAGCTCCGTGACAAGCAGGAGAAAGTCTGGCGTGGTGCGCTGGCCGGGAAGCTCCTGGTCGATGTCCTGGAAGCAGACCTGATCGAAGCGATATAAGGAGCAGATATGGAATACATGCAGATGACACTGAATGATTGGCTGGAGATGAAACAGTCACTGGAAAGAGAACTCAATAACCTGAAGACGGGATTCATCCGTGTAGGATATGTCCTCAGAAAGATTGATGACACCAAAGGATATGAGCAGGACGGCTACAAGAGTGTCGCGGAATTTGCAAAAGCGGAATATGGGCTCAGCGCTTCCACCGTCAGCAGGTTCATGGCGATCAACGAGAAGTTCTCCCTCAACGGATACTCGGAGAGGCTTGACCCTAAGTACATCGGCTTCCGTCAGAGCATCATGGGAGAAATGCTCGGCCTGCCGGACCAGGACCTTGACCTGGTTACGCCTGAGACATCGAGACAGGATGTCCGGGAGCTCAAGCAGTTCAATCGTCAGGAGCCGGAGAAAGGGATTGCTGACGACCTGCAGGATCTGATCGAGAGTTATTTCAGGGAAAACAAGGAAGAACTCAACGAGCTCTATAATGCTCCGGGAACACCTACGCAGGAGATCCTGAACCCATCCGGCAATAAGGTATACCGCAAAGGGATGTACATGATGTTCTTCTACACGGACTGCGTGAAGACAAAGAAGTTCGGAGGAGCGACAGACGCCTACAACTGGGGAGAGTTCCGCGAACTGATTGACAGCATCTTCTCATCCTTGGCCGGGCAGGACACATACGGGGACTACTTCGGGATCCCGCAGCAGGCAGAAGCTCCGGAAGCAGAAGAGCCGAAGCCGGCAGAAGTTGCGCGGGCAGAGGGACCGAAACAGGAAGAGCCGAAGGAAGAAAAGAAACCGGAAGCAGAGACAATCCATAAGCCGGCGCCCATGGAGCAGGAGAAGAAACCCGCACCGAAGAAACCGGAAAAGAAAGTCACTGTTCAGGATCCGGATGAAGACATGCCGATTGAGGCAGAGGAATCTGCAGAGGAAGCTGAAGTGGTGGAACACACTGCCCATGAGGAAACCCAGGAGGCAGAGGGCGCAGAGCAGGAGGAAACGCCCGCGGAGACAATTGCGCCGGCGCAAATAATGCCGGCACCTGAGCCGACAAGTTACAGCAAGGCGGTCGCAGATGCGGGAGAAAAGCTCGAGGAGATTCGCCAGAGCTACGAGGAACAGAACTGGATGAAGATGTCAGAGCAGCTTCTTTCGCTCGGCTTCATCGTGAATCAGCTCAAAGTGATGCAGACCATGCACACATGAGGCAAGTTGCAGGAAAGTTAAATTGACATGGCGGTATGCCCGAAAGGAAACAGCCGCCATGATGGAGGGATAAAAATGGATCTCGATGAAGCAATCAGGTATTACAGCCACTTGGCAGACGAATGCCGAAGGAAAGTCAATATCGAACGGTATGATTATATGGATTTAAAGGACTTGGCTGCTGAACACGGACAGCTTGCGGATTGGCTGAATGAGTTAAAGGTACTCAGAGAAAAGATCCGTGTATTACTGGAAAAGCAGGAGAAGGATAGATGGATTCCGGTGATCAGGTGTAAGGACTGCAAATTTCGCGAGAATGATGATTTTTGCACAGGGCGAGGGTTTCCTTACCAACTTGTGCCAGATGACGGATTTTGTGATAAGGGCAAAAGAGATGACTGTACAGGAATTATATGACTGGTGCAAAGAAAACAATCTGACTGATGCAAAAATCAAGATATGCATAGACGGCGCGATTACTACAGGAATATCACAGAATGACATTGTGGAATATGGGAAAGCATTCGAGTCACACAAACCTGTGAGTAAATATGTCTTGATTGAAGTGCAGACATAAAGACACGAAAGGAAAAGGCTATGGCTGATGAATATATCCGCAAGGAAGATGCGGAGGATGTTATAGCAAAACGTTCCGGCTTCTAAACAGCAGAAAGAGCGAAAAAGTGGGCTATGATGCATCCAATTGATTTAGAACCTTGGTTTGGTGCGGTTGCAACTGCAATAACTGCCGTTGAATCCCTTGAACCTGCCGATGTTGTACCTGTGAGGCATGCAAGATGGGAGCGGTACAGCGGAATCACAATCAGATGCAGTCGGTGCGAGCATGTGATTCATGACTGGAGGCTTTCAGAGTGCAAGTATTGCCCCAACTGCGGGGCAAAGATGGATGGGCACAGAGAGGTGTGAGTGTATGGTCACAATGACGCTCAGCTTCAGAACATGGTGTCTTAGGTATCATCGAGAAATCTATTCTCTTTTGATGTTCGGGCATATTGAACTGCTGACCGATGACATGCGAAAGGAATATGTGGAATGGTGTCGCACAGATGAAGGGAAGAAATACCTTGAAGGTGGAGAAGAATATTTGAGAAGAGAGAGGAGAAAGCGGGCTAATGTATGACTTTTTATCATTCGTACGTGACACAGGCGTCGAGGTAAAAATCCTGCCTCCGGGAGCTGGCGTGCTGATCAGGCTGGAAGTAAGGGAGTCTGAGCACGGATTCTATGAGCGGCGAGAGATCACAGACAAAGAAGCAGCATCGTGCGGAAACATCGATGTCTACACTGGCCAGGTGCTTGACCAGATGGTCGCAAAGATCGGAGCGAAGAAAGCACAGGAGTACGCCAACAGGCACAGGAGCAACAAGCGTCAGGAACTGGAAACATTCTGGAAGCAGAGCAATCCTACAACACTTACCGAGGAATGACACATGACGGCAAAGGAACAGCAGAGAGAAGCAGCCTTCTACCTGTCGCGCTACCAGATAGCACGGGCAGAGGTCGGGGATATTGAGAAGCGCATAGACATCGCACGTAGTGAGATGATGGGAATCAAGGGCATATCATACGAGGACGGTGACATGCCCAAGGCACACAACACTGAGCATGATTTATCAGACTATATCGTCCGCATTGAAGATCTCATTCGGGATTGGCAGCATGCGCAGGCCAGAGCGCTTGACCTTGTGCGGGAGATATCCGAGGCGATCAATGCTGTTGACCATGATCAGGCACGGCGTGTGCTGATGCTCCACTTCATAGATGGCCATCCATACGAGAAGATTGCAGAGATTATGGAAAAGTCAGAGAACACTATATACAGGTGGAGACGGATCGGACTGATGAAAATAAAAATGGATTGTGGTAGTGAATGTTAGTATAACGGCATGTTAATATGCTATCAGGTTCATCCGGGATGAGACGGATGGACTTCATTCAGACCTCCTTTCCAGGGGACGGGCCGAGGCACCTGCCATGCCTCGGCCTTTTGCGTGCAGGAGTATCACATGCCGATCTATATCAGGTGCAGCAGATGCGGGAAGAGGATCCCGGCCGGAACTAAATGTACATGCAGGACATATAGACACAGGGAATATGACATGTACCGCGACAGCAGGAGCAAGAGGTTCTATGACTCCGAGGAATGGAAAAGGACCAAGCAGAGAGTCCTGGATCTCGACGGGATGGATGTGTATGAATACATGACGACCGGCAGGATCATAGCACCTGATACAGTACACCATGTCATCCCTCTCAGAGATGACTGGTCTCTTCGATGTGATCCATCGAACCTGATGTCACTCGCAGCATCGACGCACTCCCGGATTGAACAGGAG
>OCTX012291762.1_pt1 | contig 18000 bp, 9 predicted proteins | sample 1539691 | NCBI WGS metagenome assembly OCTX01 (sample SAMN02144231, study PRJEB22623) | gut metagenome | biome: sheep rumen | host: Ovis aries | place: New Zealand | reverse complement strand
GTCGTCACCCATCTCGATACCTCCCAGATCGAATCCCATCACGGCGGGATAGTCACCTACGGTCAGCTTCACATCACTCTTACCATCTTCATAAGCCCAACCGATACCATAGAACGGATCATCCTGATGACCCGCCATATAACCCTTCTTCTGGAGGGAGTCCATCCGCTCCTCCAACTGCTGAGCCAGCGTCTTCTCAGGCTCAGATTTCTGCTGTGTCTTACAGCTCAATATCGCAACTGCGGCGATTAGTAATAATAATAGTTTTCTCATATCGCCTGCAAAAGTAAGAAAAGTTGGCGAAATACGCAAATTTTTATTTCCTTAATTCAAGTACACGGCTCGCATAATCCCAATCCAAAGGTATCTCCAACCCCACTTCCATCAAAAAACGACCCGTAAACTGGCGTCCATTTAAGTCGCAAGGCTTCTGCCAGGCTTTCACATCCTTCTCTATCACCGTATAGGTGGCATCGGGATCAAGACCTTTCAGACGGATACGAGGGATGGGCATGCTGTAGTAGTTGTCCACCTTATAGGCGAAGACCACAGCCTGACTCTTATCCCCGTTGACATACATCAGCGAGGCTACACCTTTTCTATTATAGGGGTTCTGCAGTCGATAGAGATCGCCCGTCTGCACCGTCTGTCGCAGTTCCTTGTAGTCGGCAAAGCAGGTGGTACACTGTAACTTCTCCTCGTCGTTCATATGCTTGGGCTGGAGTTCGATGCCGAGGCGACCACTCATCGCCACATCGCAACGGAACTTGATGGGCGTGATACGTCCACCCGTATTCCAATAAGGCACGCCGCCGATATGCTGCGCCATCGCATTGGCAGGGAAGAAAAGACTGGTGCCCCACTGGATATAGACACGCTGCAAAGCATCGGTATTGTCGCTGACCCAGAACTCATCGAAGTAAGGTAGCAACCCGTAGTTGGCACGACCACCACCAGAAGCACAGTCCTGAATCACCACATCTGGATATTTTGCACGGATGCGCTCTAGCACCTTCAACAGTCCCAGATGGTAGTCGATATACAGATTATTTTGTTTGTTTTTGGGCAGATACAACGAACCATAGTTCTGAATCGAGGCATTGGCATCCCACTTGATATAACTGATCTCAGGATACTGGGTCAGCAGGTCATCCACAATCTTAAAGGCAAAGTCCTGCACCTTAGGATTGGTCATATCGAGTACCAACTGCGTACCACCGCGACCTAACTTCAATTCACGGCCTTTCGTCTGGAGTGCCCACTCTGGATGCTGTTCGAAAAGCTCACTCTTGGTATTTACAGCCTCAGGTTCAATCCAGATGCCGAGCTTGATCTTGCGCTGACGAGCTGCATCTGTCAGGGCCTTGATACCTCCAGGCAATTTCTTCAGATCCGTCACCCAGTCGCCTAAGGTAGAGGAATCGTCGTTACGCTGGTACTTATCACCAAACCAACCATCATCCATCACGAACAGTTCTCCACCAAACTTGGCGATATCATCCATCATGTCGATGATCTTCTGTTCCGTGATGTCGAAATAGATACCTTCCCAGGAGTTGAGCAGGATATCACCTGTATTCATTCCTCTGTGGAGCATACCCTCCGTACGTGCCCAACGGTGGAAGTTGCGACTCACTTCCCCCATGCCCTTATCAGAATAAGTAAGCGCCAGATGAGGCGTCGCAAAAATTCTGCCTGCCTCCAATACATATTCAGAAGACTGCGGATCGATACCGGCATAGAACTGATGGGTCTTGCTATTGTTCGTATTCACACGAATCTCGTAGTTTCCACTCCAGCAAAGAGCGGCACCGATGGTACGACCCTCGTCCTCACGAGGCTCGCCATCGAGTGAAAGCATAATCTCTGGTGCATCGCAATGGGCATTACGGGCACCATCGGTATTACGGATTACCTGAAGTCCACGGGTCAAGGGCTCTTGTGTCAACTGGGCCTCAGCGCACCAGTCGCCATGCAGATGGGTAATCCACACATCACCTCTACGCAGGGTCAGACTACCAGAATCGAAACGTTTCAGAAAGATACTGCCCTTCTCACGATGGGAGATCTCCGTCCATGTCTCGATGATATCTACTTTCTTATAAGCCTTATAGAATACTTTGACGGTGACGGGCATCAGTTTGTCCTGCATCGTAAAGACATGCGTCTTGGCGTTATGCTCATCTTTCAACTCATAGCTCTTAACTGTCAACTCCAGATTCAGGTCGCCATCACTGTGTTGTACCTGCAGGGCAGGGAGATGAATCATGTCAATCGTACCAAAAGTGGGCAGTGCAGCGAAGTTAAAATCGCTGCCTGCCTCTTTGAGTTGATTAATTTCAGCTATGGGACCACCATAGTAGTCTTGTCTCAAGTCCTCGCCTTCGTTGGCATGTAGAACCAGAGAGGTGTTGGGTGTTGAGATGATGACTTGACCTTCCCAGGCACTTACCTGTGATGTTCCAAGGAGCAACGCCGCTCCTACTACTAAGAAAACCTTTCTCATAGATAAATACAAAATTATGAACCTATAAATCTTAATAAATCACAACTTTCTTTCCGCCGTGGATATAGACGCCACTGGTTTTCGGCTCCGGTATGCGCATACCTCTCAGGTTATACCAGCCATCAGAGTCATAGCGTCCGTCGCGGATCACGCCATCTGCCTCGAAAGCCTTGATGGCAGTACTCAGTTTCAGATTATCCTGATAGGTGACAGAAGCCTCCGTGAGTTTCACGCTACCTGGATTCTCATAGATGATATACACGCGGTTGAGTTTGGAGATGCCACTCGGGATCTCAAGCAACAGCTCCGTACGACCTGCGGGCACACCTACGGAAGTGGCCTGAGCCGTCTGTAAGCCAGTGGTGTATTCCATCTTCAGAGTCACAGGGAAGTCAACAGCCTCGAACTTCACGGTGATGAGGTTCTTGTCGTTGTAACGCTTATCGCCGATCTCCCAGCCACGGGCAGCCCAGCGGGCCGTTGTCGTGATGGTGTGCGTACCCTTGTCGTAGCTGGAGTTGTAGCCGTAGTTCAGGTCTGCCAGATGGATGTCGCCAGGCTTCGGGGCCTCAGGACGATACACCTGAAGCTTCGTCACAGTCACGCCATCGCCACAGATGCTGAAGCCTTTACTCAGTTGCTGAGCCATCTCGCCAGTCAGTACAATACGCACGGTATAGGGGAATGAGCCGACATCATTCAGCAGCACCTCATTGCCTGCCTGTTCAGAGCTGGCATCACGGATGAACACCTTCGGCCAGTCGCAGTCCTTGGTGACGCCACTGACAGTAATCAGCAGCTCATCATACTCCTTCAGCGTCTCACCTACAGAAGCATCCTGCTTGGCTACCTCATTCCAGGCAAGCGTCTCGCCGGCAGCATTCTCCCAGAGGGTGATGGTCTTGCCGGGCTTCAGCGAGCCGTCGTCAGTCTCCTCGCTGTTCACTGCAATCTTAGTGAAGGTGACGATAGCGGCCTCTGTGGGCTGGATCGAGATCTCCTGAATGTTCTTCGAGTTGTCGAGGGCGAGACGAACTGCCTTGGCAGCTTTCTCCATAATCGTGCTGGGACCCTCCACATCCGTGCGGTACTTCACTGCCACCTTCACCTTGCTGGCATCGGCGAACTCAATCAGCAGTTCCTTGCCGCTGACATTCTCGTTGGCGACAGGACTGATGGTAGCACCAGTCCATCCCTTTGTGGTAGCAAGGGTGTGGGCAGCAGTGTCGTAGGTGGCGTTGCTCTGCGGCTTCAGCATCGAGAGGTTTGCCACACCATTTGTGAAGACATTGACGGTAGTCACCTGCATCTTCTTGATGGTGATAGTACCAGCCACATTATTCTTCACCTCGATGTTCTGCACCTCCTTACCTGACTCCAGAGGCACCTCGACGGTAGTGCCGGAGGCGGATCGGGTTTCACCACGGGCCTTGGCAACCATCGTGTTGGCACTCATCTGCGACTCAGTGCCATCCGTATATTTCACTGTTACCGTCACGTTCACACTCGACTCTGCCAGTTCCACCTTCAGCACATTACCTGCCACAGGCTCTGGATCGTTAAACCAGATCTGCGCAGCGCAGTAAGGCTCAGTAGTGGTCATTGTGATAGAGCCATCTTCATTCTCCGTCAGCGTCGTCTTCGAATCATCCTGTGCAGACAACACAGTCAGATCAGCCTCACCCGTCTTCTCGTCGATGATGGTTTCCTCATCGTCATCGTCCTTCTTCTCTTCATCAGAAGGCACTTCGCCTGCTGTCTTTATACCGACAGACTTAAAGGTATAGCCAGAACCCGTAATCTGAAGACCATTCTTCTTCAGGTTTGATGTCATCGCTGGGGTTAACGGCAGGGCAAAGAGGGTCTCACCGCTCTTGAACTCCATCTCCTTCAGATAGTCCCAACCACCATTTTCGCCATTACCTTTCAGAATCACTTTTGCGGGTGAGGCTGTGATGGCAAAGTTTACCGTCAGCACATCATAGGCAGAGATATTGGCAAACTTCGCTGCTGGCACTGTCACGTTAGCGTCACCTGAGATAGCAGTCTCTGTGCTGTTCAATGTATGAACAGTCTTTGCTGGCATCGTAGGCTTATAGAGCACTGCCTTTGTGATGGTAGCACCATCGCCAGTGATACTGAAGCCATTCTTCATCTTGCTAACCATCTCGGCTGTCAGGGCGATGGTCAGTTCTGTTGGCATTGTCAGATCATTCAGCAAGTTTGAAGTAGAGTTTATAGAGCCATCAGAGCTATCACTATTACTCAAGGCTACCTTGGGCCATTCACAATTAGCATCCTTGGCCTTCACGCTGATGATGATTCGCTCATCCTCTTCCAGCACAGCCCCCCATTCTGCAGCCCTTTCAATATCCACCGTGTTCCAGCTCAAGACTGTACCCTCACTATTCGACCAAAGTACCTTGGTTTCCTCATCAGATAATCTCTTTATTGTTTCTGGCTTATATAGTTCTATCTTTGTTATTGTGGCACCATCGCCCTTGATTTTAAACCCGCCAGCCATCTTCTCTATCATAGCTGCCGTAAGAGCCAATTTGTTCTCCCCATTAACAAGACCACCCATAGAGGCACCTTCAATTCCGCCATAGTTAGTATCAACTATCTCGAACTGGCCATAGTTTCCTGTTACTTTTACTGTAAAAATCAGATTTTCTTTCTCTTCAAGAATTTCTCCAATCTCATCAGATAATGATATGTAACTACTCCATGTCAGAGCAACACCATCAGTATTTGCCCAAAGGAGACGGGTCTCACCTTCTGCCAGCAGACCTGCTTTTTCTTCAAATATAGGACTAATCGTAACATCTGCTGTCATTGTATGGGTAATAGTCGTGGTGGCACCAGCATCGCTACCATCAATCTTCCAATTAACGAACTTATATCCTGTTGCTGGCTCTGCTGTTAATGTCAACTCTGCACCATGAGCAAATGTAGTAGCATCGGTTGTACTCCTTCCACCATCAGTAGAGACTGTAAAGTTTCCGTTCTCTGCACGCTTTGTAAGGGTGTAAGTCGGATCAAGGGCTATAGAAGTGATAGTGGCAGTACCCGCTGCTTTGAGCTGTATGGCAATGGACTGGATATACTTGGTATTGTCAAGGCTTAATGCGTAAATGGTTTTTGCACTATTAATTGTTGAGGCTCCTTCACTATCTGTAGAAACACTACTTCCATCTGTATAATAGACTGCTATCTTAAAGTCTGCCTCACTGGCAGTTTTTACAACAAGCTTGCTTCCCGATACGTTGGAGTAGTATCCTATCCACTCACTAATGCCTTTATAACCATTTGTCGTTGTGAATACACCAGTAGAACTATCGAAATCTACTCCGCTATCACCTCCGAACTCCGACAACTTTACATCCTTGGTGTCAATGGCAGCAAACACTGCTGTTACGTTGATGGCATTCTTGACGATAAGTGTCAGGGTATTACCGCTAATGCTACTTACATAAGCCAAATCAGTAGTCAGGTCATTAGTCCCGTCTGTCCATTTGACGAATACATTGCCTTCCTCTGCTGTGGCTGTCAATACCACTTCTGTATCATAATCATAACTACTGCCAGAACTGCCACTGCTGAAAGATACACTTCCCTTACTGGCATCTGAACTGCTTGCTGTTACAGCAAAGGTCTTCTTCTTGAAAGTGGCTGTAACAGCCATATCGCTATTCATGGCAATAGTCAGCACATTGTCGTTGATACTTGTGACATTTGTAGATGATGTCGTAAGTTCGTTAGTCCCGTCAGTCCACTTGTCGAACTCATAACCATCTGTATTAGTTGCCGTAGCTGTCAGCGTAACAGCAGTTCCAGGTATGTATTTACCATTATCCGTACTTTCTGGTGAGATAGCGATGGAACCATTTGATACAGAAGTTGTCAAAGTGTAGTACGGCTTTGTTAGTTCAACCTTTTTTATGGTTATGCCATCACCACAGATATAGAATCCATTTGTCATGTTACTAACCATAGTTGCCGTTAATGGTATTTCAGCCGCATATGGGAAATTTGTTACTTCATTAAGTGACACTTCACTACCTTCTACTTGAGTACTACCATCTGATTTCGTTATAAATATCTTCTTATATGTTTCTGTATCTGATTTTGTAGCCGAAATAGTGACTTTCATAACCTCACCTGTTTCAAGGATATTTCCCCAGTCACTTCCTTTCCCACATATATTCTTCCAACTGACAGACAGACCTTGTGGGTGTTCATACAAGGTAACGGCATCACCAAAAGACAGAGCTGATGGAGTTGCTGCATCCACAATCTCTACACCCAACAATGTAATTACCTGATTCGAAGTAGCACCTTGTATCCTTATCTCTGTCAAATTGTTGCTATCAGTCAATGGTATGGTAATGATACCTTCTGTGTCTTCGATATCCATATCACTACCTCCATCATACTTATAGGAAACTTTCACTTGGGCAATAATATCAAATGTAATTTTTACTTCTTTTCCCGCACCCTTGATACTTTCTCTTTCGGGAATGGAAAGCTTTACATTGCCATCGTAACCTGTGGTTACTGATATAGCATGAGTTTCTGCATTATATGAATGAGCTCCTGAAGCTTCGAACATGGATAAATCTGCAACACCATCAGTAAAGACCTTGTTTTTCTTTATAACTACTTTAGAAATAATACCAGAACCATTATAGAGATAAATTCCATGACCACTCATTGCAGAGATATCATCAGCTGTAAAGGCAATGCTACTAGTAGTTTCATTTCCATTTACCCAAGGGCTATTACCACCAATTGACGGAATATTATTTTCATCCCAATTACCATTCTTTCCTTTATAGACAACCTTGTAATTACGTCCTTCTGAAGACTCTGTAAGAGTAATCTCCAAAACGTCTCCAGCAGTGAGGCCTGCTACAATATCACTGCTAATTCCGATTTCACCAACTCCATTATCTCCAGGAGCAGGATTTGTTCCTTCAAAGATTGTAGTCTCGATAACTGTAGCATATCCTCGCATCACTACCGCCATCAATAATATCAGTATCGTTAATAACTTTTTCATATCGTTTCTAATATTTAGTTATTATTTTAATTTCAAATCTTCGTATAGGGTTTGTTCAGGCATGGATTGTTTTTTGCAAGACACTCGCAGAGTCCTCTGTTGCAGAGTTTGGAACGTACATACCAAAGTCTGGTACATGAATCCCAAAGTTTGAAACGAACACCCCAAAGTTTAGAATGGAATCTTCATCTAAGGAAAACTGAAATCCTTTTGCCATGTTTTTATCCCTTTCTCTTAGTTCATTTCTTCTGGATTCTGAAGTTACCTAATCGGAAATCTGCAGCATAGCGCTCCGAGGGCTGGAAGCCGAAGGAGAGTGTCATCTGACTACCAGAGGCACCGATGCCGTTGGGGGCAAACGATGCGAGGGGGACGCGGACAGTCTGCCACTTACCATTGGTAGTGAAGCCGCTGCCGGGATTCCACTTACAGGCATGATCCCAATCGCTGTTCCATGCGAACTCGTAGCCTGAGCCGAGCAGTCTGTTGTCCTCTGCGTTGAGGACCTCGAAGACGAGACAGTAGTCTGCCACATCGCTGATGCTCAGGTCCGGCAAAGTCTGAGAGATAGCCAGCTCCAGCCACGACCAGGCTCTCAGCGTACCTGAGATGTGGAGATGGCTCATGCCGAGCTTGCTGTTACAAGAGGTGACCTGACTGTCGTCTTCGATGCTGACGGTACGATCCGTCTTGACAAGCATCTTCTTCGTCAGTTCCTTAAAGAGGCGACCCGTGGTGGAGCGCAGGGGCAGGCTGACGCTCTGACTCTCGCCTGCGGCATCCATCCAGTTCACAGTCACGATGCTGTTGTCCTTGGTGTCGGCAGGCACCTTCACGCCAACACCTTCTGCTGAGACATATTCCACCTTGACGGCCTTTCCGTTGATGCTCACTGTGGAGCCCGTGCCTTCCTCGTCGAAGCCGTAGTAGTCGAAGTTCGCTCCCATCACCTTCACCACATCGCCTGGTGCCGCAAACTCATTGTCGAGTCGGCTCACCGTCAGTTCTGGGAACCTCACCACAAAGGGATAGGTAGCCGTACCCTTATCGGTGGTGTATTCTATCATGTTCTGGCGCTCTAAGGCAAACGCCGTGGGGATGCTGACATAGGCCTTCGTCGAGGCTGTATAAGTCTTGCTGAGATCAGCCTCAACGGTGTTGAACTTCAGCGACTTCAGGTTGTTGAGGTTCTTGCCTGTGATGATGATGTTCTGTCCAGGCAGGCCACTGCTGACGGGAGTGGTGAGCTGGATGTCAGTACCACCATAGACGGCAGTGATTTCAGGCATTCCCGTATTGGGCATGGTATCAGGCGACTGATAGCCGTCGTCATATCCCTTGTCGCTGCTGCAGCCTGCCAGACAAAGGAGCAGGCCAGACAGGCAGCTTGACAAAAGTATGTTCTTTATATTGGTCATCATAACTCTTAATTCTTAACTCTTAACTCTTAATTCTTAACTTAATTCCATCCTGGGTTGTTGCTGGTGATGGCCTTGTTGGTGTTCAGCTCCTGAGCAGGAATCGGGAAGAGCAGGTTGCGGGCAACACGGTTCTTCAGCACACCAGAGTCATCCGTACCACCAATGGCATTCATCGCGTCGAGATAGATACCCCAGCGGATGAGGTCCCAGCGGCGATCTGCTTCGCAGGCAAACTCCTTGGCTCGTTCTTCGAGAATCGCAGAGCGGCGGGCCTCGACAGAGGGCAGTCCGTCTGCAGTAGCTGTCACGGCATTGCTTCTCTCACGTACCTTATTAATATAGGTGATGGCATCGCCGGCGTTACCCAACTCATTCTGAGCCTCAGCATAGATCAGCAGCACATCGGCAAAGCGCAGGAAGGGCCAGTTGGCATCGGCATTCTCAATGGCATCGTTGGTCACATCCATATACTTCGTGGTAAAGGCGAGGCACTGAGAGTCCATCGAATAGTAGTAGCTCACGCCGTCGGCATAGATGCCAGAGGGATCTGCCACCCAGGTGCCAGAGAGGTCGAAGCCCGTAGCCATGATACTGTACTCATCAGTATAGGGATAGTAGAAACCTGTATTGGTCGTCTCCTGGGTATAGGCACGCCAACGGTGCTTCACACCCTTCGTGATACGGTAGTCGTCGTGATCGAAAAGATCATACCAGTGACGCGAACAGCCTACCCATCCGCCACTCTGGATAAAATCGGAGCCCACGCCTGTCTTGTAGCCCTCATACTGCGAATGGACGGCATTCTTGTAAGTGGCATCACCACTGACGCTTCCCACAGAGAACATAAACTCCGAGGAGGTGGCGTAGGACTTCTTCCACAGATTCTCGTAGGAAAGCAGCTCGTAAGTGCCGTAGTTCCCGTCAATCACCTGTTTTGCCCACTCAGCAGCCTTGCCATAGAGGGCAACAGGATCAAGACTGGTGTAGCCAGCAACAGGCGTCTTCCTGAGGACAACTTTCTGAAGCGGGGCATACTTACGACTGCTACTGGTGCCTGTATAGGCAGGACCCGTGCGGACTGTGATCTCAGTGCCCTCCGGCATTGCGGCTGATGCCATCGTGGCATAGACCTTTGCCAGCAGACCTGCGGCACTGCCTGCATTGGCATGTCCCTTCTGGAAACCAGCATCCGTGTTCTTATACATCAGCGCAGCGGCTTCTTCCAGATTCTTAATGATATAGTCATAGACGGCAGTGACGGACTGGCGCGGCTGGTTGTAGTCAGCAGTCTCCTCCTCCGGCTGGATAGGACAGTCGCCGTAGGCCCTCACGATGAGGAAATAGGCAAAAGCCTTCATGAACTTCAGTTCGCCGATGGCATTGTTTTTCGTGGCTGCGCTGACCTTCTCCATCGCCTGAATATGACGCTGGGCATTGTTACAGCGTCCAATCATGCCGTAGCAACCTTTCCACAAGGCGTCTGCCACATCGCTCTCGCCTTGGAAGTTACCGGCGCCGAAGGTTCCGAAAAGCCAGTCAGGACCACTGATGTAGTCGGCATCAAACTCCAGCACACGGGGGAAGTAGCCCCAGCGGAACATATCGTCGATCCACTTCGAGTAGGTGCCTGTGAGCCACTGGTCCAGCGCCTCAGCGGAGTCGCCCACCTTCTCATCGGTAATCTCGCTCTCAGGATCTTCCTCAATCCAACTGTTGCAGGCTGTCAGACAGAATAATGATGAAAGACAGAGTAACAAAATAACATATTTCTTATTCATAACTTTTCACTATTAAAATACGAAGTTCATACCGAAAGTAAAGCTACGAGCAGAGGGATAGGAGTAGCTATCGACACCAGGACAGGAGGCATTGGAGCCACCAGCATTCACATCAGGATCGAACCAGCTGTACTTCGTAATGGTAAACACATTGTTGGCTGTCAGCGAGAAGCGGATCTTCTCAATCCAGGGGAGAGGCCGTTGCCAGTTGTAAGAGAGGGTCACATATTTCATCTTCAGGTAACTGCCGTTCTCCACATAGCGGTTGCTGATGAGCCAGGTACGGGTATAGCCGGCTGTCGCCTTGGGCCAGGAGGCTGTTGTCATCGTCTCCGGAGTCCATCTGCCGGCGTATGCCTCACGGGTGACATTTCCGATATTCGACATCGTGATATCCGTCAGGTTGTAGTTCAGGATATCATTGCCCTGAGAGCCTTGCAGCATAAAGCTGAGACTGAGGTCTTTCCAGGAGAGATTGTTGGTGAGGCCATAGGTGAACTTCGGGTTCGTGTCGCCGATGATGGTGCAATCATCCTCAGAGATCTGTCCGTCACCATTCAGGTCGCGATACTTGATCTCACCCACATAGCGCAGAGCCTCCTGATCGCTCAGACCAGCATACGCCGGATTGGAACGCACCTCGGCGATATTATCATAATAGCCTTCTTCGACATAGCCGTAGAGGGTTCCGATGGGATAGCCGTTTCGCTGGAGGAACACCTGATCGGCCTTAGACCACAGGGAGGTGGCATACTGATCTCCATTAAGGCCGCCGATCTTGTTGCGGTTCAAGGCGAAGTTGGCATTGAGGCTCCAGGAGAAGTCTTTCTGGCGCATGACATCTGCCGTGAGTGCAATCTCGACACCCTGGTTCACCACATTTCCACTGTTGACAAGCATCTGGCTGAAACCGGAGGATGAGGGAATCGTGACGTTCTGCAGCAGGTCGCGCGTCTTCTTATAATAGTAGTCAACTGTCACCTGCAAGCGGTTCTCGAAGAAGCCCATGTCGATACCTGCATTAAACTGGCCTGTGGTCTCCCACTTCAGATCCTTATTGGTAGGTCCCCGCCAGTCGATCATCGAGACACCGCTTGAAAGGGTGCCCGAATAAGGATAGTTGGCTGCCTGAAGCACTGTCAGGGTACGATAGGCTCCAATACCCTGATTACCCGTCTCACCATAAGACAAGCGGAACTTCAGGTTAGAGAAGACATGTAGATTCTGGATGAACGCCTCATCGCTGGCACGCCAGGCAAGGGCACCAGAGAGGAAGGTGGCCCATTTGTGATCCTTGGCAAAGCTGGAGCTGCCATCCGTACGGATGCTGGCTGTCACCAGGTATTTGTCGAAGAAGGTATAGTTCACACGGGCCAGAAACGACTCCAGCGTTGATTTGGTAGTACCGCTGTTGATGGTGGCACGATCGAGTGCCAGACTCATATTCGCATCTTTCGTCAGATCACTGGCAAAGTTGGTGGCTGTCATCGACTCGCTCTCGCCGACACCCTTCTCAAAGGTGATACCTGCCACCGCATTGAACTTATGGACACCATAGGTATAATCGGCAGTAAGGATCGACTCGGAGGTAAGGCTCTTCCAGATGCTGCTCGCCTTACCTGCCTTACCATTACTGGGTGACTTGCCCTCCTGGGTATGCCTGTCATAATAGGTGCCACGATGACTGTCGTTATAGCCAAGACCCAGATTCTGGCGGAACTTCAGCCAGGGGCGGATCTTTGCCTCCACGTAGGAGCTGCTGAACCAGGAGATCTGTTTCAGCTGATCCTTGGCACCATTGACATAGTTCACCGGGTTAGCTGCCAACCAGTTCAGGTCGTCGAGCTGCTCAGTGGCGGTATGCGGTCCGTATGTCGGCGGGAAGATCAATGCCGAACGGATGATACCCGTATTCTCAGAGTTGGTGCGTTGGAAATCCGTGATGGCATTGGTGAAATATTGGCTTGTGCCTATTTCCAGCCAGTTGGTGATATGGCGGTTGATGTTCACACCGAGGTTATAACGCTGGAAACCAGTATTTTTGATGATACCCTTCTGATCGGTGTAGCCACCTGATAAAGAATAATATCCCTGCTCAGAGCCGCCACTCACACTGGCACTGTATTCCTGCAGGAAACCTGTCTGGTAAATCTCATCCTGCCAGTCGGCAGCAGCCACCTCATCCACATTGCCATACTCATCAGTACGGACACCAGGATTCAGGAAGTCTTCGGGTGAAGGGTTATAGGAACCCTGCGAATAGACAGGCTCCCCACCCACGTATGGATAGCTCCACTCACCCCGATAGGGATTCTGCTGGGTGCCCTGCTCGTAGAAACGGCTGTTGGAAGCTGCCTCGTTCTGATAGCGGGCATAGGTATAGGCATCAAGCATCTTCACCCGACGACCTATGCGCTGGATGCTCCAAGAGGTGTTCACCTCAATCTTAGGCTTACCCACCTGCCCCTTGCGGGTGGTGATGATAACGACACCATTGGCACCACGCGAACCATAGATCGCAGTAGCGGAAGCATCCTTCAGCACCTCAATCTTCTCAATATCATTCGGATTGATCATCGTCAGAGGAGAGGTCTGCTGGTTGTTACCGCTGTTGGCATCGCTGCCAGGTGTGCCATTGGGATCCGTACCATAGGGTACACCATCAACGATATACAGGGGTTGCGAACTGGTGGTAAACGAGTTGGCGCCACGAACTGTGATGCTGACACCAGCACCAGGCGAGCCGTCGCTCTGCTTCACATCGACACCGGCAATCTTTCCCTGCAGCCCATGCGCCACATCCGGCGCACCACCTGCCATGAGATCCTCGCTCTTGATCTGGGAGACAGAGCCGCTGAGGTCGCGCTTCTTCATCGTTCCATAGCCGACAACGACAACCTCTTCCATCACAGCGGCATCCTCCATAAGGGTAACCTTGATCTCGGTCTTACCCTTCACATTAACCACCTGGGTCTTATAACCAATCATCGACACTTGAATAAGGAACTTCCCTTCAGGCATGGTGAAAGAGAAGTTTCCCTCCAAGTCTGCCACCGTTCCAATGGTAGTACCAGGCACCTGGATGCTGGCACCAATCAAAGGCTCGTTAAGCGTGCCGTCGAAGACCTGACCCTTAATCTGCTGCTGGGCCTTGACCTGCAATACGCACGTCAGAAGTATCAGCCAGAGTAGAATTCTTTTATGCATATTATGTAGTTTTAAGTTTGTAATTCTTTATTGCGCTGAGATCAACTCGATACGTGTCAGTACGAAGCCCAGACCTGTGACGACAAGCCCTGAGGTCTTCAGCTTGTCAAGGCTTTCCTCGTCGAAAGTGAGTACCACATCCGTACCATTGAGATCCATCCATACAGGTTCTTTTGCGCCTGTGATATCAAGCCACTTGCCTTTGTTCTCACGGAAGGAGATCTTCGGATCAACACCAGCCTCCTTCAAGCCAGGCAACAAGGTATAGCTGACGACAAGCACATCGTTCTCCGTACAACCCTGAAAAGGCTCTGCCGTCAGACGCAGGTTGCCACTCCAGTCGTTTGGGAACTCCTTCTCTCCACGATACAACTCACCTGGTTGGAGTTTATACTCCTTAGGAGCACGCTGGGCAGTACTGAGGTCCTCATCAGGTTCTGCCGTGCAGCTCACAAGGGCAATCTTATCGAAACGGTAACCCTTGCCACCCACACGCATACAGATGCCATCCGGACCTGCCAACTGGAGTTTGATGAGCTGCGACTGTTCATTTATATAATAGGTATAGGAGTCGCCACCCACGGCTGCACCATCGACAGCAGGATCCATGGCGTTCCAACGGAAGTCCATCAGCTTGATGGCAGCTCCCGGCTGCACCTTACTCATCAGGAACTTGATGCCGTCGCCCAGCTTCACATTCTTAAATACACCTTTGGCAATGGGAATGCTGGCGCTCCAGTCGTCCTTCATCTGCATGCCAGGTCCACGATAGATCAGCTGTTCCACCATCTCTGCGGCAGGAATAAGCGTCACCTGAACGATCTTATAGTCATGTCCACCAAGTATCAGACCGCGTTCCTTAATCTTCGCCAGAATCTCATCAGTCATTTTCATGCGGACAGGACCCTGCACAGACATCGCTCCATACTCTGGAGAGACGGCCTGCCAGTCTTTGGGATCCTGAAAGGCTATCTGCGCCGTGCGCTTAGCCTCCATCGTATAGACTGTCATGATATCGCCAGGTCCTGCATCCTTGAACTGCTCCGGCTTGATGACAATATTGTCTTTCCATCCGGCACCAATCGTCTTGGGACCTATCAGAATCGTACGCTCCGATCCTGATAGGTAGTCCAAAGACAAAGCAACTATTATTAAACTTAACCAAAACCGTTTCATACCCATATTATTTCAAAAGTTCCTTGATCTGCTCACGTGAAACCACATAAGGCTGGGCAAAGGCATCCTGCCACCAGGCCTCGTTGGCAAACTTATGCTCCTCGCTGTTGCCGTGGTTGTAATCATAGTCATACCAAGTCATAAACCAGCTCCAGCGTGAACCTTGCTCCCAGATGCGACTCAGGAGCGACATCTTCACCTCGTCACCGCTGCCGCACTCTGCCAGCGTGATCATCTTATTTGGATAAGTCTTCTGAAGCAATTTGAACTCCTTCATCAACGGATATTGCAAGGCAGCGTAGTTATCGCGACCTACAATATCAACGTACTCATCGCCAGGATACCAGACATCATCGCCAGTCTGAGCCGTCCACACCCAAATCAGATTGTTCAGTCCCTGCTTATTCACAAAATAGTCATACATAAACTGCCAGAGCTGCTTATAGACCTCAGGCCCTTTGGCACCCCACCAGAACCAGGCGCCACCACCCTCGAACTCGTAGGTATTACCTGCTGCCTCATGGAACGGACGCCAGATGACGGGGATGCCCGCCTTCTGCATCTTCTTCAGGTAGCCGCACACCTGATCCATCTGCTGGACAGCCAGCTTGTTCTCTGGCGTACCATCCACATACACCTGAGAAGCGTCAAAAGAGGTCTCTCCTGGTTTGGTGCCAGGCGAACAGGTAAGGTTCACCCCGTCATTGCAGAGCACCTGCCAGTGCCACATACAGCCAACGATACCTCCTGCCTCATGCCACTCCCGCACACAGGTATCATCGGAATAGTCGAGCCAGCCCTTGGGGTTCACATCCTTTGAGGCATGGATGTTCATAAAGTCAAATACATTGAGAGCAGGCCAGCGACCTGTCCACTTGTACACATTCTCCGCATCGCGGTAGTTCCAATCTACATCAGCCACTACGCCAGAGATAATCTTCTGACCATAGAGTTCAGAAAGGACATTGAACAACTTTTTGGTCTCTGCCGTTGCATTGGGGTTGACCAGCTGATAGGTCTGAACCTTTTCTGGCTGCGGCTCTGCAGCCGACTCGTTGTTTGAACAACCAAACATTGAGAACAACGAGATGAATAGTAACAATCCGTTCATTTTAGACATATTTTATTTATTATTGGTTATAATTCTTCTTTTGAAAGCGGTATGCCGTAGGCGTACATCCCATCAGCCGCTTGAAATGGCGATTGAAATTGGTCTGGGTGCTGAAACCGCATGCATAGGTGATGGCCTTCACTTCCATAGATGTCTCTCGGAGCAGCCTTGCTGCCTGGTTGATCCGAGTCTGAATCAAGTAGTCGGAAACTCGTTGCCCCGTTACTTGCTTAAAAACATGACAGAGCGTGGTAGGAACGATATTTACCTGTGCTGCCAACACAGTCAATGTCAAATCCTCCCCAAAGTGCTTTTGGATATACTCCTGCACTTTCTGAACTCTTGCCAGATTCACTTCGATTGTCGTTTCAGGTCTCTTCATAACGACTGCAAAGATAAACAAACTATCTGATAAGCATATCCGTATATGCTTATCAGATGTATGGAATCATAAATCTGTTTGTTCGGAATGATGATTTCAAACAAAACAGGCAGATTTCATCGAATCTGCCTTGCCATATTCTGGAATTCTGAGGGGGTCAATCCAGTGATCGTCTTAAACTGCGTGACAAATGTGGAGCGTGATCCATAGCCCACGCTATTACCTACAGCCTCTATCGTGTAGTTCCCATAATTGGCAGTATCATTAAAGCGCCGGCAAGCCTCTTGGATACGATACTCATTGAGCAGGGCATTGAAGTTCTTACCGATCAGCTCGTTGATAACCTGCGACACATTCTTGTAATTCGAGCCCACCAGATCAGCAAGCTTATTCATATTGAAGTCCTCGGCAAAGATCTCATCCGTATTCTCAAAGAGGTTCATGATGCGATCCTGCAACATCGTCTTTTCATCCTCAGCCAACGTGCTGTTCTGGTATTTCTGCTTCACCATCTCACCAACCACACCATTCTGGATCATTTCCTTAATGGCTGCCAGCTCGCCTTCGTAACGGGCTTTGAGCCGTTTCTCCTCATCAGCTGCTGCCAGGATATCCATGTTACGGGCATAGAGTTGCTGATTGGCTTTTGACAGCTGACGATTCTTCCAGATCAGAATACCCATCGCAACGAAAATGAGCAACAGGATAATGAAACCGGATATCATTAATATGGTACGCACAAGCTGGTCATTGTGCTTTACCACCACCTTCTCCACCACATAATTATATCCGCGTACCTTCAAACCAAACTGCTTCAGTTCATTTAGCACCTCCTCGCTCTTTACCACGAACTCATAGTCGCCTGTAATCGTCTGACCATTTATGATGCCGGGGAATGCTTTCCAAAAATGATTTTGGAAAGAACCCTGTGAGGTGGAATCCACCTTACTGGTATAAACATAGACGGTATCTCCAATCTCCAAATTGTGGAACTTAATACTCGAAATCTCCACAGTTCCCCAATCACCAATGGCATAAGGCCCCTGATAGAGGGTCTCCTCCTCATTGGCCTGTATCACCGAGAACCAACATAACGTCAACAAGCAGATAAAAAGACGTTTCATCATCACACTATGGTTTACTGTTGCAATTCAACGTGCAAAATTACCACTTTTCATTTGAACACACCAACATTATTTTGTTTTTATAACATTTAATTTACATTAGCAGATGATACATACCACCGGCGAGGGGTTTGACAACACCTTTCATTTCGAGTTGGAACAGGAGGGCTGTGAGTTGTCCGATAGGCAGACTGGTCTTCACACTGATGATATTCAGTTGCAGGTCGTTGGTC
>OCTX011991368.1_pt1 | contig 18000 bp, 11 predicted proteins | sample 1539691 | NCBI WGS metagenome assembly OCTX01 (sample SAMN02144231, study PRJEB22623) | gut metagenome | biome: sheep rumen | host: Ovis aries | place: New Zealand | reverse complement strand
TCGCCTTCGGTGAGGTCCTTCACGTCGTCCGACGACTTGAGCACGAGCTTGTCGAACTCGCGGTTCTCAAGGGCGGCGTAGTAGTCGTTCTTCTTCTCAATCATCTCGATGCCGATGGGGTTGGCTATCATCATTTTCAAAGAGTCGAGCACCTCCTTGGGCAGCGGCACGCGCTCGTTGTCGAGCTGGTTGTAAACCTGCTGCGCGAACCAGATGCTCTTCAGGAACGGCTTGGCACCAAGGGAGTCGAGAAGCACATCCTGAGCCTTCATCCTGGAGAGGAATCCCTTCCTCTGTATGAACATCTGCGTCCTTTGGCTGTTAAGAATCTTAAAAGCAGCCTCCATAAGCTCCGTATGCTCTGCGTTCTCTTCATCGGCGATACGCTCTTTCTCTTCCTCTGTAGAAGCCTGACCGACGCGCTCCTGTGCAGTCTTTATCCACTCTTTCCAACGGTTCAGGACGTCAAGCTCCTCGTCATTCTCGGCTATCTCGCCGAGGTGGTCGAGGTAGTTAAAACTGAACGTGTAGCTGTCCGGCACGACAACATCTCCGAGATAATCGCGCAGGAAGTAGTTCGTCTCGCGATGAAGCGTCAAGGGAGACTCGAGCTTTGTCCAGAAGGTGTTGTATGCATACCGGCGTGCAACCTCGGGGAATCGGCTGTTTTCGCCGCGGAAGCGAGCCTGTCCGAAGTAGAATGCCTGCTGCCAAAGCGTGTTGCCCCGGCGATATTGCCTGTAGCGATTGGAGAGCGAGGGATGTTCCTCGAATAGACGCTCCTGCTTTGCGAACTGAGTTTGCAACAGGCTGTCGGTAGAGGCGATGTATCTGTCGAAATCTTTATCCTCGCGAGCCATGCTTACTGTCTGCCAGTCCACGGGGAACTTGAAAAGCTCGTTCTGCAGTCGGCAGTCGTCGCCCATGAAGTAGCGGCGTCCTTCTTTGAAGTCGTAGAGCAGGAAGTACGTCTTCCCTGGCTCGAGCATCGTCCGCATGAAGCAGCGCGACCAGTCGCAGAAGAACCCCGTACTGTTCAGCAGCGGAAAGCTGACCTTGAAGCGTCCCTGTTCGTCGAGGTCAGCATAGACTGATTCCTCGTCGCCCGTAAAGATGTTGTTATAGCCGAACTCGAAGGTCTTCTCGCCCTTATACTTGTCCGGCATGTCCTTTATCCACCCGACGACCGTCACCGTGTCTGCTTTGTAGTCGGTATCCACGAAGTCCGTGCGCGTGTCCTTTTGCGGGTAGTCGGGCATGAAGCGGCTGGTTATCATGCTGTACGAAGCCTTCTGGTCGCCTATCTGTATGGTGCGCTTGCCCTTCTTGTCCTTGCCAACAATGACCTTTATATCGTCCGTTCCTGACGACAGAAGCATTTCTGCCTCGCCCGTCTTCTGGTTGATGTCGAGCTTCTTGTAACGCCAGAACCGGCAATCATATATGGCTTGGTCCTCGAGGAAGGCAATCTTCCAGTCGCCCTTCTCGTCGCGCCAATAGGAAGGCAGCAGTTGGCGCCAACGTTCCTCCACAGGCTTGATGCCCGTGATGGACCATGCGCCGCTGAAGTCTCCCTCGGTGAAGTCGAACGACTTGGTCGATAGGGGCAGCGGCTCGAAGTGGAGCACGACGTCGCTTGTGCCGTCGGGACCCGTCTGCTGGTGCGTGTCGAGCTGAATGCCGTCGGCAGACGTGATGGCATATTGCTTTCCGTCGGCCTTCAGATAAGAGCCGCTGGCGAACTGGAACCAATAGTCATCGTAGTCCGACCGCTGGCTGACTGTCATATAGACGAGCGTCTCGTTCTCCTTCAGCTCGACCTTCGTGATGTCGAGAGCCAAATTGAAGAAGCCGTCGCCGTAGCTTGTACTGAACTCCGTAGTGGGCTGCTCCCACACGATTTGCTTTCCCTGTGCCGTCCCTGCCGCTGTAACAAGAGCAAGCAGGGCGATAATGACTGTTCTGTTCATCTTATGTTTCCGTTTTATCTATTTCGCTCTCTTTACCGCTTCACCGCGTGTCCGAAGCGGCTGTGGAGCCATTGGAAGGGCATGTAGAGCACGGGCACGACGAAGAGCAGCGCGATGGTGCCGACGAGCATACCGCCTGCGCAGCCCACGCCGAGCGATATGTTGCCGTTGGCCCCCACGCCGTGCGCGAAGACGAGAGGCAACATGCCGAATATCATGGTGAGCGACGTCATCAGGATTGGGCGCAGACGAACCCTGGCGGCACTCATCGCGGCCATCGTGATGCTCATACCCTTGCGGTGTCGCTCCGTGGCGTACTCGGTCAGCAGAATGGCTGTCTTGGCCAAGAGGCCGATGAGCATGATGAGTCCCGTCTGCATGTAGATGTTGTTCTCCAAGCCCCACATCCGCGAGAAAAGGAAGCTGCCGAGCAGTCCGAACGGCACGCTCAGGATGACGGCAAGGGGGATGAAGAGGCTCTCATAGAGCGCACACAGTATAAGGTATATGAAGAGGACGCAGATGACGAAGATGATGGCGGTGGTGTTGCCGAGCGACGCTTCCTCGCGCGACATGCCGCCGAACTCGTAGCCATAGCCCTCGGGAAGCACTTTGGCTGCCGTGCGGCGGATGGCTTCCAGCGTCTGTCCGCTGCTGTAACCGTCGGCGGTCTGTCCCATGACGGCAATGCTGCTGAAGAGGTTGAAGCGGTTCAGGCCCTCGCTGCCATAGACGCGCTCCATCGAGATGTACTGCGTGATGGGAATCATCTGCCCGCTCTCGCTGCGGACACGCATGTTGGAGAGCGATTTCTCGTCGAGACGGAACTCGGGCGACGCTTGCACGATGACGCGATAAAGCTTTGTGAAGCGCGTCAGGTTGCTGCTGTAGGTGCCGCCGACATAGCCCGAAAGCACCTTCAGCACAGCGTTCGGCGTCACGCCATCGCGCTTGCAACGGGCGGCATCCACTTCCACGCGATACTGCGGATACTTTGTGTCGAAGGTGGTAAACGCGCGGGAGATGGCGGGTTCTTGGTTCAGGGAGTCGATGAGAACGCGTGTGATGCGCATCAGGTCCTCGATCTTGCCGCCCTTTCGGTCTTGCACGTGAAGCTCGAAGCCACTTGTCGCGCCATAACCTGATATCATGGGACGGGTGCTGACACGTATCTGAGCCTGCGTGATGTCTGCAGTCCGGCGGTAGATTTCATCTATCACGGAGTTGATGTCGTCGCCTTTCGCCTTGCGCTCATCCCAGTTCTTCAGACGAATATTAAACGAGCCGGCGGACGACGACTGGTCGAACGTCGAGCCGCGCCCAATGGTCATATTGTAGAGGCGAAACTGCGGGATGTCCTTGATGCGACGTTCCACCTCGCGGGTTATCTTGCCTGTGACGGCCATGCTCGTGCCCGGAGCACATTGGACGTTGACGTTGATGGAGCCCATGTCCTCGTTTGGAACGAAGCCTGTCTTAGTTGTCTTGAGCATATAGGCCAGCAAGAAGCAGACCGCCACAACGGATACCCAGGGCAGCCAACGGTTGTGGAAGATGCGGAGGACGCCCCTCTGGTACTTGACGACAACGCGATGGAAGCCGACGTTGAACGCCTCGTGGAAGCGCGCCGAGAAGCTTGTGTCGCCCTCTCGACGGGGTCGGAGCATCAGGGCACACAGGGCGGGCGAGAGCGTCATCGCGTTGATGGTGGAGATGATAACGGCTATCGCCATCGTCACACCGAACTGGGTGTAGAAGACGCCCGTGGTGCCGCCAACGAAACAAACGGGGATGAAGACGCTCATGAAGACAATGGTGGTCGTGATGAGGGCAGAGGTGAGGCCTTTCATCGCGTCAACGGAGGCGAGATAAGGCGACTTGTAACCCTCGTCGAACTTCGCCTGGACGGCCTCCACCACGACGATGGCGTCGTCCACCACCGTGCCGATTACCAAGACCAAAGCAAAGAGCGTCAGCAGATTAAGGCTAAAGCCGATGAAGTAAAGCACGGCGAAGGTGCCTATCAAGCTGACCACGATGGCGAGCGACGGGATGAACGTGCTCTTGAGGTCTTGCAGGAAGATATAGACGACAAGCACCACGAGCACGATGGCCTCGAGAAGCGTGCGCACGACATTGTGGATGCTGGCGTCGAGGAAGTCTTTCGTGCTCATCACGTCCACGAGTTCCATGCCCGGGGGCAACTCTTTCTTTATCTCGATGGCCGTCTTGTCGATGAGTTTTATTATCTCGTTGGCGTTCGAGCCAGGCGTCTGGGCAATCATGCAGTTAGCGCCCGCGTGGCCGTTCGTGCTGTTCTGGAAGGTGTAGTTCTGTATGCCGAGCTCCACGCGAGCCACGTCTTTGAGCCTCAGCACACTGCCGTCGGGAAGCGACTTCACTACCATGTTCTCGTAGTTTCGCTCTTCTTCGTAGCGACCCCGATACTTCAAGACGTACTGGAAGGTATTGTCGGCGTCGGCGCCCAGCGTGCCTGTCGGGGCCTCGATGTTCTGCTCGGCAAGCACATTATCTATGTCGGAAGGCATGAGACCATACGAAGCCATCTTGAGCGGGTCGAGCCAGATGCGCATACTATAGCTTGCGCCCCAGACATTCACCTCGCCCACGCCGGGCACTCTGGAGAGGCGCGGCTCGATGTTTATCTTCATGTAGTTGGTCAGGAAATCTGTGTCGTAGGCATCCGTCGGGCTATAAAGCGAGAGGCTCTTGATGTTGCTCGTCTGACGCTTACGCACCGTCACGCCGCTCCTGGTGACGTCCGCCGGCAGTTGTCCCTGCGTAGAAGCCACGCGGTTCTGCACGTTGACCATCGCCATGTCAGCATCCGTGCCCTGCTTGAAGAAGATGCTGATGTTGCCGGAACCTGTGTTGGAGGCCGAGGAGGTCATATACATCATGTTCTCCACGCCGTTAAGACTCTCCTCGAGAGGAATGATGACGCTCTTCTGCACGGTTTCCGCGTTCGCGCCAGTATAGTTGGCTCGCACGCTGACCGTCGGCGGAGCAATCTCCGGGAACTGCTCGATGGGCAGGTTCAAAAGCCCAATCAGCCCCAGCACAACAATGAAGACTGAGATTACGCCCGAAAGAATGGGGCGATCAATAAAGATCTTTGGACTCATAAGCGCTCAATCTTCAATGTTCAATGTTCAATGGATAAGCCTTCTTTCAGCAGTCCGGCGCCTTCTGCGATGATAATATCGCCCTCTTTCAAGCCGCTTTCCACGATGTAGGTCTTGCCGTCGTCGAGCGGAGCAACCTCAATTTCCGTCTGCTGCGTCTTGCCGTCGACGACGCGATAAACAAAGACCTTGTTCTGCAGCTCGAAGGTCGCGGTCTGCGGAATCACGATGACACCCTCTCTGACGGTAGAGACGACGACCGTTCCTGTGCCGCCATTACGAAGCAAGTGGTCTCTATTCGGGAAGACGGCACGCAGGGAAACGGCTCCTGTGTTGGCATCCACGATGCCGCTCACCGCATCTACCCTACCCTTCTGACCGTATTCCGTGCCGTTGCTCAAGAGGAGCGAGACGTCGGGCATCTGCTTCATGAAGGCATCCAGACTGCCGTACTGCAAGGTGAGGTCAGTAACCTCGCGCTCGCTCAGGCTGAAGTAAACCCACATCTCGCTGTCGTCGCAGACCGATATCAAAGGCTCCGCGATGTTGCTGCTGACGAGCGCTCCGACGTGATAAGGTATCATGCCGGCCACGCCGCTGAGTGGGCTCTTCACTATTGTATAGCTAAGACTGTTGCGGGCATTCGTCACGCCGGCCTGCGCTTGCGCCACTTGTGCCTGAGCCGACAGGAGTGCCTGCTGAGCGGTCTGCAGTTCGAAGTCGCTGATGACCTGCTGGTCGCGCAGTTGCTTCTTGCTGTCGTAGTTGAGTTGAGCCGTCGCCTCTGCCGCTTTGGCCGATTTGAGCGAAGCCTCAGCCGTGTTGAGTGCTGCTTGATAAGGCACCTGGTCGATGATGAAGAGTGCCTGTCCCTTGTGAACCTTCTGCCCTTCTGCGGTCAGAATCTTCGTGATAAGTCCGCTCACTTGCGGTCGTATCTCCACTATCTCCTTGCCTTTCATCGTGGCGCTATACTGCGTCTTGACCGTCTGGCTGGAGCGTTCCACCTTCATCGTCTTGTAGACCTGAGCCGTCTGCTCTGCCTTCTTCTCCTTGCAGGAAACGAGCATAAAAGAAAACAACAAGAGAGCGTAAACAATTCTTTTCACCATAATAATATGCACAAATGACCTTGCAAATATAAGAATTTATTCTGAATTACGATGCGGCACAAGGCAAAAATATTAAGTCCACCAAAGGAAAAACCCCGACTGGCTTCACAGCTGGTCGAGGACATGAAAAGAAAATTACCTAAAACTTAATTGAGAAAAATACTTGTTGCTGGTGTTGCCGCTTACTTCTTCTTCATTTGCATTAGCAGGTCGCGTGCCTTCTCGAAGTACTTGCGGTCTGCCGCATTCTTGGCTACTTCAATTAAAGCGTCAATGTCGGCCATTACCTTCTCCCACTTCTCTGTAGAGTCGGGAAGCTGGAAGGCACCAAACTTGACGCCCAGCCTGCAGAGGTCATAGATGGAGATTGCTGTAACTTCTGTCGTGTTGTTTCTCCAGTAAAAGTCCTTCAAGCTGTTGAAGTTACGGATGAAAGCGTCGTCGTTCGTCATTTCATTGAAGAACGGATTTATTGGGTTGGAAGGGATGCCCATGCCTATAACGGTGGTTGTTTGTGCCGAAGGTATCTTAGCGTACGTCACGATGTATCGGGCGAAGACATTTCCCTTGTGGTCTTCCTTCCATTCGAGGGCGTATGCGTAGCGATGTGTCTTGGTGGTGTCGCTGGCATCAAGTATGTTGACGTTGATGTAGTTGCCGTATTGCTCGCCAATAGTGACGTAGCGACTCGGGTCTTCACCTATCATCAAGTTCCGCTTGCCTTCATTCTGCGGGTTTCCCGTCGATAAAGTGTTGACGCCGTAACAGTTCGGATTGTTGGTTCCGTTTGCCTCGAAGGCTTTAATCATTTCGTCGAGCATGGAACGTTGTTTCCTTGGAAGCGTGAAGGTCATGATGTCGCAGCGCCACTTCAAGGGCGTTCCCTCCTTCGTTATGTCACGTTCCTGACCAAGACTCTTGCTGACTTCCACCTTGTTGTCAATGGTTTGAGAGATGAGACTACTCATCCAGGACTCAATGTCCTGCGCTACCACCTTTTGTGCGGAAGCGTTTAAACTGACGAGCATCAAGCTCGCGAGGATTAAGTTCTTCATATTATATAAGGTATTGAATGTTTAGAATGAAACGATTTGGTTTGATGTCTCGAGTTCTTCGCCCAGAAGCGTGGCGATGTATGCCCGCAGAGGTTCTGTCTGCTCATGCATCTCGTAGGCGACTTGCAAGACTTCCTCGGCGAGGTAGATATCCACGAGCGCCTGCTTTTCGGGCGAGATGACAGGTTCTTCCTCAAGTTGCTCCTCTGCCCTTTCCGATGAAGGTGGAGAGACTTCCTGTTCCGCATCTAAAGACGCGAGCAAAGGTTCCTCGGAACTTGACACGTCAAGTTGCTCAACTTCACGTGTGTAATTGCCCAACTTAACGTGTTGTTTTGCCCGATTTCTCACGTGATGTTTTTCATCCCCCTGTGCCAAGTTCTTCGACTCGACATTTGTCGGCTCTGTCCGAGGCGTTTCGTGTGTTTCTATCTGTTGAGCCACGACGGGCTGTTCCTTTGGCCGGTTCTGGTAAAGGAAGAAACCAACAAGCAGGACTGCGGCTATCGAAGAAATGTACAGTAAAGTACGACCTACAAGATTTCTCCTGTCGTGGCGAGGAACTTCTCTGTCCGGCAAACTGCTCATGATGCGTTCCGTCAGGTCGTCCGAATCATCGATGACGGGCTGCTGGCCTTTGAGCCGCTCCAGTATTTCGTCGGTCTTATTCATATCCTAATGCTATTAAACGTTTGCGTATCGTTTGTCGAGCCACATACAGGTTGCTCTTCACCTGCTTGGCATCCATTCCTGTTATCTGTTCAACTTCTGATGAAGAGAGTTCTTCGAGATGGCAGAGGGTGAACACAAGCCGTTGCTTCGTACTGAGTTCCGCGGCAAGCATCCTCACGATGGCCACCCATTCGCGGTTTTCTATGGCCCGCCCTTCCGAACTACTGGAGGCAAATTGTCGCAACATCGACTCGTCTTCAGCCAAGGGGACAAGTTGCTTCATGCCCTTGAGCCTGTCTAAACATAGACGTGTGGCAATGGTGTAGAGCCACGTAATGAATGGCCGTCCCGGTTCGTAGCTTTCGAGGTTCTGCCAAACGCGAATGAACGTTTCCTGCACAATGTCCTTTGCCTCCTCTTCATCGCAAAGCATCTTCAATGCCAACGAGAACACCAAACGCTGGTAACTTTGCACCACCCAACGAAACGCCGCTTTGTCGCCACGCTGGCATCGTTTCAAAATCTCGCTCTCGAGTTGTTGTGTTCTCTTGCTCATCTAACCATTATACGACGGAAATCGATAAAAGTCAAAAAAGTTGAAACATTTCCACAAAAAACAACCAATGCGGAGAGTCCCCGCATTGGTTTATGAGAAAGAGGTCGGATGGTTTCCAACGCTTTTGTCTGCCTCTATCTTACTTCAACTTCGAAGTGATGATGTTGATACTGAAAGGTGCGACGTCGAAGGTAAGGCGACGACCTTCGTCTAAGGTCGTGACTTTTGCCGGACGCGGCACAATGTTGTTGGGATACTGCATGGTGTTCTCGTCGTCTCCCGTCATGCCTGCCAACCTTACCATCTCTGCTTTTACAGCCGAGCCGCCAGAGAGTTCGATGCTGCCCTTCGTGCCTGTATCGCAGAGGTTCACAATCTTTGTGTAGAGCGTACCAGTCTTCTCGTCGAGCGTCGAGTTGGCATAAACGCCGTGCAACAGGCTGTTTTTCTTCTTGCCCTTATACACTTGTTTCCCATCGACCATGGCCGTGATGTCCTCACCATCCACATCAAGTTGGATGTCGTACCACTTGCCTACATCATAATGGTCGTTTCGCGCGCCATCGAGCGTATTGCGGCTACCAGTCATAGTTGTCTCGACAGAGGTTCTCGTGTTGCCCCAACCGCCGAGGTTCAACCAGTCGAAGTTCTTCTCGTCCACGTAGTTGAAGACAATCATGAAGGCTTCTGCACCACCATCTTTACGCGCCTGAACCTTGTAGGTATAGCGTTTGGCTTTCATCCTATCTGGAGAGATGCGCATACTCTCTTCAGCATTACTTGTCTGCCGCAAAGTGCCGCCTTCAGTGCTCCAATTGCCCTGATACTCAGGCTTCGTGTTGCCCGACGTCCAGTTCTTCATGTCGGAGAGCTGTACCTCATCTCCCTCAATCAAGAGTTGCGGATTGCGATAAGTGGCTTGCGTCTTCCATGTAGCCACACCGACACCAAAAGGAATTATATTTTCCACCTTTCTTTCCGGGATGTTCCACTGCAAGTCGCTCTTCACGAGACGGTTGCCGATGTGTGTCGGGAAGAGTTGCTGCACCCAATAGCTCGGCGTACCGAACGACTGACTGCTGTTGAACCTGATCATGTCAGGACGCCACTGGATGCCGTTCTCGTTGACAAAGATGGGCGCATAGCTGCTCATGCGGACAATGTCGGCGTTGTTCTCCATGCCCAACATGAAGACAGCCTCGCCCATGGCAGCATTCAAGTTGCCAGTCGTACCATAACCTTGCGTGACAGCATACTCGCCAGGATAGATGATGGGACCTTTCCTGTCGTAATTGTCAAAGCGGTTGTACTGGCCGACAAACCATGCCGGATTGCGATAGTAATGCTCGTCGAGGATGTCAACGGGATTGTTGTTGCGCCACTTGGGATAGTCCGTTCCCCACGATTCCACGTTGCCGATGCACTGCACCTCGGGGAAGCGGGCCTTGATGGCGTCATAGAACATGCGGAAACGCTCGGGATAGTGGTCACTTTGGTCGGAGTTGTCGTCCATGTGATAGTTGTAGTTCTCGTTGCCAATCTCGATATAAGCGATGTTGAAGGGTTCTGGATGACCGTTCTCGGCGCGCATCTTGCCGTAATGACTCGTGACTGGGCCGTTGGCGTACTCAAGGGCACCGAGGCACTCGTCAATCCACGGCTGCAACTCATTCAAAGGTGTACAACCGCCATGCCAAATGCCGATGTTCACCACATAGAGCGGCTTTGCTCCGAGGTCCTCGGCAAGTTGCAGAAATTCATGGAAGCCGAGACCGTCCGTCGTAGGATAACCCCAGTTGGCATTCATGTGACCCGGACGTCTTTCTATCGGGCCAACAGTCCTTTCCCAATGATAGGCATTCTCAGGCTTATGGTTGCCCTCCACATAGCAACCGCCAGGGAAGCGCATGAAAGCAGGATGAAGGGCCTCGAGCTTCTCGGCCAAATCGATGCGGCAGCCATTCTCGCGGCCTTTGTAGGTTGGTGGGAAGAGGCTCACCACATCAAGAAGGACGCTACAGGGGTTTTGGAAGGTAAGATGGAAGACGGCCTGAGGGTCGCTCTCAGTGGCTACGATGTTAGCCTCCACCTTCTGCCAGCCCTTACGGAACTTGACGTCGATGGCGGTGGCACCGAGTGTGTGGTCGCTCTTGGTGGCAAGGCGGGCGAGTACAGAGCCGGGCTTGCCGTGAAGAACCTTAATCCAGAACGACAGTTTATACTGCGTCCCTGTCACTACGTTGATGCCCCAATATCCGGGATTGCTAATGCCGGCACCGGGGATGGGGCTTTTGACTAACAGGGCATGACCTTGCTTCTCGTTGAGGAGGTCGTCGCTGACGAGACTGATTTCGCTCCTCTCTGCCTTCCAATGTTCGGGCTTCTCGGCATCATACTCAAAGGAGCGGTTCCTGATGAGCTCAGCATAGAGGCCGCCATCGGAAGCATAGTTGATGTCTTCATAAAAGATGCCATAGAGCGTGGGGCTGATTTCGATGCCCTTTTGCGCCACATCTACCTTGATATTTACCTGGGCTTGCAAGTTCACGAAGGCAAAGGCCAGCAGACAGAGGACGAATTTTTTTTTCATTTTCATGGTGTGTTGTTTTAGTTGTTTCCACTGCAAATATACGATTATTTTCTTAAAAACAAAGCATGAAAGGCGAAAGAAAATCTATTTCTCCATATTATTATTCACGAGCGAATGTGCCTGCTGCATCACCACGGCTGGCACTTTGCCTCCATTTCACCAAGAATCTCATCCGAATTAGGCAGTTACAATGATTGAACGTTCATGTATGTTCAATTGAATCATCATAATAGTTCAATTGAACAGTCATGATGATTCAACGAACCAAGCGTGCCGAGTCGAGCAAAGGAACGAATGACATCCAGTTCCAAAAGATGTTAAAATAGGTGGCTCAGCAAGTCGAAGTGTCGGATTTTATTCGTACCTTTGCCGGCAGAAGGACGAACAGAATGATTCTACTCTCAGAAGTTAAAATGGAAGTAAAAGAGGAAGTAAACTCGCTCCGCTCGTGGAAGTTATAAAAGGACAATACCATATAGACAGACAACACCCAATACTATCGTCCAGCCAACTTGTTGGCTTCACTTCCTGCGCGAAGCGCATAACTCCCATTTTAACTTCATATTATAACTTCCGAAATAAATAAAAATGATTAAAGAAATGATGATGTTGTTGTTTCTGCTGCTGCCGTTGCTGGCCCTCGCGTATGTCTGCTGGCATGTCTGGCTGTTGCTCCCCCTCTCGTGGGGTTGGAAAGCCCTCATTATCTTGTTGATGGTGAGCGCGTTCGCCATGCTTTTCGCCAGCATCTTCCGTGCGACGGACCGCCTGCCGATGCCCGTGGCGACGGCGGTTTACGAGGTGGGAACGTCGAGCATCATCGTCCTCCTCTACCTCACGATGCTTTTCGTCGTGCTCGACATCGCGAGGCTCCTGCATCTGCTGCCTGCCGCGTGACTGCGCGACAATTGGTGGACCGCCGGCGGCATCGTACTCCTCCTCTTCGGGCTTTTCGTTTACGGCAACATCCACTACCGCCACAAGTATCGTGAGGAGGTGACGCTCCGCTCTGCGAAGGTAACGAAGCCCGTCAAGTTGGTGTTGATGAGCGACCTGCACCTCGGCTATCACAACCGCCGGAAAGAGTTCGCGCGATGGGTTGACCTTATTAATAATGAGCAACCCGACATGATTCTCGTGGCTGGCGACATCATCGACGGCAGCATGCGGCCACTTCGCGACGAGCGGATGCACGAGGAGTTCCGTCGGCTCGAAGCGCCCGTCTTTGCCTGTCTGGGCAATCACGAATACTTCAGCGGCGAGCCTGAGGCACAAAGGTTCTACGGCGACGCGGGCATCCACTTGCTGCGAGACTCGTCAGCCATACAGGGCGACCTCTGCATCTTGGGACGCGACGACCGCATGAATCGCCGCCGTCGTCTGCTCAAGGACCTCGTCGCCTCGGTCGACAAGACTAAGTATCTCATTCTGCTCGACCACCAGCCCTACCACTTGGAACAAGCCGAGCGCGAGGGCATCGATTTCCAATTCAGCGGCCACACCCATCATGGACAGGTCTGGCCTATCTCGTGGATGACTGACGCGATGTATGAATGCGCCTTCGGCACCTACCAGCGCGGCTCGACGAACTACTACATCAGCAGCGGCCTCGGCATCTGGGGCGGCAAGTTCCGCATCGGAACCCGCTCGGAATACCTCGTCCTGACCATCGAGCCATTGCAACAAGGGCAAGCAGGAGGGTGATGATGGTGCTCTTGTTCATGTTCATTTGGTGTTCAAAGCCTTTTCTATTTCTTCTTTGATTGTTTCGACGCCAGGGAAACCTATCTCTGTGTAGGTCTGTTTGCCGCTGGTATCGTAGATGGCATATGTTGGGATGCCGTTCGAATGGTACAGGTCGAGAAGATGATTGTACTGCTCTTTCGTAAGATAGTAGTGATTGCCCGAGATGTCGCCAACCATCTGCTTCCAGTCCTTATATGGCGAGGCAGGAGAGGTGATATAGACAAACTGGATGTCCTTGCCTTTGAGTTCTTCCTTCAAGGGAGCCATCAGCTTGTGTCCCATACGGCAAGGTCCGCACCAAGTGGCCCAGACATCGATGAGGACAGCCTTGCCCTTATACTTGCTGAGGATGGCAGGCAGGATGTCTTCGGGAGCGATGTCGGTCATGTCGAGGTAATGAACATCGGCAGGTAGCCCTTCCTTCTGGGCGGCAACTGTCTTCTGATATTCCCTGACAGCCTCATCGTAAAGGGCAGAGAGGTTGGCATCTTCAATCAAAGGCTTCCCCACCTTCTGCCCGTCAAGAACCTTCGGCAGATAGTAGCAGTAGCGGGCAAGGTCGGCATTGATGCCGCGTGCTTCCTTGTCCATAGCATAGTAGCGGCTGCCTTCTGTAAACGCAAAGGTGAGAACGGCCTTTCGGCCTTTTAAGCCGCTTATATGGTGTTGTAGTAAATGCTCGGTGAAAGCTGGCTGCTTGGACAGTGAGTCAATGGGATTGCCGTAGTAAGAGAACGAATAGGAACCGCTGTTTGTCAATTGTGTCAGCCAGTCCTTCACGGCCTGCTCGCATGGCAAGTTTTCTATGTACTTGTCGTTCTTGGCACTATACTCATCGTAGTCTCGGATGAGTTCCTCGACGGTACGAGCCGTTTCTTTCATCTCAATATCATCATCTTGCGTCTGCATTTGATAATACTCCCTTGCGAACTTGGCAAAGTAACCTTTGTAGCCGACGAACTTATTGCCCTTGTATGTGTCGTCCTTCAGCATATCGACAAGCACGGTCACTTCCTTGCCGGGGGCAAGATAAAGGCTGCAATTGGAACCCCACGGGAAGTTGTTCATGTGGAACCAAACTACCTGCGGGAAGCCTACATACAACTTCAGCTCAGCCTCGCCGTCATCGTTCATACGGAGGTAGAGGTTTTGTGGCTCTCCAGGATGCTTCAAGTCAATGTATTGTGCCATTATCCTCGGCCTCATGCCCTTTCGATAGTTGAGCGCCTTGAAGTGAACGACGGCAGGCTCTGCGCTGTACTTCAAGTCCTCAAGCTGATCTTCCTCAGCATAGTCGGCAAGGTATTCGGCAGGAACGGCAACGGCAGGCATCGTGTAAGTAGAGTCGTGGATGCCAAAGACCTTGAAGTCGTTGTCGCCAAAGCCCTCAATGAAGTCAAACTCCTTCGTCTTCATGGGCAAAGGCTCGAAAAGGAGCACGAACCGCTTCGAGCCGTTGTCGCCCAATGTGAACTTCTCGCCGAGCGTGATGCTGTCGGCACCGACGATGCGGAACGTCTTGCCTCCCGACTGCAAACAGCTTTCCTTTGCTATCCGAAACCATTGTCCGGGCATATTGCTGTAACTTGCATAGAGCCTTGTCTGCTGCTTCGTCAGCTCCACCTTCTCTATTTCGAGGAGGTCGGCACAGTTGAGAGCCTTTGCAGGTTTCTCCCAAATAATGGTCTTCTCTTTTGCTTGCCCTGCCATCGCTACAAGGGCGAGCAGGAGGGTGATGATAGCTTGCTTCTTCATACTTTAGGCTTGCTTGGTTATCCTTTCTACATATATAACGCGCGAGGGGCTAAATGTTATACGGGGAAGGGCATCTTTTAGGATTTCTTAACTAAACCTTACTTCTTGCGATAGACCATTTCGCCGTTAATGTAGCTCTTGAGCTTGGGCCAGTCCTTGGGAATCCATCGGTCGCCTTTGTTTCGGAGGGAAAGGATGTGGTAGCCGTCTTCGTCGAACATACAACTAAGGAAGTATGCTTCGTCGTCATCACCATAATTCACGCCCTCAACGACATCTACAAGGTTTATGTACGAGAAGCGTGAGGTGAACCTATATCTGTAAGGCTGTTCGGGATGGGCATTGATGTAATCGTGTGCCAGCGAAACGAGTTGCTTGTACAATGCTTCTGCCTCTTCCTTGTGGGTTGCGGGAATGAATAGGTGTGTGCCTGTCGTCAAACCGAAGCTCGACTTGTTGGAGTAACTTTGGGTCATCTGAATAAGCCCTCCATCCTCGCCGATGTCGTCCGTAAAACCTTCATCGTGTCGCCAATAGACGGGATAGGTCTTTGCTCCTTTCAACTTCCGGAACGACTTCAGCACTGGCTCTATCTGTGTCTCGAAAGCCTCTATGTCGAAGGGCTTCATGTCGTCCCATGTGATGCCGTTTGGAATGGAATAGAGATGGGTGTATTGTCCTTTCTCTACATTGCCTTCCTGCCAATTGTCGTAACCTCTGCTATAATCGAAACTGGCTATCTCGCGGGCATTGACAAGCTCCCAGCGATAGGTAAAAGCAGCAGGAGGGAAGAGAAGGGTGTCGCCCTCTTCGCGGAAGGCCAGCGTGTATTTGATGGTGTCGATGTCTGCCTTATGATACTCGTAGGTGTAGCTCTCTGATGCGTCTTTTCCAAGGAGGGCGAAAGTGAGGCGTATGGAGTCGAGCATCGTCACGACCCGCTGATGGCGGGCGGCATTAATGCTGTCGTACGATTCGATGAGATGCTGCCTTGCCGCTTCACTTATCTTCTCGTCGAAGTTGAAGCGAGGTGTCTTCGAAGTGACTTCGTTAAACCAGGTGTACCATTGATGCTCTATGCCTCTGCCAGAGCAGTTCAGTTGCTTGTGGCTGATGCGGACAGAAGATTCCTTCTTCAAGAACTCTTCCAATCGAACAAGACGCTCGTTAGGCTTCTGTGAGTAGGCAGCGGTAGTAATCGCCGCCATGAGGATAATTGAAAGTATCTTTTTCATAATGACGAAGTTAATGATCCATTAGTAATGCTACTTCTTGGCTGAAGCGCTCGCCTCGCGTACGGATGTCCTGAACCTGGGCTTCCAGGGCGAGATAAGGGTCGGGCGGCTCAACGAAAGCCTCCATAGTCTGCTCCGAAGGAGGCGTGGATGGCTCCGCAGTTGCAACATTCTCTTCTTGGGAGAGCGATGAGGAGAGGCTGGCTTTTTCCTTGCGAACGATTGGCTTCGACCGCTTTGAGGGTTTCTGTTGCAAAGGCTCTTCTGCCTTGGCCACGACTGGCTGACTCGGCTCCACGACTGGCTGCCTTGCCGATTGCTCCTCGCGCTCCACCGCCTGCACTACCTTTGTCTCGGTCTGCTTGGGGAGCTTCAGGAACTTGAAGCCTATGCCGACGACGAGAACCAGACTGGCAGCAACGAGAAGAAGCCGCTTCAGTTCCACTCGCCTCGGAGAGGGGTGAGGGGTGAGGCGGTTCATCAGGCGCTCGTTCAGGTCGCTTGGCATGGGCGGCAACTGCTCTTCCCGTCTGCGGACAGCTTCTTGTAGGTTTATGTCTTTCATAGCTTAAAGCGTTTTGATGATTCGGTAAAGTTTCTTGCGAATGCGGCTCAGCTGGGAGCCGACGGTTGAGGGAATGGAGCCCGTTACGTAGGCGATGTCTGCCAGGCTCCGTTCTTCGTAGTAGAACATGCTGATGATGGCTTGCTCGTGAGGCGGCAAAAGCGACAGAGCTTTCTCCAGTTGTTTGATGAGTTCCTCGTCGAGAGGCGCATCTTCCGGCACTTCAAAGGAGTCGCTGCCCAGCTTGCTGTCGTCCATATAGACGAGGTTCGGCTTGCGTCGTCGGACGAAGTTGAGCGACTCGTTGTAGGCGATGCGGCAGAGCCAAGTGCTGAGCGTCGCCTTCTTGGGGTCGAAGGTCTCGATGGCTCGCAAAGCCTTGACGAAGACATCCTGATAGACTTCCTCCGCATCCTCGCGGCCAGGCACGATACGCTGCACCATGCGGAACACCGTTGGACCGTACTCCGCGAAGAACCTCTGGCAAGCTTGAGGTTTCTGCCGCTGCAGGTCGTCGATGAGGATGTCTGTCTCTGTCTTCATTTTCTTGTCTCTCTACTCCTTTATACGCACAAAAACGGAAAATATTGCAATTCGGGACAACTTTTTTTCAACAAACGCATGATTTTTTCGACAGAAGAGCAAACACATTCCAAAAGCATCGGTTTTGTCACCCCGCAGGCGGCGTTTAAAACGCCGCACGCGGAAATGGCAATCCCCGCACGCGGAGATGGCCAACGCCGCACGCGGGGATTTTAATGATGGACCAGCTCGACGCTCAAGTGGCGCATCGGGCTGTGGCATCAGGACTTACAGAATTATGCTGTCCAAAAGTAATAAGGTTTCTTTTATAAACACAAAAAACCGCAGGGCTGAGTGCCTTGCGGTTTCTTATTAATCTCCTTTTCCTTTAGAGAGAAAGGAGGAGAGGCTCTTAGTAGATTCCGTCGCTGTAGTCGAGCAGAGTCTTGCGGTTGGCAAGGGTGCGGTCGTAGTCCTCGCGGTTGGTCACGACAATCTTATCGAACTCGCGGAGGCCAGTGCCGGCGGGGATGAGGTGACCGCAGATGACGTTCTCCTTCATGCCCTCCAGGTAGTCGGTCTTGCCGTTGATGGCAGCTTCGTTGAGCACCTTGGTGGTCTCCTGGAAGGAGGCAGCTGAGATGAAGCTGCTGGTCTGCAATGCTGCACGGGTGATACCCTGCAGGATCTGCTTCGAAGTAGCAGGACGAGCGTCACGCACCTGGACAATCTTCTTGTCCTGACGCTTCAGGTACGAGTTCTCGTCGCGCAGACGACGTGCCGTGACAATCTGTCCGTTCTGCATGTTCTCGGAGTCGCCAGCATCCACGACGACCTTCTTGCCCCAGATGTTGTCGTTCTCCTCGTTGAACTCGAGCTTATCGACAATCTGCTGAGAGAGGAAGCGCGTATCGCCGGCGTCGTCGATCTGCACCTTGCGCATCATCTGACGAACGATGACCTCGAAGTGCTTATCGTTGATCTTCACGCCCTGCAGACGGTAAACGTCCTGTATCTCGTTGACGATGTATTCCTGAACAGCTGTCGGGCCCTTGATGGCAAGGATGTCGGCAGGT
>OCTX012237409.1_pt1 | contig 18009 bp, 16 predicted proteins | sample 1539691 | NCBI WGS metagenome assembly OCTX01 (sample SAMN02144231, study PRJEB22623) | gut metagenome | biome: sheep rumen | host: Ovis aries | place: New Zealand | reverse complement strand
CCCACGCTGTATTTCCATTTGTTGGCGCTGTAGTTGAGCCCGCATCCATAGTCCAGGCTGACATAAGGATTGAGCGGAAGTCCCTTCACGTTGTATTCTATGGTCAGTTTCGAGCGGAGCACCCACTTGTCCTTTGCCTTTCGCGGGGATTTCAGGTCATCCTCGGTGTAAGGCAGCGTCTTGTCGGGTGTCTCCTTCTCGTATATCTTGTTTCCGCGGCTGTTGGGCTCATATTTGTTCGCATCGTAGTAGTAGGTGGTGTAGGTCTGTCCGTCCTCGTCGGTCACCTCAGCCCAGCGGTAACCGTAGTCCTCGAGGTTTCCGATGTCGGTGCCGAACTCGCGCCACTTGTAGAACTCGTTGCTCGTGCGTGTGCGGTAGATGGAGTCTGTGGAGCAGTAGCGGTTGTACTGAAGCGTCTCCTTCAGGGTGAACGCCCACCGCTTCGAAGGAGAGTATGTGGCGGATACCGCCAGCGACGTCCTCCACCGGTTGCGCCAGTAGCTGTCGGTGTCCTTGTATCCGATTCGCTCGTTGTAGCCGTTGAACACGCCTTCGTCGTTGTAGTGCTCTGCCAGTTTGGAGAAGTCGCTCGTCTCCTGCATGTTCTGCTTCCAGATATACTCAAATCCGAGACTGCTCTTCAGCACGAACTTCTTGTTGTAGGTCTGGTAGATTTTATACTGGAGGCTACCGCCGGCCATGAGGCGCTCTATCATGCCGCTGTTGTCCTGGGTTCGGAGCTCGCCCTCCAAGTTGAGCGACAGTCGGTAGGCCAGCTTCTTCTCCAGTCCCAGGTTGAGCGAGAGGCCGAAGTCGTTCGACTTGGCTTTCACGGCACTCCAGTCGCGCGTCTGGATCTGGTCTTGGGCCGACAACGGAACGCAGCACATCAGCAACATTCCGAGGCTTATTATCGCAGTTCTTCTCATCATTCTGAAAACTGTAAACTGAAAACTAAAAACTATCCAAACACCTTAGGCATCTTCTCCAGTCCTTCTTCCTCATCGCCCTCGTCGTGATAGAAAATCTTGATGAGAGCCATGTCCTTCAGGAAGTCAATCGAGCCGATGCTCACCGACGTGATGTCAAGTCCTGTGCGTGCTTTCAGGTCGGCAATCAGTTCCTGACGTTTCTCTGGCAGGATGAGGTCTATCTTGTCGTACTTGATGTATTTCGACGAGAGTCCCTTGGCCAGTCCCCGTCCTTCCGACAGCCACACGATGATGATGAAGAGCACGTTCGTCAGAATGAGTTCTGCCATGGAGATCATCTCGCGGCTCATATAGTCCGGCTTCTTGATAGAGATGTCCCATGCCATACCGTTGAGGGCAGCCATGGCGATGATGACGAAGAGGTATGTCATCTCACGTATTGGAACTGACTCGGTGCGGTAGCGCATGATGCAGAAGATGGCGAACAGTCCCATTCCGATGCCCGTCTCCATCGTCTCTCCGCTCATGAGGTGTATGAGCATGAATATGGCGAATCCCACGAGAATGTATGTGAAGAAGAAGTCTCGCCTGCGGCTTTTAGGAAAGTAGAACGCACGTGAGATGATCAACACGAATATAGTGTTGATGAGGAATCGGAAAATCAGGTCGAGTATCTTGTTGCGGTTCTTGTAGCTCACATACTCCGACGGTGTCAGCTCCTCGGCGTTGTCACCATAGAAGTAGAGCGTTCCGTCGTCTTTGTATTTCGCATATTTCGAGTCGTCCTCATAAGTCACGCCCGTGCTGCCACTGCCCATGTCGAGGTCTGCGCTGCTGTCTTCCGCACCGCTGTCAACGGCGTATTTGGCGTCGGGGTCAGCGGCCTCGTCGTCGTCTTCTTCGTCATAGTCACCATCATCCACAGCCTCCGACTGGTTCTGAAGAAGTGAGTCCGGGATGTAGATGTCGTCAGCGCTCGCACCCAGCGAGAACGCCATCAGCAAAATCAAAATCTTTAATGCTTTCATTATTATTTAGTTTAATGTTTAAAGTTTATAGTTGAATGTTGAAAGTTTAAAGTTGAATGTGGAATGTATGGTGACTTGGGGCAGAGGACAAACCGAATCAAAAATCCTTAAATTCTAAATCACTGTCACGAGTTCTTAAATCGTAAATCACCTCACCGCATGAAAAATATCTAAAATTTAAAAATACCCAAAATAAATCGTAAATCGGAAAACTTTGGAGCAGCGAAAACAAAGTCAAGCTTGCTTGAGCTTTGTTGAGTCGTGACAAAGTTCATGAAATAAATTGTAAATCGTAAATACTATCACGTGTTGTCTTCTATCCCTTCCGACGTGTCGCGTATCTGGTATGTCTCGTCCTTGTTGATTTTCCGGAGCATACGCAGCTTCTCCTTGAAGTTGTTCTGCTTCAGTCCCGGGTCGGTGGTTGCCATGCCGATGCAGCATTTCGAGAAACCGGTCTGGTGGATATGCAGGTCGCGCAGGATATTCGTGATGGGCGAAAAGATGTTGCCGTCGCGCTTGAGCTCGATGATCACGATGTTCTCTGTGTCGTAGTCGTTGCCGGTCTCGTAGTTGTGGAAACGGACGTTGAAGTCGATGGTCAGACGCTCGGTCTTCCCGTAGTTCACGAGTGTGACGCGGTCGAAATGGTTCTGGACTATCGGGTGCATATCCTCAAACCGCAGTCCCGTGCGCTTCATCACCAGCTCGCTTGCACCTTCCGTCTGCAGGGCAGTCTCCAGGCTGTCCACCTGGATCCGCTTCTTCTTCGTGCGCAGGTGGTTGTTCTTCTTCTTCACCTCGAGGAAAGTGAGGTCGCCGCTGCTCAGATAAGTGCGTACTCTCACCTTCGTGCGGTTGGCATGCCGGTTGTGGTGCTGCATATACTGAGTGTAGCGGTCGGTGTCGAAATAAGTAGTACGGTAAGGGCTGATTCGGTCGCCGTTGATTTCTTGGACGTAGTATTTGTCCTGCACGCGTCGGAGCAGCTCCAGCAAAAGACGACGCGAAGTCACGAACTTCGTGTCTATCCTGTTCATCAGCTTGATCGAAGACATCTGGTCAAGCGATATCGGCTCCATCCGAGCCAGAAGGTCCAATATGTCGGTGTTTGACTCCGTCATCTCGTTCTCGGTGGATTTTTATTGTTAGTTAGCAGGCAGAAATCGCCAAAAATAAGGGGACATCTGCGACATCAGGCATAAAAAGAAAAATCCTGAATCCTCCAATAGATACACTACCTTAAAAAAACTGACTTTTCAGCCTTAATGCCGTGCAAAGATAACGTTTTTATTTCATAATTATTTAAAAAGTGAGAAAAAATAATGTCTTTTCTCGAAAAACTGCTAATAAAAAATGGTTTTATGGTAAAAAAATCGTAATTTTGGAGCGAAGAAACTTAAATCCAACAAATATAACGATCAAAAATTCTAAAAACATTATGGCAAAAACTGTTGAATTCAAGTATGCGCCCATGTTCCAGACGGGAAAGGACGATACTGAATACTATCTGCTCACGAAAGACTACGTGAGCGTTGGCGATTTTGAGGGTCACCCCATCCTGAAAGTGGCTCCAGAGGGACTGCGCCTGATGGCCAGGACGGCATTCCACGACGTGAGCTTCATGCTGAGAAGGTCACACAACGAGCAGGTGGCAAAAATCCTGCGCGACCCTGAAGCCAGCGACAACGACAAGTTCGTCGCACTCACATTCCTGCGCAACGCCGACGTGGCAGCGAAAGGAATCCTGCCTTTCTGCCAGGACACCGGCACCGCCATCATCCACGGCGAGAAGGGACAGCAGGTGTGGACCGGCTACGAGGACGAGGAGCCGCTCTCACACGGTGTTTTCGACACCTACACCGAGTGCAACCTGCGCTACTCCCAGAATGCGCCACTGTCCATGTACGAGGAGGTGAACACCAAGTGCAACCTGCCGGCCCAAATCGACATCGAGGCAACCGAAGGCATGGAGTACCGCTTCCTCATGGTCACCAAGGGCGGTGGTTCAGCCAACAAGACATACCTCTACCAGGAGACGAAGGCCAGAATACAAAATCCGGGAACACTCGTTCCCTTCCTCGTTGACAAGATGAAGAGCCTAGGCACGGCCGCATGCCCGCCCTACCACATCGCGTTCGTCATCGGAGGCACGTCGGCTGAGAAAAACCTGCTGACCGTGAAGCTGGCTTCTACCCATTTCTACGACAACCTGCCCACAACAGGAGATGAGACAGGACGCGCCTTCCGCGACGTGGCCCTCGAGGAGGAGCTACTCAAGGAGGCTTACAAAATCGGACTGGGAGCTCAGTTCGGAGGAAAATACCTGGCACACGACATACGCGTCATCCGCCTGCCGCGCCACGGAGCCAGCTGCCCTATCGGACTGGGTGTCAGCTGCTCGGCCGACCGTAACATCAAAGCGAAAATCAACAAGGACGGTATCTGGATTGAGAAGATGGACGACAACCCAGCCGAACTCATACCTGAAGAATTCCGTAAGGAAGGCGAAGGAGAAGTGGTGAAGGTGGACCTCAACCAGCCGATGAGCGAGGTATGCAAGCTGCTCAGCAAGTACCCGGTCAGCACACGTCTGTCGCTCAACGGAACCATCATCGTGGGACGTGACATCGCACACGCCAAACTGAAAGCACGACTCGACGCAGGCGAGGGTATGCCACAGTACATGAAGGATCACCCCATCTACTATGCCGGACCGGCCAAGACTCCGGAAGGAATGCCGTGCGGTTCGATGGGACCGACCACAGCCAACCGTATGGACCCCTACGTGGACGAGTTCCAGGACCATGGTGCTTCCATGATCATGCTCGCCAAGGGCAACCGCACGCAGGCTGTCACTGACGCATGCAAGAAGCACGGAGGATTCTACCTCGGAAGCATCGGCGGTCCAGCTGCCATCCTCGCGCAGAACAACATCAAGTCCATCGAGTGTGTGGAATATCCTGAGCTCGGCATGGAAGCCATCTGGAAAATCGAGGTGGAGGACTTCCCGGCGTTTATTCTCGTCGACGACAAGGGCAACGACTTCTTCAAGCAGCTCAAGCCCTGCAACGGATGCACCATCCTATAAGGCTTTTTTGCTGACTGGTCGGACCAGTCGGAGACCGGTCAGACAGGTCAGACAAGTCGGACCAGTCAGCCCAACAAAAGCCAACGCACAACTCTCTCAACCAAAGTAACTTCACTCTCAACTCTCAACTCTAAACCCTAAACTCTAAACTCTAAACTTAAAAAATATGGACGAAGTAAAAAAATATCTTGACGAGGCCGAAGAAAGCATGGAGATGGCCTCGATGCACCTCGAGGATTCGCTCAGCCGAATCCGTGCCGGTAAAGCCAATGTGCATATTCTCGACGGAATCAGAGTGGAAAGCTACGGAACGATGGTGCCGCTATCAGGAGTAGCCAGCCTCACCACGCCCGACGCGCGCAGCATAGCCATCAAGCCATGGGACAAGAACATGTTCAAGGTGATTGAGAAGGCCATCATCAACTCGCAGGTGGGCATCATGCCTGAGAACAACGGAGAAATCATCCGTCTCGGCATACCTCCACTCACAGAGGAGCGCCGCCGCGAACTCACGAAGCAATGTAGCAAGGAGGCAGAGGCCGCAAAGGTATCTATCCGCAACGCCCGCCGCGACGCCATCGAGAAGCTGAAGAAATGCGTGAAAAACGGTGTGTCGGAGGACGTGGCCAAGGACGGCGAGGAGAAATGCCAGAAAATCCACGACAAGTACATCAAGAAGGTGGATACGATGCTCGAGGCCAAGAACAAGGAAATCATGACCGTCTAAATGCAAGGACTCGTCATCAGAAACACAGGCAGCTGGTACACCGTGGAGTGTGCCGACGGCAAGACATGGGAATGTAAGGTGAAGGGGAATTTCCGGCTTAAGGGAATCCGCTCCACCAATCCCGTGGCTATAGGAGACAACGTGGCGTTCGAGCCGCTCGACGAATCCACAGGACTCATCAACTGCATCGAGGACAGGAAGAACTACGTGATCCGCAAGTCAACTAACCTGTCGAAGCAGTCGCACATCATCGCTGCCAACGTGGACCAGTGCTTCCTGTTCGTCACCCTGCGCCAACCCGAGACTTCCACCACATTCATCGACCGCTTCCTGGCTTCATCTGAGGCATACAGAATCCCGGTCATTATCATTTTCAACAAAACCGACCTGCTCGACCAGGAGGACCGCGAGCTGCTCGACGGCATGGTGCATCTCTACACCACCATCGGATATGAATGTCGATGTGTGTCGGCGAAGACTGGAGACGGCGTGGAGGAACTGCGCACGATGCTCGACGGCAAGGTGACGCTGCTCAGCGGAAACAGCGGCGTGGGCAAGTCCACGCTCATCAACTGCCTCTACCCGGATCTCAACCTCAAGACCAGCGAGATTTCCGACGCCTACAACACAGGAAAGCACACCACCACCTTCTCTGCCATGTTCCCGGTGGGAGAAGGGGGATACATCATCGACACGCCGGGAATCAAGGGATTCGGAACGTTCGACATGGAGCGGGAGGAGGTAAGCCACTATTTCAAGGACATCTTCCGGTTCTCCAAAGACTGCCGGTTCAACAACTGCACACACACACACGAACCGGGATGCGCCGTCCTCCAGGCAGTCGAGCGCCACGACATCAGCCAAAGCCGATACAGCTCATATCTCTCCATGCTCGAAGACCCCAACGAGGACAAATACAGAAAATAATTTTTTTTTCATAAATCCTAGAAAGCCTAGAAAATCTAGAATATCTAGAAAATCTAGAGAGTCTAGAAAATCTAGAAAAAACCTCTTCACCTATGCCCATCAGGATAACCATCATCTTCCTTCTCTGCCTCTGCGCCGCACTCAGCGCCCCTGCCCAGACCTACGAGCAATGCATCGAGCAGGCATATCAAGCCGCTCAGCACGACAGCCTCGACAAGGCGGAAGCCCTCTACCGCCAGGCGCTCAAGCTCAGCCCTGGCGACCATCGCAACGCACTTGTCCACCATGACCTCGGACACGTACAGGAGATGCTCTACTGGAGCAACACGGCCAACACCAAGATGGCAGAAGAAGCCATGTACAACTACACACGGTCCATCGAGCTCCTGCCCATCTCTCTGCCTGTCAGGATCTCCAGGGCAAACTTCCATCTCAACCTCAAGCAATACGACAAGGCGGCCGAAGACTATACGGCCGCCCTCAAGCTCAGCCCCGACAACAAGGAAGCGCTCAACTACCGTGCATTCGCCTACTACCAAAACCGCAGCTACGATAAGGCCATGCAGGACTACAAAACCATACTCGAGCGGCACCCGGCTGACTACAATGCGGCCCTCGGAGTGGCACTCGTACTCCAAAAAACCTACAAGGTGAGCGAGGCAATCCGACGAATGGAGTTCCTCATCACAGAGCACCCCGACCAGGCGGAGCTTTATGCAGTCAGGGCTTCCATGTACGCTGACATCAACAACCTCGACCTCGCACTCGTTGACATCAACCAGGCCATCAAGCTCGAGCCGCAAAACCCAGCCCACCTCATCCAACGGGCAGACATCTACGACAAACAAGGAAAAACACAGCTGGCAAAACGCGACAGGACAAAAGCAAGACAGTTGTAGAGACGCCCCGCGGGGCGTCTTCTAACTTCATCAAAACGAGGCAACTCATTTTTTACGGTTGCTATATTCATGATACTATTTTAACCAAAATATAGTTTTGCAAATTTTCTGATAATTCCTTATAATTTTCTTTCTGTGTAGTTAAGACCCTGGACTTTGACGATAACAGGGCCCGCAAATATGAAAAACAGTTCACTTACGTAAAAATTTCCACCTAAAAGGCTGATTTCTCAGATTTTATTAGTAATTTTGCAATTTAAATGCTTTATACCTAAAAAGGTATAAGGGAGGATTTGTAAATTGCAAAATAGTAGGTAAATCATAAAGGACTGCATCCTCTATATGTTCTACCTCGCGCAGGAGGATATGTCTCTGGCAGTTCAGAACCCGGAAATACCATTGGAGCAGTAAGACTAAACAAAACAACGCAATGAAGAAGATTCTGATGACATTCGCCCTGCTGTTCGCCCTCGCACAGGTGGCATGGGCAGAGGATGTGAACTACATCTACTACCAGATGATTGATCTTGGATATGAGGCCAGTATATACAAAAATAATGGCAAAGCCAGCAACCCTACCGTGCTCACCAGCTCACTACTGGAAAACAGCAACGAGGACAACCTCGACACAGGCTGGTATGTGCTGAACTCAACGTTCTCCTACGCTGAGCGCATCGCCATCAGCGGCGACGTGAAGCTGATATTGAAAGACGGATGCACGCTGACGGACGACGCCTCAGCAGCAAGCCCAAAGCTCGCGGAATATATATCAATAATGGTAATAAAATCGTAATCAAATAACAGGAGAAAAGAAAAGTAAACCAAACTCACAGGCGGGCGGGGGCGACTCCCCGCCCGCCACAACGTACAGCCGTTTGAAAAAACGACGAAAACAAGAAAGAAAATGAAACTCTACCGTTACATATCCGACTATTTTGGTCTGCTGGTGCTGGCTGCAGCTGTGCTGGCACTATGCTTTCCCGCTACATTCAAGCAAATTCCGCCCATGGTGATCAACTATCTGCTGGGCGTGGTGATGTTTGGCATGGGCCTGACGCTCAACCTCCAAGACTTCCGTATTGTGTTCAGCCGGCCGAAAGATGTCATCACGGGCTGTCTGTCGCAGTTCACGGTGATGCCGCTGCTGGCATGGGCACTCTCCCGGCTCTTTTCGCTCGACGAGGCGCTGGCACTGGGCGTGGTGCTTGTAGGCTGCTGCCCCGGAGGCACCGCCTCCAACGTCATCACCTATATGGCCAAGGGCGACCTGGCTCTGTCGGTTGGCATGACGGGTGTCTCCACCCTACTCGCCCCGCTGCTCACACCGTTGCTCACATGGGCACTGGCGGGCAAGAGCATTCAAGTGAATGTGGCCAGCATGTTCCTCAGCATTCTCTGGGTGGTCATCCTGCCCATCGCCGTAGGACTGGTGGTGAAGTGGCTGTGGCCAAGATTCACCATGCGGATTACCGAGTATCTGCCCGCCTTCTCGTCACTGGCAATTGCCGCCATCGTGGCTATCGTCATTGGCGCCAATGCCGAGAAGTTGTTGGCTGGCGGACTTATCATCGTGCTCGTGGTCATGCTCCACAACGTCTGTGGACTCGCCTTAGGCTATCTCATCGGACGACTGCTCCGGCTGTCGGAGCCGAAGAAGCGCGCCATCTCCATCGAGGTGGGTATGCAGAACTCAGGATTGGCCAGCAGTCTGGCAACACTCCATTTCGCTGCCTATCCGCTCGCCACCATCCCCGGTGCCATCTTCAGCGTGTGGCACAACCTGTCGGGTGCTGCCGTGGCGTGGCTGTTCCGGAGAAAGAAAAGTTGATGCCAGGAAAATGCTGACGAGATGATGCCAAGAAAATGCTGACCGTGCTTCGTCGGTCATTCGTGCGGGCGAGACACCCACTATACCAACCTATACCAACACAGCGGAAAAGGTAAATTCACTTTTCACGAATCACTTTTCACGAATCGTTAAATATTGATAATTTTACATCATGAATCATTAAAAACACTTATCACAGCAAAGATTGTCATCCGTTCATTCCACGTTTTCAACCAAAAATGACTATCTTTGCCCTTGAAATACCATAAGCAATAAAGACAGAAGTACAATGAAAAGAAACATCACCATGGCTGCGATTGCCATTGCAGCACTCACCATCACAAGCTGCGCAAGCAAGAAAGACCTTGCCAACTGCCAGTCGGAAAACAAGTCACTTACTGCATCACTGCAGTCAACCAGAGAGGACCTCGCTGGAAAGAATGCCCGCATCACCAGCCTGGAAGAACAGCTTGCCGACCTGAGAAAGAACAACGACGAGCTCAAACGCAACAACGCCACACTGCAGAAGAGCCTCAACCAAAGTCAGAGGAACCTGAACCAGAGTCTGGCCAACGCCAACCAGAACAACGTGTCCATCGAGAAGCTCGTTGACCAAATCAACGAGTCCAACCAGTACATCCGCCACCTGGTGGAAGTGAAGTCCAAGAGCGACTCACTCAACCTCGTGCTGCAGAACAACCTCACACGCTCACTCTCGAAAGAGGAACTCAAGGAGGTGGACATCCAGGTGCTCAAGGGAGTTGTCTATATCTCTCTTGCCGACAACATGCTCTACAAGAGCGGTTCATACGAAATCAACGAGCGTGGCTCCGAGACCCTCTCCAAAATCGCCAAGATCATCACGGACTACAAGGACTACGACGTGCTCATCGAGGGAAACACCGACAACGTGCCCATCTCACGTGAGAACATCCGAAACAACTGGGACCTCTCATGTCTGCGCGCGTCAAGCGTAGTTCAGGAGCTCCAGAACAAGTATGGAGTCGATCCTAAACGCCTCACCGCAGGAGGACGAGGAGAGTACAACCCGCTTGAGGGCAACGACACCGAAATCGGCAAACAGCGCAACCGCCGCACACAAATCATCATCACTCCGAAACTCGACGAGTTCATGGAACTCATCGGACAGGCTCCCGAAAACGAATAAGCCCAGGCTTTGACATTGAATTGGCCAGGCACCTGGAATATCTAAAAAATCTAGAGCATCTAGAATATCTAGAACTTCTAGAAAATCCAGCCCCCTAGCCTCCCCCCCTAAAAAAAACGACAGCGGAAACGAGTTCACTTCTCGTTTCCGCTGTTGTTTTCTTCATGCTCATGTCCGCAGTCATCCTCAAAGTCCTCCTGCCGCTGGTATTGCTTGAGGTATTTCAGGTTCCAGTGAAACTCATCCGGCACAGGGTCGTAGCCGTATCCTCCCCAGGGATTGCATCGCAGAATGCGCCAGACGGCCAGATAAAGCCCCTTCACAGGCCCGTGCTTCTTCAGTGCCTCCACAGCGTAAGAAGAACACGTGGGGCGGTAGCGACAGGCAGGAGGAGTGAGCGGAGAGATACATTTCTTATAGAAATAGATAGGCAGCAATAGTATCCACACCATCACTTTCCCTATCCACTTCAGCAAAAACTGAAAAGGAAGCAATATGTATCGCAGGTATTTCATGGTTATATCAAAAAAGCAATCATATCGTAAATATAATAGTTGCCTCGTTTTGATGTAGAGACGCCCCGTGGGGCGTCTTCAAACTATGTCTTCAAACTATGCCTTCAAACTAATCCATCCGCATGGCAAATAGCCAAAATAATAAAATATCCAAATAAATCGTCAATCGTCAATCAACTCAGCTTCTCCATCGTCTTCCTCAGCAGCTTCACCATGCTGCGTTCAATCCGCTCTGTAGTGCACGGCTCCTCTGCAAGGCTTACGAACGCGATATACACGCGCACGCCCTTCTGAGCGCACATCTCAGCCAGCTCGCACTTGTTCAGACGGTAGGCCTCACGGATCTGACGCTTCTGGCGGTTACGGTCGACAGCGTGGCGCAGCCTGCGTTTCGACACGCTCACCATCATCTGGACCAATGGCGACTCAGCCCCAGACTCCCCCTCAGGCTCAACCATGAAAATAGCACGGAGCGGAAACACGGTCATTGCCGTGTTTCCGCCGCTGAAGAGTTTATCAATAGTGATTTTGCTGTTGATTCGTTCTGCTTTAGGAAGCGTGAAACTCATTGCTCATTTCTTTTTCGGCTTGATTTCGCTTTTTTTGTGATTCTTGATGAAATCCTCTATGATAGCAGGTACTGAGCGGAGAGTCGGCGTAGGTTTCATGTCCACACGGAGCCCAGCCTCTTCCGCAGCCTCTATCGTCTTCTGGCCCAGACAGGCTATGGCGATGTCGTCCTGCTGGAAATCGGGGAAGTTCTTCACCAACGAGTTGATACCCTCAGGGCTGAAGAACACCAGCATGTTGTAGTCGAATGGCTCGTCGGGCGTGAAGTCATTGCTCACGGTATAGTACATCACAGCCTCGTCGTGCTGAAGCTCAGCCTCGTCGAGCTTGTTCTTCAGGTCATCATTGTGGGCCGACGACTGAGGAACGAAATAGTTCTCGTCGGGATGCTTCTTCATGATCTGGATCAGGTCGTCTATCATTCCCGTCTCAGGGAAGAACACCTTACGCTTGCGATACTGAACGTATTTCTGAATGTAAAGAGCCACCTGCTCCGACTTGCAGAAATACTTCATGTCGGACTTGATGACCACCCGCAGTTCCTTCACCAGGTTGAAAAAGTGGTCGATGCCATGACGTGAAGTGAAGACCACGGCTGTATGACCTGGAATTGACACCTTCTGCTGACGGAAGTCCTTCGCGGCCATTGGCTCGATTTTGATAAAAGGTCGGAAGACCATCTCCAAACCATACTTCTCCGCCAGTTCAAAATAAGGGGACTTGGCGGTCTGCGGCTTTGGCTGTGAAATAAGTATTTTAGGAGTCATTTAATAAAAATTTTGCCGGCTGAATGTCGGTATCCTTAATTGTAATCTTTTACTTTTAAAAAACTAATACGATGGAAGCTCTCATGTCCATCATTGTAACTCGTATGGCACCATCTTTCGAAGCTTGACCCAACCCTCTATTGACGGATTTTTTGCCACACAAACAATGCGGGTAGTAATTCGACGGCGCAAAAGTACAAAAAAATTAGCAGATAACCATATCTTTTGGCCCGAAAGTTCACAATTAGCTTATAAAACAACAATATTTCGTACGTAATGAACAGAAAAAGTAATATCACAGTTAGCAATTTTCTCGACAGTCCTGCATACAGTTCAATCAGTGCAAACGGGTACAAAAGGAAGCTGAAAACGCCCGTCAGGAAGAAGTAGGAACTCACCCATCTCACGTTCTGCTCATGGCGGAAAAACACCCAGTTGACCACGCCATAAACCAGTCCTTTCAGCAAGAAGAACAGCAACGACCACCAAGCCACTTTCAGGCCCAGGTGGAATCCGCTTCCCATCTGTCCCACCACTGGATAATACATCGGCAGACCACTCACAATCAGTCCGAGCGAGCAGCATGACAACAGCAACAAGGAGCCCATGGCGAAATAGTTGTTCGACACGGACTGAGGACGTGAGAACGTATAGAGCTCGTCGCGCGAGAAAAAGTCACGAAGCCTGTACGCCACATACTGGCGCTGACGGTAGACGATAATGAAGACCATCACCGTAAGCACCACCAGCGACACCGCTGTCCACGAGCTGAAGCTCTCGCTGTGCGTGCGGCTGATGCCCGCCACCCCTCCGCCGCCAGCGGCAGAGAGGCTGTCGGGCTGATCCGATGCCATTCGCAGTGTGTCGCAAATGGCATTCAGCTTCTCTGAGTATTTCCCTAAAAATCCTGCCACAACTCTATTTTTTTGTTGTAGAGACGCCATACATAGCGTCTAAAAACCAAGCCTAAACCAGTCCGAACGCAGCCTTCACCTTGTCAACGTAGTCCAATTTCTCCCACGTGAACAGCTCCACCTCCATGCTTTTGTCGCCCTGGTAGTGGTTCTGGAACTCCTTCGTCACCACCCGGTTCTCCTGACCGAAATGGCCGTAGGCGGCTGTCTCGCTGTAGATCGGGTTGCGGAGTTTCAGGCGGTCCTCTATCGCCTTGGGTCGGAGAGAGAACAAGGCCTGGATTTTTTCTGCTATCTCATTGTCGCTCAATCCGACATGGCTCTTTCCGTAGGTGTTCACATAGATACTCACCGGATCGGCCACGCCGATGGCATAGCTCAGCTGAACCAAAATCTCGTCGGCCACACCGGCCGCCACCAGGTTCTTGGCGATATGACGTGCGGCATAGGCAGCAGAGCGGTCCACCTTCGAAGGGTCCTTGCCGCTGAAAGCGCCGCCGCCGTGAGCTCCTTTGCCTCCGTAAGTGTCCACGATGATCTTACGGCCTGTCAGGCCGGTGTCGCCGTGTGGACCACCAATCACAAACTTACCTGTGGGATTCACGTGGTACGTTATCTCTGTGTTGAACAAAGCCTTCACCGACTCGCTCTCTATCTCCGACACCACCCTCGGTATCAGGATCTCCACCACGTCGCGGCGGATCTGCTCCAGCATCGCTGCGTCGGCAGCTGCCTGGGCTGCCTCCGTCGCGTCGGCAGGCGCGATGAAGTCATCGTGCTGGGTCGACACCACGATGGTGTCGATTCTCAGCGGCTTGCCCTCTTCGCTGTATTCCACCGTCACCTGGCTCTTCGAGTCGGGACGAAGATAGGTCATCTCCTTGCCCTCACGGCGTATGGCCGCCAACGTGCGCAGGATATGGTGGCTCAGTTCCAACGGCAACGGCATGTAGTTGGACGTCTCGTTCGTGGCATAACCAAACATGATTCCTTGGTCGCCGGCTCCCTGGTCGTCAGGATTCTCGCGCTCCACGCCGCGGTTGATGTCGCCGCTCTGCTCATGAATGGCGGAGAACACGCCGCAGCTCTTGGAGTCGAACTGGTACTCTGCCTTCGTGTAGCCGATACGTTCTATCGTCTTGCGCGCCACGTCCTGCAAGTCAATATATGTCTCTGACTTCACCTCACCGGCCAGCACCACCTGACCCGTCGTCACGAGCGTCTCACACGCCACCTTCGAGTCCTTGTCGTAAGCCAGCAAGTTGTCGAGGATGGCATCGGAAATCTGGTCAGCCACTTTGTCGGGATGACCTTCACTAACTGATTCTGAAGTAAATAAATAACCCATACTTTAAAGTTTTAGTTGATATTGGAAAAAATTTAAAAGTGTGGGAAAGAAAATGGGGAGATGCATCGACTTTCTTGCATTTATTGCCCGGCATTGCCCCGGACAATAAATCCGCTGTTGTCGTTTTAGCATTTTTTTCTGTGGTTGCAAGCAGCCCAAATCTATCCACAATAAATAACAAATCTGTAATTCGACTGCAAAGTTACGAATAATTATTCAATTTATCAGTAAAAATCAGAAAAAAAGATACTCACACACAGTGTTTGACCGTGCTTCACCGGTCAATTGTTATTTTCCAACAGCCTGTCTTGTTGCTGCCCACACGAGCGATGAGCCCCTGCTCACGAAGTACAGAGATGTGTTTACGGGCCATTCGGTCACTGATGCCCAATGCTTCTCCTAATTCCTGGGAAGTTATAGATGGATTGCTTTTAATGCTCATAAACACATTCCATGCAGCATCCGACAAACCAGGAAACATTCTTTTTAATTTATTAGGAATTTTATTAGGAATTTTAATAGGAACTCTCGAAGGAGTTGTATCAGTAAGGGGCTCTCCTTGATGTTTTTTTAAAGTCTTATATATCTCCCTCAACATAAAGTTGATGAACGGCCCCGACTGCCCCTCTTTGTTGCTGGTTGTGATGGCGTCGTAATAGTCTTGTTGATTCGTATACACCATGTTTTCCACTGGCAGATGTTCAAACAGAGGATGCAGTTTTCCCAATATCAGTGACTGCCACAAGCGGCCGGTTCTGCCGTTACCGTCAGAGAAAGGATGTATAAATTCAAACTCGTAGTGGAACACACAACTGCGTATAAGCAGATGATCCTTTGCCGAATTCAGCCAATCAAACAAGTCGTTCATCAGCAGAGGCACCCGTTCCGCTGGAGGAGCCATGTGGACGAGTCCCTTTTCTGAAAAGACGCCCACACCAGTACGGCGGAAATGTCCTGCATCATCCGCCAACGCCTGCATCATCACCCCATGAGCCTTTAGTAAATCATTCATATTGAATGGATCCAACTTTGTATACAATTCGTAAGTGGCAATAGCGTTCTTTACCTCCCGTATTTGCTTCAGCGGTGCCACGACTGTCTTTCCATCAAGAATATCACGTACTTCGTCTTCGCTCAGCGTATTGCCTTCTATCGCAAGCGACGAGTGGATGGTCTTTATACGGTTTGCTCTACGAAGTCTCAGTCCGTCTTCTTGCTCCAACCGTATGGCATAGCGCTCTATCTGACCTGAGATTTCCGCTATCAAATTGATGGCTTCTGGTGTAATTGTAAAAGGTGGTACATACATATTCAGCTCATTTTCTAATTTGTTAGCTATTGGAAGCTCTCGTCTATCGCACCTTGCTGAACGGGAGGTGCGGCAGGTGCGGCTGTCTGAGGAGCAGGAGTGGGTGCAGGCGCCGGTGCGGCAGACGGCTGGGATGCGCCGCCTCCACCTGAGGACTCTTTCCTCTCTACAGGCTGGGGATCGCGGGGCTTCGAGTCGCGCTTCTTCTCCCGCCTCTGCTCTGTGTTCTGCTTCGGCCGGTTCTGCTTCTGGCTTCCGCGGTCGGTGCTTCTCACGCTGGATCCGCTTCCGCTCTTCTTGGCCTCTGCCGCCTTTTTCTGAGCCGCCTCGATGGAGTCACGCTTCTCCTGGGCATACGACCGCTCGTCGGGGTTGTTGTAGTTGGTCAGCGTATCCTTGATCGTGCTCTTCTCCTGGTTCTTCTCCCAGTTGAGTACGGCCTCCTCTCGCTGCTTGGGAATGTAATAGAACAGGGTGAAGGCAGACACGGCTATCAACAGGAGCATGATCTTCACCCACGGGAATTTCTTCTTCACCTTCTCCTCCACGGGGCCGTCGCTCACGAAGTCGCCCGTGGCCACCTTCGTCACAACCACCTTGTTCAGCTCAGGCAGGTAGTTCACCACATTGCTGCGCGACGTAGACTCATCATTGCGCTGGTCGGAGTCGCCGGGCTCCGCCTCCACCGCCTCCACGCGAAGGATATAAGCCGTGTGGTTGTCCTTGTTGTCGAGTGTGGCGGAAATGAGCCGTTGCTGCTTGGCCTCGTCCGTGTTCTCGCTGGAGAGGATTCCCATGATGTCGCTCTCCTCCGACTGCTCCAGCATGCCGTCAGAGCACAGGTAGAAGTAGTCGCCAGGCTGGATGTCTGTCGTGTTCACCGTCTCGGCGGCCACACGGTTGTCCTCGCCGGGCATCATCGCCCTGGTGATGATGTTCTTCTTCGGGTGAGTCTTCATCTCATCATAGCTGATCTCGCCGCTGCGGAAAAGCTCGAACACGAGAGAATGGTCGCGCGACATATAAAGGAACCGGTTCTCATCCGGCCGCACGTGGTAAATACGGCTGTCGCCGATGTGGGCCATGAAGCAGCCGCCCTTGTGGAAGAGCAGGAATGTGAGGGTCGTGCCCATCTTCTTGTTGCTGGTGCCTGTGTCGGCCTTGTCAAGCTCCGCATAGGCCAGCTGAAGCGCCTCATTGAACATATCGTCAGTGAAGACCGTGTCGGGCCCCACGTGCTCAAGAACGTAGGAAGAGAACGTCTCGCAGACAATGCGGCTCGCCACTTCACCGTGCTCATGGCCTCCCATGCCGTCGCAGACGATGAACAGACGGTCGTCGGCCGTGGCTTGTCCGGCACTGGGGAAGAGCGTGTCTTCCTGATTGTTTCGTTTGCCTATCTCGTGGATAAACTGTGGTTGTGCTAATCTGAATTTCATATATACTCGTTTCTTGAGGAGCATCGACTGCCCCGTTGTTTTTTTTATTGGTTAAGGGGGGGAATCAGCTTTCGGTCTTGAGCCTGAACACCACGACGGTATGGCCCATACGGATATTCGCGCCGTCGAGCAGTACGGTCTCACCGCTCTCTCCTACGGGGATGTTATTTACCGTCAAGCCGTTCTTGGCATCCTTGCATTTCAGCGAATAGACGGTGTTGCCGCTGAAGTCCGTCTTGCGGGTGATGACAGCGTGATGACGTCCCATGTACATGTCCTGAGAGTCAATCTGGATGTCGGCAGTCGAAGTGCCGGCACGTCGGCCCACCACCGTCACGTCCTGCTCTATGTCGTACCGCATTCCCTCATATTCGAGATAGGCGCCCGATGCCTGTGTACTGCCATAGACGGTCTCACCTCCATCTTGTGATGAGGGCTCTGACGGAGTCTCCGAGCCATATTCGTCCACAAAATTCACGAACAAGGGACAGCCACAGTTCGGACATTTCACACTGCGGCTCACCTCCAGCCTGCTGTTCGGAAC
>OCTX014523124.1_pt1 | contig 18016 bp, 33 predicted proteins | sample 1539691 | NCBI WGS metagenome assembly OCTX01 (sample SAMN02144231, study PRJEB22623) | gut metagenome | biome: sheep rumen | host: Ovis aries | place: New Zealand | reverse complement strand
TTGCAGGTCTGGAAATCATCAGGGCATTACAGCAAGTATACGGAGTTAAAGCGCCGATATTTATCGACAATGCGGAAGCAATCAATGACTCCAACATTCCGGCGATGGACAACCAGATGATTCTGCTGAAGGTCACGGATGATGACAAGTTAACTGTAAAGTAAGCAAACATAAAAGGAGAGGAAAAGCAAATGGCAACAGCAAAGAAAACAGAAGAAGTAATCAGCATCAGACCGGTAGAGAAGAGGATTGTCAACATCCGCATCGTGGGAGACAGCCCCCTTATTGTCCACAACTGGACGAAGAAAGCAAAACAGCAGATGCTCGATGCTCAGACCAAAAAGACCAAAACAAAGGCAAAGGAAGCTAAAGACCCGTTCTACGATTTCGCAGACAGCCTGCATTGGATTTGCGGCAGACCCGACGAACTGAATCCCGACACTTTTGAGGAAGCAATCAAGAACGGCGCAAAGTGGGGATTTCCGGCAGATGCGATCAAAAAGGCAGGCAATTCCGCAGCTTACAGAATGGGCTGGGTGAAGAACCAGATGGCACTCAGGGCAAGTTACTTTATTACTTCTGAGTACGGAGACTTGGCGGAAATCAAGGGCTGTATTCCGCAGATGCGTGAGGACATGGTGCGCGTGGGAATGGGAACGGCAGACATCCGTTACCGCCCTGTGTTTGAGAACTGGCACATGGATTTACAGCTTGAATACAACGCCAACAGCAACGTCACTCTGGAGCAGATTCTCAACATTATTGAAGCAGGTGGCTATGGAGTAGGCATCGGCGAATGGCGGCCTGAGAAAGACGGCAGATTCGGCACATATCATATTGAACGAATGTAAGGCAGTTATGCTGTGTTCCGGCTGGGCATGGTAATGCAAGTTGCGCTTTGGCAAGGCAGCCATGGCTAGTCCAGGTTTGGCTCGGCAAGGTATGGCGGGGTGAGGTACGGCAGTTACGGTTTGGTGCGGTAGGTGCGGTAGGCGGGGTAAGGCATGTTCAGGCAAGCTACGGTAAGGCAGTTTTGGTTTGTTAGGTTCCGTTCAGTTGCGGTATGTTCCGGCGTTGTAAGGCAGTTAAGGTCAGTCACGTTCCGGCATGTTCAGTTAAGTTGCGTTATGTTATGGCAGTTTTGGTGGGGCAGGGCAAGATATGGCGTGGTCGGGAATGGCGAGGTCGGGCAAGGCTCGGCAGTCATGGCAAGGCGTGGTCGGGTTTGGTTCGGTGCGGCGAGGTAAGGTTCGGCAAGGCTTGGCAGTTATGGCAAGTTGAGATAAGGCACGTTGCGCTGCGCTGAGGTAAGGTCTGGCAGGCACGTAAACCTACACGAATTTTGAAAGGAGACAAATGATTTATAAGCCAGAAAAGCACTACTCGTGGTGCGTAAAGACCACAAAAGTACCGGCAGATGTTGCCGGTGCAGTAATGGAACAGTTGGAAAAGGAACATGGATGCGTGACCAAAAGCAATTTTCTGGAAGCATCAAGACCAGAAGATTCTCCCACGCACAAGCTGTTCGAATGGGATGACACGAAAGCTGCAGAGAAGTACAGGCTTGGACAGAGCAGGTTTTATATCTCAAATCTCAGGATTGTGGTTGAAGAGATTAAAGCAGATGAAAAGCCTATTTCCGTACAGAGTTTCAAGTCAGAGGACGGCAAGGATGTTCCGGTCACGACAAGAGCATTCGTCAGCGTTTCCGACACGCAGAGAGGTCGGGCGGAATACGTCAATATCGAACGTGCGCTTTCCGATGAAGATGTGCGGAAGAACGTTCTCAGAAATGCGCTTCTGGAACTGAAAGAATTTGAGGGCAAGTACAGCAGGTACAAGGAACTGTCAGGCATCTTTGATGCAATCGACAACCTTGAAAAGGAATTAGAAAGAGAGGTGGTTTGATCGTGGCAAATGAGGTTGCTCCCAAAAAGGAATTTACCACAGCGATAAGTAAGTGGTCAAATGCCCTGACGAATCTGGTCACAAAGGACTTTTCTGAAGTCGGGGTCCCCTTTGACGATGACAATAAAAGATGTGCCCTTCATGCCGTTGAATCCATATTCCATCTGGTTACGGAATCCGGCACTGAAATGAAGAACCTGAATACATCGAACCTGCGGGAAGTGGTCGAGCATTGCGCTTCACTCAAACTTGATGCGGCTGCTATGCCCCGTGAATGTTTCTTCCAAATCAGAAAACGAAAAGTCGGCAATAACTGGACGGCATCCGTAGAAATGGGTATCGAGGGCGCAGGCTACGAAGCCATGCTCCGCAACTACGGCGTGAACGTCAAAACAGTTTACCCGACATGGGTTATCAAGGACGGAGACACGTTTGTGTTCCCGAAGCGCAAAGGTCTGAAAGTTGAACCGCCGGAATGGGAACCTGCCGGAAAGTCAAACAAGGTCATCAGGGTAGTTGTTCCGATCATGTTGAATGACGGCACAGAGCAGTACCTTATGTCGGACAGGAAAGATGTCGTTGTCAATCTGTTCGCACACATCAGGAACAACCTGATGAATGAGACATTCGGAATCTGCGAGAACCGGTACAAGGCTACGGACAAGCAGAAAGAGGAAATCGCCGGAAAAAAGGAAGAGATTTACGAAAAGCTGCGTCAGTGCGAAACCGTTGACGAGATGCTTGCGATTTCAGAAGCAAGACCCTACATTTCCGCAGCTTGGCTTGATTCTACGGAAGCCATGATTACACGCAAGATGATTAATAACTGCGTCAAGAAATTCCCGAAATCTCTGAACACAATCGCTCACAGGTCTGCGCTGGAAATGAATGACGAGTACAAGGCGGCACAGGAAGAGATTTCTGTAAACGAGAACGCAGAGGACTTTATCGACATTACCGAAGAGGAAGTTACGGATGCGGTTTAAATGCCTTGCAACAGGTTCGACAGGTAACTGCTACGCACTTACGAATCAGGCAGGTCAGGCACTTCTGCTTGACTGCGGAATCAGATGGAAAGACATAAAACGGCTTCTTGCATATCGAATCGACAATATCGTTGGCTGTCTGGTTACTCACGTCCACAAAGACCACAGCTATTCGGCAGACGAAATTGCGAAATCAGGCATTGAGGTCTGGAAGCCCTATGAGGTTCCTGGGGCGGTCAAAACTTTCGGGAACTTCATAGTAATTCCTTTCAAGGTTCCGCATGACGGTACAGACTGCTACGGATTCTATATCAAGTGTGACAGTCAGAAACTTGTTTACGCCACGGACTTTGAATATCTTCCGTGCAACTTCAAAAGGCAGGCACTTGACCACATGATCATTGAATGTAACTACACGCAGGATATGTTGGAGTTGTCGGACGCAAAGACAAGCCATGTGCTTGCCGGACACGCCTGTTTGGATACCGTCAAAAGAATCGTGAAGGCAAACGAAACGGAAAGGCTTGCGAACATCATCATGGTTCACGCATCGGCAATGCTCGATACGGAATATACGGAATCGGAAATCTCCAAAGCAACCGAAGCAAATGTTTATACAGCGGTTCCAGGAATGGAACTGGAATTAAAGGAGAGAGAAGCATGTTTAAGTACATCGTAAAAGTTAACTACTTGCAATTTGAGTTTTCTGACGGAATTGCAGCTTTGAAATTCGCACAGGAAGCACTGACAAGGTACACAGACAAGGACGGCAAGAAAGCAGATGTTTCCATTTCTGTCTTTGAGGTGGAGAAGGCTGTGCCGGAAGAAGAAAGCGAGGAAGCGGAATGAACTTAGTTATATCTCAGGGGAGATTCACAAAAGACCCGATTGTCTACGGGGAAGGAAATGAAGCAAGAACAAAATTCAATCTTGGTCTGGACAGGCACGTTCAGCGCTCCAACAAAAATGCGCAGACAGCAGATTTCCCGTCATACGTGGCATGGGGAAAGACGGCAGAAACGATCGGCAAGTATTTCAAGAAGGGCGATAGAATCTGCATTACCGGACATATCGCAACCGGAAGCTATATCAGCAAGGCGGGTCAGCGCGTGTATACGCAGGACGTTGTAGTTGACAGGTTTGAATTTGTCGATGCCCGAAAGAAAGGCGACGCAGCTTCCGATGTAAATGATTTCGTTGACATTGGGGACGAAATCGATGAAGAAGCCCCGTTCAACTGATTGCTTATGAGCAAGGACGAATTTCTGGAAATGCTCGTAAACAGCGGCTACAAGGCGGTTTTGGATGACGGCGTAGTGATGGTTATCACGGACAATTATCCTGCCCTTTGTCACAAAATCGCCAAAATAGCCGCAAAGTCGGGCTACAAGCAGTCATGGGGAGTAAGGCCGGAAAGAAATGAGCAGAGAGGATAAACGCAGTACACATTTTCTTTTTGAGAAGAACAGAAACGATATGCCGACAATCGGGCAGAAGCGGATGCTGAGAAGGCTGTACGCAATAGCAAACGAGAACAACATTCCTGCAGGTATCGGCATTTCACTTGAAACCAAATGGCAGTACACAGTAGCAATCGGGCAGATAAAAGCTGCACTGACAAGCAAAGGTCTGTGGGATAACCACAATGGCTATACAGATTGTGCCTGCTGTTATGACGACAAGCCGAGGGTACATCCGATATTTCTGCGGAAGCCCTATTCGTGAAAGGAGCCAGATATGAAGAAACTACTTGTAATTTTGATCGCCTGCCTGTTTTTAGGAAGCCCTGTATATGCCGCAGAGGACTATACAGACGGTGATACAGAGCAGGTCTATACATGGGTTCGTGAGGGTGATGCTGTCTTTTGCTATATCAACAACGGTGGCTGGACGGAAGCAGAAATGCTGAAAGGCTTCCATACGATCGATGGCGAACTGTACTACTTCTGTGAAGTAGAGATGGAAGATAAGCAGTACGGACAGATGTACACGGGCGAACTCTGGTATGGCGATATGACGTTTGTGTTCGACGAGGAAGGCCACATGGTCAGCTATTACCAAGGGCCGGAAAGAGAGTAGACAAAAGCTATGAAACGCCTTTTGTGTATCCTGCTTGCAATCACGATGATTACCACGCCTGTGTATGCCGGAAACGGCGAAAAGATGGGCAAGAAGCAGAAAACGAAAGAACAGATAGAGATTGAGAAAGCCGAGAACGAAAAGAAGTACAGGGTTTATGACGATCACGGGGTCGAACTTAACCTTATCTTCAAACACGGTAAGTATTCCAAAACACCGTCAGCGGATATAAAGAAAAAAGCTCAGACGGTATCGAGTGATACTAAATACCTGATTATGGCTGACCTGAGATACGGCAAGATGTGTTTGTTCGTCTACGAGGGCGCAAAGGGCAAGAGAAAACTCATAAAAGCTGCTCCGTGTTCTTCGGCGGCAAATATCCCCGGCACAAAGACCACCAAAACGCCTGCCGGAAGTCACAAGATAGGTTGGAAAACAGACCGGCTGGTCTACAAGAACAAAGAAGGGAAACGGTGGCAGTATTGGAGTTGTTCGATGACATGGCAAGGATGGGGCATACACTCAATGACTTACCATATGTCAGCCAGATACAAATATGATCGGATGTATCTGCTTGGCGGTAAATTAGGAGCGCATAATTCACCTGCCTGCATTAGAACCGAGAATTGGCTTGCGGATTGGATTTACAAGCATTGCGGAAGAGGTACGGTGATTTACGTTATCAGATAGGAGAGGAAATGGATTTAACGAGAGATGATGCGCTGACGCTGTTCCGCATGATGTGGAAAGACATGCAGAATGAATTAGGTGACAATCCTGATTATGACCAGCGAATTGATTACAAAGAAAAGTGGATAAACGAGAGGTTTCCGTATAAGTGTGTAAGGCATGACTGCTTTTTGTGCGAATACGTCAAGCGCAAAGACATGGATTCCTGTAAACGCTGTCCTATTGATTGGGGCCACGACGGAATATACGACAACGCCTGCGAAAAGCTGTGTGAACCTGGTGTCGATTGGCGGAAAAGCCCTATCAGCGAGATTCTTGCATTGCCTGAGAGGTGTTAAAAGATGGACTTAACAAGAGAAGAAGCAATAAAGCTGCATCGGCAGATGTGGACGGATATGCAGAATGATTTGGGAGACTGCCCTGACGCTAAAGCGAGGGAAGGATATAAGGTTAATTGGTGTTGCGAACATGGATTTGAGAACGTAAAGAACGGCTGTTTCTTGTGCGAATATTCACACGACATGCCACTGACGTTCTGTTATCACTGTCCTGTCAAATGGCCTACGTGGTCTGGAACGTGCTTTACTGGCTTTCTGGAAGATGGCACTCGATTAAAAGACTGCTATTACCTTGCCGCCCCTATCAGTGAAATCCTGGCACTGCCGGAAAGAGAGGATGTGTAGATGTACAAGGTTGAAACAGATTTTGGTACATACAATGTAACGATCGAGACAAGTACCTATTATTGCGGAAACAATTTGGCAATCAGCCTGATTACGGAAGACGGCGAACCGTTCGCAATATTGTCGGTCAATCTTCCAGAATGGACACTTCCGGGTGATAAGGCGTTTATTGATACCAATAACTGCCCGTGGGCGGAGAAATTTATCGCTGACAATAAGTTGGGCAGACCTACCGGAATTACAGGTACAAGCGGTTACTGCACTTATCCGCAGTACAGATTCGATATGGAAAAGCTGAAATGAAATGATCTTGGCGCAAAAGAACATTAACCAAAAAAATCTTGATTGGAACTTTATTGGTCAACTTTTTAAAAACACAAAATTAGCGCCTAATCATAAGGATGCCGTTTAGTTTAAATGGATAAAACGTGTGTTGTAACTGTAAATCAGCACAAAAATTCCTACACGGTAGAAAGGAGTATTCCTTCTGTGATTCTGTGATAGCAAATAGAAGTGGATATAACGCACACATGCCGGTTCGAATCCGGCAACGGCTCTAACGGAAATTTCCGTAGTAACTGACAACAACAGCCAAAGGAAAGGTGGTGATATGAATAAGCACGATATTAATTGAGGATACCAGACAGCAGGCAAAGAAGCACGATCAAAAGCACAAGTGGTTTTCAAAGCACGGAATCCATGTTGTACGGAACGCCCTTGCCTGCGGAGACTATCAGCTTGCAGGAAAGTCAGACATTGCCGTTGACACAAAGAAAGATATTACAGAACTGATTGGCGATATACAAGTTAAGCAGATGGCAAAGAAAGACGTAGCTGCGGCGGTCAGAGACATTTCTGTGAAATTCAACATTGTTCCGGAACTGCAATCACAAATCTATCACCTGATTGTAGATGACGATTCTGAACGGCTCGTTGAAGCGGAACTTGTAAGGCTCTGCATGGATAACGGAATACCAGAATATGCAATCAGCCTGTTTCAAAGCCTGTACGTCAAACGGCATGGATTTTTTCACAGAGGACTTATCAGGTCAAAATTCTACGGAACGAAACTATACGTGCTTGTAGAAAACAATGACGGCGTTAAGGACATTGATTCGCTGTTTAGGTGGGTAAATCCGAGGACGAAAATTACTGTCCCTGATTACACGAAACCTATTGGCAGATGGCATAACGGTGCTGTCAGGTACGCAAGGAAACGCAAATACCCGAATTGTATGCAAGGTTCAACACTTGCAAAAGCCTGTCTGACAATGGAAAAAAAATACGGTGTGAAATTCGTATTTTGTAAGCCGGAAGAATCGGGGGAGAGGATTATGGAACTGTTACAGGAAAAGGGGGTGATGTAAAAATGGGCAAGTTGACTTTTATTGATTGGTTTGCCGGGATAGGCGGTTTCCGCAGAGGTATGGAACTTGCAGGACATGAGTGCGTTGGATTCTGCGAATTTGACAAGTATGCCGTTATGAGTTACACGGCGATGCACTTATGCACTCAGGAGCAGCTTGATTACCTTGCAACGTTACCGCTTAAACAAAGGCAAAAGGAAATTTTGAAAGATGAATACAAAAATGGCGAATGGTACGCAGATGACGTTAGAGGAGTGGATGCCGGAGATATTCCAGAATCCGATTGTTGGTGCTTCGGATTCCCGTGTTTCACTGGCGATACCCTGGTTCTCACTTATGACGGTTACAAGGAAATAAAAGATGTAGCTGTTGGAGATAAAGTCCTTACTCACACTGGAAAGTGGCAGCGGGTTACTTCCGTTATGAAAAGGGATAACGCAGAACTGTGGGAAGTAAGAGGGTTCGGCATTTTACCAACGCTTACAACGGAAGAACATCCATATTACTTGACGAAAGATAAGGTTAATTACGAGTGGGTGAAGGTAAAAGATATTGGGGACGATTACTACTCGACATTAACACTTCCGAAGACCATTGATTCCGATAATCACACAGCAGAGTGGTGGTGGGTTGCTGGAAGATACCTTGCTGATGGGTGGACTATAAAACGCAAGGATCGTAATTGCGGTGGGCGAGTAGTGATAGCCTGCAACGATGAAAAATTAGATGACATCTGCAAAAGGATAAAAGAAGCCGGATTTAATTGTTCTGTTTCAGCAGAGCAAACGTGCAACAAGGTGCATATTACCAATAACGGTCTGTATGAAGATTTACAGATGTTCGGGAAATATGCTTACGGAAAAAATGTTCCCGGTTCCGTGCTTGAACTTCCGACAGAAAAAGCAACTGCATTTTATAACGGATATATGTCGGGCGATGGAAGATGCGACAAGGAAGAAGCAACATCGGTAAGCCCTTATCTGATATTGGGAATGGCATTGGTTGCTATAAAAATCGGGAAAAATCATCCCGGAATCTACAAGACCACAAGAAATTCAAAGTGTGTGATTGAAGGAAGGGAATGTAATCAAAGAGATACCTATACATTCAGAGTGTGCAACAGGAGCGTGAAAAGTAGTGAGTCAAATGGTATTTGGTGTAGACGAATTAACAGGCCAGTTAATACTTCCAGGGTTGGAACTGTCTACAACATCAGCGTCGAAGAAGATGAATCATACGTTGCCAACGGAGCAATCGTCCACAACTGTCAGGACATCTCTGTTGCTGGAAAAGGAATCGGATTCAACGGAAAGCGATCATCTCTTTTCTTCGAAGTTATGCGATTGCTTGACGAAAGGGAAGCGATTGGACTTAGCCGCCCAGGATACCTTTTCATTGAGAACGTTAAAAACCTGCTTAGCGTCAACAGAGGAATCGACTTCGCAAAAGTTCTCTTTGCGCTGGATGAAAGAGGGTATGATGCGGAATGGTCAGTGCTTAACTCGAAAAACTTCAACGTCCCACAGAACAGGGAGCGCTGTTTTATTATCGGACATATTAGAGGTAGAAGTACCGCAGAAGTATTTCCTGTCGAAGGAGCAGACGGAGAGAATTATCTTTTCAGAATAAAGCAGATTGGAAAGTGCGTTAGCGATAAGCGTGATAATCCAAACAGAAATAGAGTTTATGACCCTGATGGTTGTGCGCCATGTTTAGGCACAATGCAGGGTGGAAGTCTTGAACCTCGAACGATTCAAGTCATTGGTCAAACGAGAGAAGCAAAAGTACAAGACAGGACACGAATTTTGAGTGGGGGGGGGCATCAGTCAATGCCTCCGAAGCACGGATTACAAAGACCCAGTGAAGGTCGGGTTGAGCGTGTTGGAAATACCAACCCTTCGGGGAATGGGATGAATGGCAATTGCTATTACTCCGAAGGGATAAATCCCACACTTACATGCAACAAAAACGAAGGAAACAGAATAGCAATTCCGGTACTTACACCTGACCGTGCAGAGAAGCGGCAAAACGGCAGACGGTTTAAGGAAGATGGTGAGGAGTCCTTTACGCTGACAGCACAAGATAGGCACGGCGTGGCGGTAGAAGTAGAAGTCGAACCGGTCCAAATGAGCGGTTGCAAACTGTCTAAACAGTCGGATGAAGCACACAGCCTTAATTGCACAGATCAAAGAAAAGTGTTTGGTGCACATCAGACAAGAACGATGGTCGGATACAACGCCACAATAAAACGTGGGGGGGGTATGACGGAAACAGCCCTTGCGCTGAATGCCAGAGACTACAAGGGTCTGTCTGGAAGCAATCAAATGATGACTGCTGCGGCAATGTTGATAGGAGAAAATGATGTATAAATTGATTCCGATTGGTGGAGTATATACAAAAGTCTCACCCGCATTTCAAAGAGGATTGTATGAGGGGGGGGTGAGATGTTTGAAAAGCAGCACACACGATGACGGTGTTGTACTTGAAATTCTTCCATTGGGTATTCTTCGGAACGTGCGGTCCGAGTATGGAAAGCAGATCAGAAAGGAATACGAAACCGGCAATATAAAAATCAGTAGACATGAATTTCTTGAAAAAGAAATAAAAGAGGATGGTATAACGAACACTTTGGATTCGGTGCAAAAAGACAACCTTTTGGCGATAAAGGTAAAAGAAGCAACAAAACAAGGCTATGCGGTAGCGAGGGGGGCGCGATGCCGTCAACCTCTCGCTGCCAAACAGCAAAACAAGAAGGGGAAGAGTTGGGGTAGATATGGCCAATACATTAGACGCAAGTTGCAATCAGGGAATATTCGTTGAAATATCTCCAGACCTGACAGTATACGCTGTCTGGTATCCGAAGAAACAGTGCTATATAGCGATCAGAAAGCTGACCCCGAAAGAGTGCTTCCGATTACAGGGTTGGACAGACGATTACTTTGAAAAAGCCGAGCTTGTGAACAGCAACAGCCAATTATATAAACAGGCAGGCAACGGCGTAACAGTAAGCGTCATTGAAGCGATCGCAAGGAAAATAAAGTGAAAGGAGAGAGGTGGATAAATTAGCAATCGGAATAAGCGCAATTATCGGCGCGTGTTCTGCGGTTTTCATGCAGAATGTAATGATTCTGAGAGAAATCAGGTGCATGTGGCTGTCAATAAACAGGGTGCAGGACGCTGAGTTAAAAGTATTGAAGACGAGCAAAGAAAGGCTTGACGCACATATGGAAGCGTTAAACAGCATCGCTGATTCTCAGGTGAAGTTAGCGAACATGATAATTCTTTTACACGGAAAGGAGCAAAATGCAGGACAAAGTAGATGTGGGGAAGATTTCAGTAACAAAACAGATGTTAGCATTGCGGAATCTGGAAGCGACGGACGCAGGCAAGATTAAAGACCGGAGTGACAGCGACTTGTGGTATTCGGTCTATTATCACAACGGGAAATTTGTAGCACTTGGAAACCGCAATGGAAACGCAGTTACAAAACATGAATTTCCGACACTTGTGAAGATGCACAGAGCGTTCAAGGAACGTGGCTATGATTTCCATGCGGCAGGTAAAGATGATGTCGGCATGAAAGGATTTTACATTTAAGGAAAGGAGAACAACAGATGATTAAGTGCAACAAAGGAAAAATGAAGTTTGAAGGAACACGCAATGAGCTTCGGGCAGAAATGACCTGCCTTGTAGGGGCGTTCCTTGGCGATAGCGACTTGTGCGAGGGCAAGACCAAAGAGGAACGTCTGAAATGGTTCAATGAGCATATCGTTAAATACGCCTATGACGAGGATAAGAGAGCAAAAGGAATCCAGGAAGCTGCGGAAGAAATTGCAAAACTGCTCGGCAAGAAAACAGATGAAATCCTGATTGGTGTCCTCAAAGCGATGGAAGCCGAAGCAGAAGATGATGACGAGGATGATGACGAATGAATATAAAAGCCGGTGATACCGTCCTGTTACACAGACAGACAGGAAGTGGCCATGAGATAAAACCGGCTATAGTAGCGAAAGTTACGCCTACAGGCCGTATCAAGCTGAAAGGTCACAGCAGGGCATGGTTCAACAGCGAAGGTGTTTTAGCGGCGTCTGATTTGGTTTTTGGAACGACTTATATCACAAAGGTTACAGAAGCTGAGATGCGGGCATATAAGCGCAAGAGATTCCGCATAGAAACCTATTGGTCAATGCTGAATGTTGAGCCGGAAGCACTGACATTCGAAAAAGCCGTGGGCGTAGCTGAAGCTATGGGTTGGAAACTGCCGGAAGGAGAGATTAATGAAGGTTCCGAAGATAATAGCAACGGACTTTGACGGCACGATCACAATGCACAGCAGGTTTCCTAAACTTGGCGTACCGAGAATGGGTTTTATCCAATATCTCATTGATTGCCGGAAACAGGGTTCAAAAATTATTCTCTGGACTTGCCGTGAAGGCAGATTTCTGGACGAAGCTATTTCGTTCTGCAAGCACTACGGACTTGAGTTTGATGCTGTGAACGAGAATCTCCCCGGCATGAGGAACACAAGGAAAGTGTGGGCAAACGTCTATTACGACGATAACGCAAGAATAGTTTATGAGGAATTTCCAAAATGAACAATGATTTTCAGAGTGAACGATGCTACATCCTGCGATGCCTTGCAGATATGGCGTGGTCGGAAGATGAAGCGGAAATCGAAAAAGGCTACGAATCCGCAAAGGAAGCACTGCGGAAGTATTATGACGGGCTGGTTGATAAGTTGGCGGAAAAGGAAAAGAAACAATGGCAGAAAAACGACAATTCTCAATGCAAATCATAGATTCAGATGATTTTTTGGAGATGCCTTTATCGGCGCAGGCGTTGTATCTGCATCTTTCCATGAGAGCAGATGATGACGGATTTGTGCCGAACGCTTCAAGGATTATGAAACTGGTCAACGCCAACAAGAACGACTACGACCTGCTTGTGGCAAAGGCATATGTCATTGAATTTGATGACGGAATCTGCGTTATCAGGCACTGGAGAATCAACAACTATCTGCGGCCTGACAGGTATAAGGAAACAAAATTCCAGAAGCAAAAGGAAATGCTCAGACTTGGCGATGGCGGCGAATACATTGTTGACGGTTCCGGCAGAGAAATTCCTGATAAGTCAGTGCAGGTAAAGAAATACGATTGGATTGTAGATTCCTGGAACCAGCTTGAACAGTACGGAATCGCACCTATCCGGCGGTTTTCTGAAACCGGAACACGTATCAAGAACGTCAGGGCAAGATTAAAGGAATACGGCGAAGATGGTTTCAAGGAAGCTATCGGAAATATCCATTACAGCGACTTTCTCAAAGGCAGGAATGGCAAAGGCTGGACGATCACTTTTGACTGGTTCGTTAAGCCGTCAAATTTTCAGAAGGTAATCGAAGGCAATTACGGAAAGAAACCTGCCGAGAAGAAAAAGATAGTCAAGGAAGAGGAACATATCAACTTGTGGGGCGATGACTAATGCGGTACGGAATGTATCAATTTAAGGAACAGGACGCATATGACTTTGCAAACCATGTGGGTGCAAGGACGCAGAAAAAAGGCGATGAACTGCAATTTAGGATTTGCCCTTACTGTAAAGGCGGTCGTGGCGGAAAAGATAAAGGCACGTTTTCAATAAACATGAAAAGCGGTCAATTCAAATGCCTACGTGCATCATGCGGAATTTCCGGCAACATGGTCACACTATCAAAGGATTTTGATTTTTCCCTTGGAAATGAGGTTGACGAATTTTACCGTCCGAAAAAGCAGTACAGGCAGCTTAAAACTCCTGAGAAGCCGATTGTCCCAAAACCGCCTGCGGTCGAGTACCTTGCAAGCCGTGGGATTTCCGAAGAAGTTGTGAAGCGGTATCAAATAACGACAAGGACAGACAGCGACAAGGTGATTGTGTTTCCGTTCTACAACGAGGATTCAAAGCTGACTTTCATTAAGTACAGAAAGACGGATTTTGACAAGGCAAAAGACAAAAACAAGGAATGGTCGGAAGCCAACACAAAACCGATTCTGTTCGGAATGATGCAGGCTACGGATTATGAAAAGCCACTTGTATTGACAGAAGGGCAGATTGATTCGTTATCTGTAGCTACGGCAGGTGTGCCGAACGCAGTTTCCGTACCGACCGGAGCAAAAGGTTTTACATGGGTTCCGTACTGTTTCCAGTGGATTCACAAGTTTCCAGAGATTGTTATTTTTGGAGATTTTGAGCGCGGTCAGATAAGCCTGCTTGACGAGATGGCAAGGCGGTTTAGAAAGCTGATAAAGCATGTCAGGTACGAGGACTACAAGGACTGTAAGGACGCCAATGAACTGCTCCAGAAGCACGGTGTAGATGCCGTCAGGAAAGCTGTAGAACGTGCAATTCCGCTTCCGATACAAAGGGTCAAAGACCTTGCCGATGTAGGAACCGTAAACATCTATGACTGGAAGAAAATGCCGACAGGCATAAGGCAACTTGACAAACTGCTTTATGGTGGACTTCCGTTTGGCGGATTGACATTGATTTCCGGCGTGCGTGGAGAAGGAAAAAGCTGCATAGCTTCGCAATTCATAGCGCAGGCAAGAGAACACAATTTAAAGTCATTTGTCTATTCCGGCGAACTGACTGTGGAGTTGTTCAAGGCATGGCTTAACTTTCAAGTCGCAGGCGGCAATCATGTTTCCGCAAGGGAAAACAAGTGGGGAGACAATGAATACCTGATTTCTCAGACAAACGTCAATCTCATGAGCGAATGGTATCGGGACTATATCTACATTTACGACGCGAATGATGTAGACGAGGACGATGAAGAGGAAGAAGGCATAACAAAACTTCTGGAACGTGCGGTACAGCAATATGGCGTTGAAGTCGTTTTGATAGACAATCTTATGACTGCGATCGATATGGAAGAAATCGCTGATTCCGATAAGTATGAACGGCAGTCAAGGTTTGTAAAGAAACTTACAAGGCTGGCACTCAGGTACAACATTCTGATTATCCTGGTTGCGCACAAACGTAAGAATCGGATGACGGCAGATGCCAATAATGAGATTTCTGGTTCCGGCGATATAAGTAATCTGGCAATGATCACGCTGTCTTATGAGCGTGGCGATGACATTGACGAGACACAACGGCTGTTAAAGGTAGCGAAGAACAGGTTGTTTGGACGGAACAACATGCAAGGTTGGATTATGGACTATGACGAACGTTCCAGAAGAATCTATGGATACGGCGACGACAAAGATTATGAATTTGGCTGGAACCGTCAGGAAACGGAAGTTGACGATTTTGAGGACAGCGAAGAGTTTTATGATGACAATCCATTTGGTTAAGGGGGGCTTATGACAAGAACGATTATTATCGGCGCATTACTTGTATTTGGTGCTATTGCAGTTATCATCTGCTATGCGGCGCTTGCTGTGTCTGCAAAGGACAGGGACAAATGGTTTGAAGACGATTGATGTTGGAGACAGAGTAAAAATCAAAATAGGCGGTCAGGCAGACGGCGGCGGTCTATCCGGCAGAAAGGGGACTGTGGTTTCAGAAGTCTGCGGTATGTACAGAGTAATCACCGATGACGGACTTTGGCATGTGGATGGATATTACCGCCTAACTGACTTGCAGAGGATTGACGATGGCTAAAAACAACGAAATCAAATTTAAATTTGACGGAAACCAGATAAATTACGAGATTGGCGATATTGATGCCCAAAATGCCATGAGAGCAACGGCAATTCTGCTGATAACCATAATGATGCAGACCGGTATCACGGTTCCGAATATCATAGCGGAGATGCAGAAAAGTATACTGCCGGAAATGATGATGGGCATGATGTTCGTCAACAAAAGCGAAGAGGATGAACAATGAGCAGGATTTTTATAAACAAAGAGAAGTTTACGGCTGAATGCAACAAACGCATTGAAGCTGCGAAAAGCGGATTGCCGTCACTTGATGGTAAGGAAGCTATGAAACTCAAAGGTAAAATCGAGGGACTTGAAACTGCACTTGAAATTGCCGGAATCGGGGAGAATCTAATTTTTCTGGATTGGCTTGTAGATGACGGAAAGTGAGGTGCCGATGATTAGAGTTAATGACGATTGGGTTATCATGGTTGACCCGTACTGCTATGTTCCGCACAAAGATATGCACAGAACACGGATGGACAAGCAAAAGGACGGCACATACGCCGAAGTACACGACTACAAATCAATCGGCAGGTACTTTGCGGATATTCGTGGTGCAGTAGAGGGAATTGCCAGATATGAAATCAATCAGAGACTTGCAGAGCAGGACATGACGCTTGCCGAAGCAATCAAGTTGATTGACGATACGTTCGCAAGGTTTGAGAAGTCTCTTGAAAGGATACGGGCATGACAGACTTTGAATTTTCGGAATATAGAATTGATCTGTTTCCAAAAAATCTCAAAAAGGCAATCAAAGCAAAGGGATATACACAGACAAGGCTTGCCAAAAAAGCAAAAATTCCGTTCGAAACAATCAGCGCATGGGTGACTGGCAGGTCGATACCGAGGATTGATTCGCTGGTCATGGTCTGTAATGTTCTGGAAATTTCCATAGATGACCTGTTGAGGTGAACAATGAGAGAACTGTACAAGTACCGCAAGGAACATGGTTTATGCGTCCAATGCGGAAAGCCTGCGTCCGGTGGGACAATTTTATGCGAGGAACACAGGCAGAAGAGCAATTTACGGAATCGCGAGGAAAGAGCGTTCCGTGAACGGATGGGACTTTGCCGGAGATGCGGTAAAGAGAAACAGATTGCCGGAAGTCATTACTGTTCTAAATGTGACGAACTTGAATATGAACGTATGCGATCAAAAGACTACGTGGGAAAAGCCAAGATGCGTTACGTGCGGTTAAGGGCGGAAAGCAGATGTGTTTCGTGTCAGAAGCCGGTAACGGACGGCAAAACACAATGTCCTGAGTGCCGGAAGAGATACGGAGATGCCAGAAAAAGCAAGCTGAAAATCCGCTATTACGGACGGTTAGATAACGGCCTGTGCCCGAGATGTGGAAAGCCGAACAACAGCGACAAGAAAACATGTGAGACTTGCAGACGGAAGCTAAAGGAACGTTATGGGCAAAAACAATTATCTTATCAATCTGCAACGTGAGTTTAAAAGGCGAATCGAACATACTGTGCCGTTGTGTTACGCCTGTATCGCGCTTGCCCTGCATCGGGAATACGGATGGGGATTTGCCAGGATTAACAGGTTATTCGTTGCATCGCAGGACATATGGCAGGAATCGCTTGATAAGAACATAGACATGGTGCAGATGTGCCTTGAGGAAACAGGTATCGAGTGCCGTTCGGCGGTAGAGCAGGAAAGGGCAAAACGTGAGGAAGAAGTCAGGAACAAGAGGGCCAACAAGAAAAAATCTTACAGATGAAGAACTTAAGGAACGGGAAAAGGCAACTGAAAAAGCCAGAGAGATAAACCAAGGACTTATAGCCAAGGGCATCTGTATCAGGTGCAGAGAAAATCCCATCCCGAAAAATGCAACAAATCACAGTTATTGCGCCGATTGCTACAAAATTATTATCAGGCGCAGAAGAGAAATTTATTGGAGTGACAGAATGGCAAAAGATTTAGGGTTCAGCCCGGAAATGTCAGAACGGGCACAGAAAATGATTGACGAGCGCATTAATCCTACTTTCATCGGAAAAGCGCCCCTGTCCAAGAAGATGATGTCGGAAACGGCATTTAAGGTGCGGATCGTGTGGGGCAGTACAATTCCAGATGTGGAAGAGCAGCTTAACAAGATTCTTGAGCGTGGCATTACGGCAGATGTCATCGATATAAAATTTTTTGAGACAAAAGGCATGTTCGTAGGTTGCGCAATCATAAAGGAGTATTGCGGTGTCAAAAGCAAAATTTGAAAAGGACAGCTTACAGCATAAAGCGGTCGTGTGGGTAAACTGGTTCCTGCAAAATTTCTATGAGCCGGAAGATTCGGATGAATATTGGGGACAGGTCATCGAGTATATCAACAAATTCGTTGACGGCTGTGAAGCTGACGCAGAGGTGAAATACCTTGCGGAATCACTTGCCCTTGCCGTTGCGGAATTTTTGGAAACCAAACACAGGGCAAAGGTATCGGGAACACCTATAAGCGAATATCAGCATGGTTCTATCAAAATGGGACAGGGCAAGAAAATTAAGTTTGAGGTGGTTGGAAAGGAGTAACTAATGCCGATTGACGGAACAGAAAAGAATGCAAGGTTTTGTACGGAAGATGGCGCAGAGGTAACAGGGATTCCAGAAATCAAATGCGGTGAACTGA
>OCTX011953484.1_pt1 | contig 18016 bp, 13 predicted proteins | sample 1539691 | NCBI WGS metagenome assembly OCTX01 (sample SAMN02144231, study PRJEB22623) | gut metagenome | biome: sheep rumen | host: Ovis aries | place: New Zealand | reverse complement strand
TCCGTCCAGCATTGCTTCGCTTGCTGGACTACTCTTGAGGGGAGGCTCTGCCTCCCCTCGTACACCCTACCGCCAAAGGATCGCAGACCCTTTGGAATCCCGTTATTGCCGCCTTCGGCGTTTTTATTTTCTTTTCTTTTTTATTTAACTACAACTTTCTTGAAAGCCTTCTTACCCTTGCGGACTATTGTCTCACCTTCAAGCTTTATTTGTGCTTTAGCATCAGTCATCTTCTCATCATTTACTGTGATTCCCCCCTGCTGTACAAGTCTTCTTGCCTCTGATACAGAAGGTGCAAGTCCGGACTTTACAAGCAGATTGAGAAGACCAATGCATCCGTCAGTAAGGTCAGCTGAGTCTATCTCTGCTACAGGCATATTTGCGTCATTACCGCTTCCGCCAAAGAGAGCCTTTGCTGCTGCCTTAGCCTTTTCAGCTTCCTCTTCGCCGTGAACAAGCTTTGTGAGCTCGTAAGCAAGAAGCTCCTTAGCTGCATTGAACTGAGCTCCTTCCATAGTCTTTTCCATTTCCTCAATCTGCTCTACAGGTACGAATGTGAGCATTTTAAGGCACTTGATAACGTCAGCATCAGCAACATTTCTCCAGTACTGGAAGAATTCGTATGGAGAAGTTTTTTCTGGGTCGAGCCATACTGCTCCCTTTTCGGTCTTGCCCATTTTCTTGCCCTCAGAATTGAGGAGAAGTGTGATAGTCATTGCGTAAGCATCCTTGCCAAGCTTTCTTCTTATGAGCTCTGTACCGCCGAGCATATTTGCCCACTGGTCATCTCCGCCGAACTGCATATTGCATCCGTACTTCTGGAAGAGTTCGAGGAAGTCGTAGCTCTGCATTATCATGTAGTTGAATTCGAGGAAAGTGAGTCCTCTTTCCATTCTCTGCTTGTAGCACTCGTGTGAGAGCATACGGTTAACGCTGAAATGAGCTCCGACATCACGGAGAAGCTCGATATAATTGAGCTTCATGAGCCAGTCTGCATTGTTTACGATTATAGCCTTGTCATCAGCAAAGTCGATGAAACGGCTCATCTGCTTCTTGAAGCAGTCAACGTTGTGCTGGATAGTCTCAGGAGTCATCATTTTACGCATATCAGTTTTTCCGGAAGGGTCACCGATCATTGCAGTACCGCCGCCAATGAGTACGATAGGCTTGTTTCCTGCCATCTGGAGTCTCTTCATAAGGCAGAGTGCCATGAAGTGACCTACGTGGAGTGAGTCTGCTGTTGGGTCAAAGCCGATGTAGAATGTAGCTTTTCCGGCATTAACAAGCTCCTCTATCTCTTTTTCGTCTGTGAGCTGTGCAAGCAGCCCTCTGCGTTTGAGTTCTTCAAAAGTAGTCATAATAAATTTCTCCTTGTTTTTATTTTATTATTAATGTATTTTCGTTTGATTTGATGCAATAAGCCATGAGCTCGTTTTCCGACCTCATTTTTATCACGACCTTCCATTTATGATACCATTAATTAAAAAATCCCCGTACAGAATTACTGTACGAGGACGAATTTACTCGTGGTACCACCCCGGTTCGCCGGACTTCCGCCCGACCTCTTTAAGCTGTAACGGGCTTACCCGTCCGCACCTACTTCAAGTTCAGCACGACTGCTCCGGGATGTAGCTCCTGTGACTGCATTGTTTCCTCCCACCTACCGGAAACTCTCTGAAAATGCTCCTTGCCACGGTTTATTCCCTTCATCGCCTTTATTTCTTCTATAATATCACACTTCTCACCGGTCTGTCAAGCATAATTATTGTTAACATATAAAAATATTAGTCCCCCTATTGACTTTCTACACGCTTTGTTGTATAATATTATTCGTTGAGTTGGTGCTGATGTGGCACAGTCGGTAGCGCAACGCCTTGGTAAGGCGTAGGTCGTCGGTTCAAGTCCGATCATCAGCTCCAGACCGCAGTTTAGGAAACTAAGCTGCGGTTTTGTTTTATAAGTAAGAAAGAGTGGACTTTCCGGAACGGAAAGTCCATTTTTATTGCTCTCCTAATTAAACTTTGCCTTTCTGGCAAGGTTTAGTTGGGGGAGCAATATATTAAGTATAAAACAAGGAATACTTGTACCTTCTTGTGAATAAGATATAACAAAGCAAAAATCAAGGAGGTCACCCATGGAATTTAAGATAAACCGAGAGACAGTACCTGCGGCAGAGTGCATATATGACGGCATACAGGAGCAGAGTGTAGAACTGGACTACATACTTCCCGACTATTATCCTGATATATTCAGACTTATCCGCTGTCGGATAGAGCCGGTGATAACGAACAGCACAGTAAATGGAGATAAGCTGAATTACGAGCTTCGCTGTGACATAAAGGTGCTTTACTGCGGAGAAGAAGATACAGTGATACGCTGTGTAAGTCAGACGCAGAGTTTTTCAAAGACGGTCGACATAGGCAGGGACTGTGATAATGCAGCAATAGAACTTATTCCAAAGACCGGATTTGTGAATTACAGGGCAGTAAACAAACGACGTCTGGATATAAGGGGAGCGGTATCGGTCAAGATAAAAGTGACCGGTGAAAAGGAGCAGGAGGTCATAACGGATGCAGAGGGAATGAATATCCAGTTAAAAAAAGTTCCCGTACGTTTTGCATCAAAGACCATGACTATAGAAAAGGTAATGCGGATAAGTGAAGAAACGGAGCTTTCGCCTGCCCAGCCGTCTATAATGAGCATAATAGGAGTACGCTGTACTGCAAATGATATTGAGAACAAGCTTATATCCGGAAAGCTGCTTGTTAAAGGAGAACTTGAAGCAAAAGTGCTTTACGCCTGTGAAAGTGACGGAGAGGGTGCAGCGGAGCTTATGGTATTTTCGCTGCCATTCAGTCAGATAATGGATATAGATGAAATAGACGAAAGTTTTGATTGCAGTATAACGACAGAGGTAGTCAGCTGTGATGTAACACCGGCATCCGGAAAAAACGGTGATAACAGGATGCTGAGATGTGAAGCTGAACTCAGGATAAAATGCAGTGCAGTAAAGACTGGTTCAGCAATGTTGGTAACGGACGCATATTCCACGGTATATCCATGTGAATTATCAATATCAGAGATAAAGACCGAGCAGATACCGGTCATATACAGCGAAAGTTTCAGAAGCAATGTTCGCATAGCGGAGGGTGAACAGGTACCTGAGAAAGTGTATGCGATGTGGTGTGTACCGAAGAATATAAATACACGCATTGCCGACGACGGTCACAGTGTGGTAATAACAGGTATGCTTACATACTCAATGGCAGCAAAGGATGCATCAGGTATGATGATAATGCCTGACAAGGACGAAGCATTCGAGGAAACTATTGAACTCGGAGATGATATATCAGGAAGCAGTTTAACATCAGATATAAAGGTGCGGGAGGTATCGTATAACATCACATCAGAGGGGATATTGTCGGCAAAGGCAGATATATCGGCAGAAATATCGGTTTCAGGCAGTTCAGTAGTAAATGCTGTAACGGATATATCTATCGATGATACTGCGAAGAAAGAACGTGACGGCGACTATTCGATGAAGCTGTACTATGGTGCTGAAAATGAAGATATATGGGACATCGCAAAGCGTTACAGCACGAGTGTTGACGCTGTAAGAGAGGAAAACGACATTGACGGAGACAAAATAGAAAACGGTGGTATGCTTCTCATACCCATTATAAATTGATAAAATCGAAAAGGAGCATAACATGGTAAAAGATATATACAGCAATATCGCCGAACGTACAGGCGGTGACATTTACATAGGCGTAGTGGGACCCGTAAGAACAGGAAAGTCCACCTTTATAAAAAGGTTTATGGAAACTCTGGTCATACCGAATATATCCGGAGGTTATAAGCGTGAAAGAGCTATAGATGAACTTCCGCAGTCGGCAGCAGGAAAAACTATCATGACCACAGAACCTAAATTCATACCGGAAGAAGCTGTTACAGTTGATTTAGGTGATGGAGCGGAATTTCGTGTCCGGCTGATAGACTGCGTGGGGTATATAGTTCCAAGCTCACTGGGATACATAGAAAACGAGCAGCCAAGAATGGTCATGACTTCGTGGTTCGATGAGGAGATACCGTTCAATATGGCTGCCGAGATAGGTACTCAGAAGGTAATAACAGACCATTCAACAATTGGTCTTGTAGTGACTACAGACGGTTCTATATCAGATATTCCAAGAGAGGAATATCAGGAGTGCGAAGAGAGAGTTATCCGTGAACTTAAAGAGCTCGGTAAGCCGTTTGTGGTGATACTGAATTCTCTTACGCCGGATTCTCCTGAAACAAAAGCACTTGCTGATGAGCTTACAGACCGATATGATGCAAAAGTTTTACCGGTAAGCTGCCTTGAACTCGATGAGGACAATATCCGTGATATAATGCGTGAGATACTTTTTTCTTTCCCGATAAAAGAGATAAATATCCGCACAGCAAGGTGGATAAACACTCTTGAAAAAGGTCACTGGCTTAAAGACGAGATACAGAATTGCATCCGCAATGCAGCAAAGGACATTAAGATAGTCAGAGAGGCAGCAAGTGCCGCAGAAGCTATGAGTGACTGTCCGCATATCATTAAAGCGGAGGTTGCTTCAATAGACCTCGGAAAAGGCTCCGTGACCATAAATGCCGAGCTGGACAGCTCACTCTTTTATAAGATACTCGGAGAAACTACCGGTATAGAGATAGAAAGCGAAAGCGACCTCATGCCGCTGCTCACGGAGCTTAACGAGATAAGACGCAAGTATCAGAGGATAGAGCCTGCACTTGCAGAGGTAGAGGCTACCGGCTATGGCATAGTTATGCCGGAACTTGATGAGCTGACTCTTGAAGAGCCTAAGATAATCCGACAGGGCGGAAAATACGGAGTAAGACTGAAAGCTTCTGCACCGTCTATACATCTCATGAAGGCGAATATCAATACGACAGTAAGTCCGATAGTCGGGACTGAAAAGCAGTCGGAGGAGCTTGTGATGTATCTGCTTGACGGATTTGATGATGACCCGAAAAAAATATGGGAATCGAATATATTTGGAAAGTCACTGCATGAGCTGGTGAATGAGGGACTTCATAGTAAGCTCTACAAGATGCCGAATGATGCAAGAATGAAGATACAGGAGACACTTGAAAGGGTAATAAATGACGGCTGCAGCGGCTTGATATGTTTTATCTTATAAAAAAACGGCGAAGCCGGCAATAACGGGATTCCAAAGGGTTATTTAACCCTTTGGCAAGGAGGTGTGCGAGGGGGAACAGAGTTCCCCCTCAAGAGTAGTAAAAACAGCGTAGCGAGTTTTTACGGACCGTCCGCATTGCTTCCCTCGGCTTGACCGACGGAAATATTATGCCAGTCAAGCTGGGGAGAGTAATGCGAGCCGTCCGTCCAGCGTTGCTTTGCTCGCTGGACTGCTTTTTAGGGGAGACTCTGCCTACCCTAATCGGGTCCAGCCACCCCTGTCAGCAAGCTGACATCCCCTACCGCTGGTAGGGGTAACCTCGCACACCTTCCCGCCAGAGAGAGAACCTCTCTCTGGACTCTCATTATGTCCGCCTTCGGCGTTTTCTTTTCTTTTTTTGCTTGAAATTTTTCTCCCCATGTAGTATAATATAACTTATCCACCAATCGAAGGGAGAACAACATGAATAAAAAAGAAACAGCAGAAATAAAAAAGAATTTCTCCGATAAAAGCGGATTTTTCATAATGGAGCGAGTTCTTACAGCTTTCATAGATGCAGAAAAAAACGTCCGCTATCACAATTCAAGCTCATGTCTCACTATGTCTGTCGAGGAACATGACGTTTATGATGAGACTCTGAAAAAGGTACTTAATACAAATGTGGGAAAATCATTTGTAGAATATGAATTCCCGAATGAAGCCTATGACGAGGGACAGCCTCAGCATATACTCTATACTCTGCTGACCTCTGAGCTTAAAGACGACCTCGCTTGTGAGGAATTCCTCAACCATATCGCAAATCACATTGCCTATGAAGGTCCATTTGCGGTCATTACTTCATACTGTACATATACGGTCCGCAGAAAGGACAAAAATGACGAATTTGCTGACGGTGAGGACGAAATATACCGCTATCTGCTTACGGCGATATGTCCGGTAAATACATCGAGCGACGGATTTGTTTTCGATTCTTTCAACAACGAGATAACTAAAAAGCTCAATACTGAACTGATAATCAGCAAAGCTCCTTCTGACGGATTCCTGTTCCCTGTTTTCAGCAACAGAAGCAGTGATGTGAACCACGTAATGTACTACACTAAATCTGCTAAAAAGCCTAATATCTCCATTATCGAGGAAGTCCTCGGATGTACTTTCGTAATGTCGGCGGAGAATGAAAAGTCCAGTTTCCAGAATATACTGAAATCCGTTGTCGGTGACGACCTCGACTATATGCTGATAAAAACTGTAAATGAGAAGATACAGGAAGTTGTCGACGACAGCAAGGATGAGACTGATAATGCCGTTATCGAGCCGTTACAGCTTAAAGAGATGCTGAGCGATATTGGTGTTCCGGAAGAAAGAGTGCAGATGGTAGAGCCTGTTTATGAAAAAGTCTGCGGTACAGCTCCGCTTACAGCCGCTAATCTTGTTGAGAGCAAAACAGTCCTTGCTTCGCCGGGCATAACCGTGAACATAAAGCCTTCTGCTGCTGATAAAGTCCGCACAAGTGTTGTTGACGGCAGAAGATGCCTGCTTATAGATATTGATGACCCGACCATTGAAATAAATGGACTTCCGGTAACTCTTAATTAAAACAAAAAACACAGTGAGTTCTGCTTGAATTATCAAAAGCAGAAAGCTCACTGTGTATTTTTTACTTCTTCTTATTCTTGCGGTAGATGATACCAAGACCTTTGATGAGCAGATTACTGTCGAGGATAATGTCACGCTTGCAAAGCGGCACAACAAGCTCTGCAAGTCCGCCTGTAGCAACAGCAGTACATTTATCGCCAAGCTCTTCTTCGATACGCTCAATTATGCCGTCAAGGGCACAAGCGTTTGAGTAGAGGAAGCCGCTCTTCATGCAGTCGATAGTGTTAGTACCGATTATATGCGACGGAGCTTCAAAATTGACCTTAGGCAGCTGTGCAGTCCTTGTTATCAGAGCATCAGCAGCAACAGCCATTCCGGTCATTATAAGACCGCCACGATAGCTCTTTTGTCTGTCAACTACTGAAACTGTAGTAGCTGTACCCATGTCGATTATGATAAGCGGAGCAGGGTACTGGTCAATAGCCGCTACCGCATCTACAGCCTGATCGCTTCCGAGCTGTGCAGGGTTGTCTATAAGGATCTTGAGTCCGTTTTTTACTCCCGGACCTGCTATCATTACTTCAACGTGGAAAAGCTTTCTGATAGCCTCTTTGACGGTTGCGGTTACGGATGGGACGACTGACGACATTATCGCATCATCAATATCACTGACATTGAAATTGTTCATTTCAAGGATATTCTTTATAAGAGATGCATATTCAGCGGAAGTTGCATTGTGGTTGGTGGATATTCTCTCGAAGAGCACTACCTCATCTTTTTCGTCAACACAGCCGAATACTACGTTTGTATTTCCTATATCTACAGCTAAAAGCATTATTTGTCCTCCTGATATTTATTAATATATATTTCATTATAACATATTTTTATTGAAAAAGCTATAGATTTTTTTGAAAAAGCATGGTATAATTATATCACATATTACAAATGTGGATTGTTAAAATAAATTATAGAAAGTATAGGGAAGTTATATCGTCGGTCAAGTCACGGACAGTAATACGGACGATTTGTAAAAACTCGCTTCGCTGTTTTTAACTATTATAATTTATAATCGATACATAATTCAAAAATCAAACGGAGGTAAACCATGCTAAAAGGAAAAACTGTATTGCTTGGAGTTTCAAGTTCTATCGCAGCATATAAGATATGTAATCTTGCAAGAATGCTCACAAAGCTCGGAGCGGAAGTCCATGTTGCTATGACTCCTAATTCCGTTAATTTCGTCCACCCACTGACTTTCGAGACTCTCACTCAGCATAAATGCCTTATAGATACTTTCGACAGAAATTTTGAATACAGCGTTGAGCACGTTTCTATTGCAAAAAAAGCCGATATAGCCGTAGTAGCTCCGGCATCGGCAAACGTTATCGGAAAGATAGCCAACGGCATTGCTGACGATATGCTCACTACCACTATTATGGCTTGCACCTGCAAAAAGCTTATAGCTCCGGCTATGAATCATAATATGTACCATAACCCGATAGTGCAGGAAAATCTTGCAAAACTGAAGAAGTACGGCTACGAGGTGATCGAGCCTGTAAGAGGTATGCTCGCTAACCGTGACATCGGTGACGGAAAGCTTCCGGATGAGGAGACTCTCCTTGAACATATCGTCCGTGAGATAGCATTTGAAAAAGACCTTGCAGGAAAGCGTGTGCTCGTTACCGCAGGTGCTACCCGTGAAAGTATCGACCCTGTCCGCTTCATTTCAAATCATTCAAGCGGAAAAATGGGATTTGCCCTTGCAAGAGCTGCTATGCTCCGTGGAGCAGATGTAACAGTTGTAGCTGCTCATACAGATGTTGAGCCGCCTATGTTTGTGAATGTTGTTCCGGTGAAGTCTGCGGAGGATATGTTCAACGCTGTAAAAGAGCGTCTTGATGAAGTCGACTTTGTTATAAAGGCTGCCGCTGTTGCAGATTATACTCCGGTAACTTTTGTGGACACTAAGATCAAAAAGTCTGAAGGTGACATGAGCATCCCATTGAAGAGAACTACTGATATTCTTAAATATATAGGCGAAAACCGCCGTCCGGAGCAGGTGATATGCGGATTCTCAATGGAGACTGATAATGTTCTGGAAAATTCAAGGAAAAAACTTGAATCCAAGAAGTGCGATATGATATGTGCAAATTCGCTCCGCAGTGCAGGTGCAGGATTTGGTACAGACACCAATATCATCACCATGATAACTCCGGAAAGCTGCGAAGAGCTTGAAATAATGAGTAAATTTGACGCTGCTAATGTAATTCTGAGCAAGCTGCTGGAAATGTCCGCAGAAAAGAAGTCTCACTGAGACAATAGCTGCTAATATCGCTGCTTTATAAAGCGGCAGCGGTTTGGATATAATTTTTATGAAAAGGAGGTGGAACTATGGCTAAGTATGTATGTGATGTTTGCGGTTGGGAGTACGATGAGGAGGCAGGTTCTCCTGAGAACGGTATTGCTCCGGGCACTAAATTCGAGGACCTTCCTGCTGACTTTGAATGTCCTCTCTGCGGAGTTGACAAGGGACAGTTCTCAGAAGGCTGATATTATTTTACTTTTGCATATTATTATCAGGGGCAAGCCTTTATTCAGAAAGGTCTGCCCCCGATGCTTTTTTATAAATTGAGATACTGTTTGAAGTTTTCAGCGAGCACTTTACGGTTTTCTTCCTCTGTAAGACCAAGCTTGAAAAATCTTTCGAGTTCTTCATCATGGCTCCACATAGGGAAATCTACCCCGAAGAAGCAATTCTCTACACCGTAAGCTCTTACCATGCGAGCTGCCCTTTCCGGACTTATAAATGCAAGTGAACTGCTTACATCATAGCGGACGTTGTCAAGTCCGGTAAGATACTGTTCAGCCTCATCCCAACGCTGATAGCCGCCGAGGTGGGCCGCAAGAAGCTGGAGCTTCGGGAAATTATCATGTATAGCTCTTATCCTTTTCGGAGCAGAATAGTCATACCTGTTATCGCCGCAATGTATAAGGAGCGGCAGTCTGCCTTCGATAAGCTCATATATCTTGAATGCTTCCGGAGAATCAGCGTTGAACTCCTGAAAATCCGGGTGGAGCTTTACACCGTGAAGTCCGAGAGAGATTATCTGCTCAATATCAGCTTCAAGGTCTTCTGAATCCGGATGAGTAGTACCGAAACCGTAGAATTCAGGGTGCTTTTCGCATTCTGCTGCGATGAAGTTGTTTATGGAGCTTATCTGCTTAGGTGAAGTTGCTGTGGAGCACACAAGGTAGCGTGATACTCCTATTTTTTCGCCGCTTTTGATAAGTCTTTCGCTGATACCGCAGTCTGTCATAGGTATATCATAAAAGTGACCGATATTAGTTGTAGCATTCTCGGCTATTTTGTCTGGAAAAATATGTGCATGGGCATCGATTATCTCATAATTCTCAGTATTCATTCTCATTCCTCCTATTTCTATTGCTCCCCCAATTAAACTTTGCCAAAAAGGCAAAGTCAGAAAGGAAATTTATCAAGGAAGAAGAACGCAGGAATGCTTACGCATTTCAAGTTTTTCTGACGCTGAGAAATTTTCTTTATGACGAGCATTGGTTGACAAGGTTTAGTTGGGGGAGCAATATATATTATAAACCTGTCCCCGTATTTTGTCAATTGCTGCTGCATAAATGTTGCGTAAATGCAATAATGTCATATAAAGAAATATTTTGTAATCAAAAATTAGTATCTTCCCTATGGACAAAATTCACAAAATATGATATAATATTTGTGATACTACATGGGACAGTTACGCCTTTTCTTTTATCAGCTGTCCTGAATTATGCCGGCTTTACGGCAAGAAAGGATTTTTTATGCTTCACGAGAAATCATGCGGAGCTATAGTTTACCGCAAATTTCACGGCAATACCGAGATACTCCTTATCAAGCATATCAACAGCGGACACTGGTCGTTTCCGAAGGGACACGTTGAAGCCGGTGAGACTGAGGTCGAGACTGCACGCCGTGAGATAATGGAAGAGACTTCTATAGATGTCATCATAGACCCGACCTTCCGTGAAACAGTGACCTATTCTCCGAAAAAAGATACTATCAAAGTAGTGGTATATTTCCTCGCAAAGGCTAAAAATGTGGACTTCGTTCCACAAGAAGATGAGATAGCCGAAATACGCTGGGTGGATATATCCTATGCAGCAAATATCCTCTCGTATGAGAATGATAAAACTATCGTAACAAAGGCTAAAACTGCCATTAAAGAAGCCTATTGACCCCCAAGAATATCGGACTTTTCCACCGGAACAGGAGGAGTATTATGAATTCTTTCAGAAGGTTAGTACTTACCTTTATGAGCTGCTGCGTTCTTTTAGGAGGATGCGGCAGAACTGAGCAGAGCGATAACAGTATGCCGGACGGTATAGTCAATGTTCAGCCGTCCGAGACTTATGACCTCAATGAGGATAACTATGAAGAGGAAGAGGATGAACCCGTTCAGACTACCACTTCATTTGTTTACGAATACGAAGAGACTACTACAGTTACTCGTGCAAGAGGCTATGTCGCCGACGGTAACCGCCGCAGACCTGAAACGACCACTCAGGTCAGGGACGATAATAGCATAACTCCAAGAACTACAGCCTCTAAGCCGAGAAAAATAGTGACCAGAGCTGCAGCTCCGAAACCTAAGATAGTGACTTCTATCGTGACCGTTACGAAGATAGTAACAGCTCCGGCAACTTCCGAAGCGACCGTTACAGCAGATACAGATGTATCGTCGCAGACAGGGACAGGTCAGACAGGGACAGGCAAGGTCACGACAACAAAGTCAAAGACGACCACTACTGTCACGACTACTTTCAAGGGAAAGAGTCCGAAAAAGATCATAAGTGAAATGACATTGAAACAGAAAGTCTGTCAGATGTTTATAGTAACTCCGGAACAGCTGAGCGGAGGTTCTAAGGTCACAGAGGCGAACACCTCTATTAAAAAGAAGCTTGCTTCATATCCGGTGGCAGGTGTGCTGCTTTCGGAAGATAATCTGAAATCCGAGACCCAGCTGAGTGCTCTTATGAAGAATATGCAGTATTATATCGGTAAAAATTCGGATGCAGAGCTTTTCTTTGCAGTATGCGAGCAGGGCGGAGATAATTCTCCGGTGGCTGAGAAGCTCAATATCAAAAAAATGTCTGCTCAGAAAGATTACGGTCTTGAAAATAAACCGGATGAGCTTGAAAAAGTCGGAAAAGATGTGGGTAAGGAGCTTGCAAAGCTGGGATTCCATATCAATTTCGCTCCGTCAGCTTCGACTGATAAGAACGGATACAGCAGTGATGCTGAAATTGCTGCCGAGCTCGTTAAAGCTATGGTCAAGGGACTTGATTCGGGCGGTATAGCTCCGGCTGTGTCAGCATTCCCAGGAAGCGAGGACTTCGATACACGTTTCAAGCTGAAAGCTTTCAATTATCTGCCTTTCAGAAAGGCTGTTGAAAACGGAGCTCAGTTCATTCAGATGAGTGACAAGACTTTCAAGGCTTTCGATGACGATTTGCCGGCAGTATTTTCGTCAACAGCTTATAAATCTCTTAGAGTTGACCTTGATTTTGACGGAATAGCTGTTACCTGCCGACTTGATAAGAGTTCGATAACAAAGAAGTATGATTCAGGTGAAGCAGCAGTGCTTGCTGTAAAGGCGGGAGCTGATATCCTGCTTGCTCCGAAAGACCTTGATGAAGCTGTGGATGCTATATGCAAGGCTGTAGAGGACGGAGAGATAAAGGAATCAAAGATCGACGAGATCGTTGAAAAAATAATAATCAGGAAAAAGATAATGGAACTTTGCTGATAAAGCATCAGAGCCCACAGATCATTCTGTGGGCTCTGAGCTTTTTAGGGTGGTTTATATGAAAAGTGAAGATTGCATTATTTATAAGCGGAGTGGTTTGATGTTACGAGAAATTGATAGGCAATATGTTATTATTCATCTCCGTTGTGATTTATATTATAGAGTATGAATATGTTAATTATGTGATAATTTCGGGTGAGGTATGGCAAAGTTTAAAGATAGAATATGAGGTACAATAGGAAAAATATTCAAGCAGATTCGGTGCAAAATCGTAAAGCGTGATCTGTTAGATAATGATAAAACTCGATTTATCTTGAATCGTCGGCATATATGTGGTATAATAGTATAGAGGTGGATAGTATGCCGGCAATTTTTGAAAAATTATTTAAAAAGAAACAGACTATAGTCATCAGCTATGCTTCATCCGCAGGCAGGGTCAGGGACGCAAATGAGGATAATTTCTATGTGGACGGTATCGGCACACGAACTGAACGTGAAGTCGGCGGATATAAGGAAGCCGAAGTTTCTGAAAGGTGCGTAATTGCTGTGTGTGACGGCATGGGCGGAGAGAAATTCGGTGCGGAAGCGTCTGAAATAGCCGTGAAAACTCTCGAAGAGTTTGCCGACAGACTGAATGGTGCTGAGCCTGATAAACTCGCAGATGTGGTAGATGAGTATGTTGGTGAGGCTAATAACAGGATAGTTCGCATGACAAAAGAACGAAATGCGGATGTCAGCGGAAGTACTCTGGTGCTTCTGTGCACTGTGGGAACTTGTGCGTATACTTTCAGCGTCGGCGACAGCAGGATATACTATTATAATAAAAGCGAGGGACTGCGGCAGGTGTCGCAGGATCAGACGCTCGCAGCAAAGAAGCTGAAAGCCGGTATATATACTGAGAATGAGGCGAAACTCAGTGCTGACGCTCATAAGCTGACTTCGTTCCTCGGAGCTGATAAAAATTCTATCGGACTAAAAGCTCTCAGATATGAGCCGTTTGATATATCAGAGGGGACTGTGCTGCTTTGCAGCGACGGTCTGACCGACATGGTGGAAGAACCTGAAATAGCGGAATTCCTTAGAAAAAATGGTAAGGATACAGCCTCTCTGCTGAAAGACGAAGCTCTTGAAAATGGTGGCCTTGACAATATCACCTGTATCACTTTTTCTATAAAATAAACATATAACTGCTGCCTGTGCGGCAGTTATTTTGCTTATTGACCAAAAATTCGGGGCTTTTTCGTATGCAATGTCTATTGACAAAATATAGGTACAGAGGTATAATTATATTGAGTTATTATAACTCTATTTGGAATCAATATACTACTATACTTTATTGTATGTAAATTATATTTGATATAAAACGGAGGATATATGGATATTATTATTGTGGGCTGCGGTAAGGTCGGCAGTGCCCTTGCAGAGGTGCTCAGTGATGAGCATAACGTTACAGTCATAGATAAAAAAGAAGACCTGATAAATTCTGTGACAAATGATTTTGATGTAATGGGAATTGCCGGAAACTGTCTCCAGACAAGCGTTCTTGCAGAAGCAAATGTGGATAAGGCTAATATTTTCATAGCTGTAACAGCTTCCGACGAGGTAAACATTCTTTCATGTATGATCGCAAAAAGAATGAATGCAAGACATTGTATAGCAAGAGTTCGCAGTCCCGAATTTGATAAACAGCTCGTATTCATGCGTGAAGAGCTTGGTATAAGCATGATGGTCAATCCGGATTATAATGCTGCTAACGAGATAGCTAAGGTACTGAGATACCCTGAGGCTATAAATATAGAGTCCTTTGCAAAAGGCAGGGTAGACCTTGCCGAGATACGTATTACGAGCGGAAGTATTCTCGATAACGTCGCTCTTAGTCATCTTTCACGCCGCCTGAGACTGGATGTCCTCATTTGTGCGGTACAGAGAGGCGAGGAGCTTATAATACCTAACGGCAACTTTGTACTGAAAGCCGGAGATAAGATACATATGACTGCTTCACACAGTGCTATGGTCAAGTTCTTCAGGAGCATAAGTGCCGCTTATCGTGAAAAGAGAGTCAAAACTGCTGTTCTCATCGGAGGCGGAAGAGTAGCCTATCATCTTGCTCAGCAGCTCATTGAAATGGGCGTTAAAGTAAAGATAATCGAGATAGATGAGAAACGCTGCCTTGAACTCAGCGAGAGACTCAACAAAGTAAACATTTCCTGTGCCGACGGTACAGACCATGATATATTGGAAGAAGAACACGTCTACGATGCTGACGCTGTAGTTACTCTTACAGGCATCGATGAGGAAAATATACTTCTTTCGCTGCTTGCAAAGAATAACGGTGTTGAAAAGGTCGTAACAAAGGTCAACCGTATGTCGCTCATACAGCTCTCTGATACTCTTGACCTCGACAGCCTTGTTTCACCAAAGTCGATAACGGTGAACCAGATATTACAGTATGTACGTGCAAAACAGAATTCACTCGGAAATAACGTAACTACACTTTACCGTCTGGTAAATGACAGACTTGAAGCTATAGAGTTCGTTATACGTGATAAAAAAGATTATGTGGACGTTCCGCTGAAAAAGCTCAAGCTCAGAAGCGGCATACTTATCGCAAGTATAGTCCGTGGGAACGAACTTATCATTCCAAAGGGCGATGACTGCCTTAAAGTCAACGACAGCGTTGTGGTAGTCACAACAAGCAAGGGATTCCATGATCTCAGCAATATTTTTGATTAAGGGGAGCAATTTAATTTAATATGAATTACAGAATGATAACCTATGTTATGGGACAGATATTCAAGGTAGTCGGACTGACTATGGCGTTGCCGATGCTTGTAGGATTTATTTACGGCGAAGACCATGTATTGACGTCCTTTGGCATACCTATGCTTATTCTTTTGCTTCTCGGTATAATAACAACTGCTAAGAAACCAAAAAATAATTCTATTTTTTCCATGGAGGGGTTTGTAAGCGTTGCCGCTTCGTGGATAGGAGTTTCCATGATAGGAGCTCTTCCGTTTGTTATATCCGGAGAAATACCGGATTACCCAAGTGCCCTGTTTGAAACTGTATCAGGTTTCACTACTACAGGTGCAACTATATTAAGCGATATAGAGTCGATGTCGAGAGCTTCATTGTTCTGGAGAGCGTTCACTCACTGGCTGGGCGGTATGGGAATACTCATGTTCGTTCTTGCCATAATGTCCAGCAATGATGCAAGAACAATGCACATGATGCGAGCAGAGTGTGCCGGACCTAAAGTGGGCAGACTTGTTTCAAAATCAAGCTTTTCTGCAAGAATACTCTACGGTATATATATGTCGCTTACAGTCGCAGAGGTAATATTCCTGCTTTTTGGCGGAATGCCGCTGTATGATTCGATAATCCATGCCTGCTCTTCAGCCGGAACAGGAGGATTCTCGATATATGGTGACAGTATCGGTCACTACAACAGCCTTTACATCGAAATGGTTATAGCGGTATTCATACTGCTTTTCGGTGTTAATTTCAATCTGTACTACTATATAATCATACGCAAATACGCTTTAGCTTTCAAAAACGAAGAGGTGCATTGGTATTTCGGGATAATTGCCGCTGCTACCACTATAATTACGATAAATATATCCCATTTGTACGACAGCGTCGGGGATGCTTTAAGACACGCATTCTTCATGACTGCCTCTACTATCACGTCTACCGGATTTGCTACGGCTGATACAGCACAGTGGCCGGTGTTCTCGCAGACTCTCATGCTGCTGCTCATGTTCGTTGGTTCATGTGCAGGCTCTACCGGAGGCGGTATGAAAGTCTCAAGAATAATGATAATAGTAAAGACAGGTATCAAAGAGCTGAAGTACATCATTAACCCAAGAGCTGTTGCAACAGTAAAAATGGACGGCAAACCTGTTGAAAAAGGCGTTGTCAGAGGTGCTTTGTCCTATCTGGTGCTTTTTGTTATACTTATGTGTACATCTCTCCTGCTGATCTCATTGGATAAGTATTCCATTGAGGAGTCGCTGTCAGCAGTCGTGACTTGTATGAACAACATCGGCTTCGGTGTGGGACGCTTTGGACCGGCTGGTGGATTCGGAGAACTTAAAGCATTCTCAAAGATAGTACTATGCTTCGATATGCTCCTTGGAAGACTGGAGATCTATCCTGTTATACTGTTGTTTGCAGTTAGAAAAAAAACTATATGAAAAAAACAGGAGGGTATCAAAAAATGAAAAAGAATATCCAACGACTGACGGCTCTTATGCTTAGCATTATGGCTATGATGTTGAGCCTCGTCACCCCCGCAACAATCGCAGCAGAACTAAGAAAAGCAAGCAAGATGACATGGTATGTTTCAGCAGCAACTGTGGCTCCTGGTTCTACTGCAAAGATCGATATAGTTGTTTACAACTGTGTCGCACTCAAAAGTGTTAAAAACCTCGGCTTGAAAGTCGACGGACCGATCGTCCCATCGGATATGTCAGCTACCTGCCCGACTTACAATGCTTCTATCACACATAAAATCAGCGGCAATACAATTATGTTTGATATGGTAGGATCAAATCCGTCAACAGCAGCTAATAAGAGCGTACTGTTCTCGGTATACTTCAATGTTCCTGCCGGCTGTCCGGACGGAAAGTATAACATTACATGGCAGTCCGGAGATATGATGGCTTCCACAACAACAGGAGCTGCATATTTCCCGCTTCTCAAAAATGGTTATATAAACGTTTCAGGCAGTGCTGTTAAGCAGACTACAACATCTAAGGCTGCGACAACTACAACAACTACAAAAACAACAACCATGACTACAACTGTAACAACAACAGAGACTCTCCCGAATGTTGTAAGCAAGGCGGCAGAGATAAAGATAAATAATCTGCCTGAAAAAGTTACATATGAAGTAGGCGAACCCCTTGACCTTAAAGGCGGTACTTACAGTGCTGAGGCAAAAGTGCTCTACAGCAACGGTGCACAGCCTTCAAACAAAAAGGATAATGTTTCAATGACAGCTAAAGACCAGTATGTGTATATTGATTACACCTACGCAATGGCTCATTGGGGACATATTTTCAATCTTGCAGTTGATACTTCAGCTGTAAATATGAACAAAGCCGGTACATATCCGGTATACGTAAAAGCTGTTGATAATGATGATGACAAGCTGGTATATGACTCCAAGTCATTCAATATCAACGTAAATGAAACAACAACTACAACAACTACCACCACAACAACAACTACTACAACAACTGCCACAACTACAACTACGATCGCTAAACTCGCAGATGCTGATCTTTCAATAAGAATTGATAAAGTACCTGATAAAACTATCTATTTTCAGTTAGGTGAGAAACTTGACCTTACCGGTCTTGAATTTACTTACACTATAACAGGAACTTATACAGACGGTGATGTAGTTACTTCCGA
>OCTX012274148.1_pt1 | contig 18020 bp, 22 predicted proteins | sample 1539691 | NCBI WGS metagenome assembly OCTX01 (sample SAMN02144231, study PRJEB22623) | gut metagenome | biome: sheep rumen | host: Ovis aries | place: New Zealand | reverse complement strand
CCGCCGGTCTTGCGCCTGACGTCACGGTTTCTCCCTGGCAAGACGTTCCGCCTGCCGCCAAGCAAAAGTCGCCGCGTGATCTTGGTTCTCTGCAAGTCCTGAACATGAGCTTCAAGGGCGAGATCACCGTCGACGAGATCGCAAATTCCCTCCGCCTCATCCTCGGCTCCGCCCCAATCACCGGCACCGTCAGCATCTACCTCGGCCTCGGCGACCCCGACAGCGCCCCGGATGGGTTTTGAGGTTTTAGGCAATAGGCAGTAGGCAGTAGGGTTTGCCACTGTAGGGGCGATGGCTATGGTTTCCATTTCCGTCGGCAAAGCCGACGCAACTGGAAATAAAACACAGAACAGTCCACCGGACTGTTCTGCACTGCTCGCCCGGCGGTACAATTCCCCGATCTCCCACCGCACCAACGGCGCACACGTACAACCCCGTAGGGGTCGATGACCTCATCGACCCGTCGCGAAGCGCTGCGGTATGCACTCTGGTTTTCCAAAAACCCACGGCAAATTCGCACCCCAAACCCCGACCACCCAACCACAACCATTCCAACGCCACATAAAAATGGGGCCGACCCGAAGGTCGGCCCGGAAGTTCGCCCCGTTTTGACTTGACAATTTACAAAAATCATGTACAATCAAATTGTCAAGCACCCCATACAGAAAGGAGGCCTCGCCCTTGGGTCTGATCTACGCCATCGTCGTCGGCGGCATTCTGCTGCTCGCCGCCCTGTCCCGCAAGCAGGAGCAAAATGAAAGGCGCTCCGTCGGGCAGGAGCACGTATCCTGGATCAACTCCGTCAAGGCGTCACAGCAGGATTGGGACGCCGTCCACGCCTACCTCTCCGACCCGGCCAATGAACAGGCCATTCTGGAGCATGTTCGCGCGGTTTTGAAGGAAGTATCCGGACAGGATATCCGCTACGTTCTTCCGCGAAAGCTCGGCTTCGCCGGTATGGCAAAAGACATCAGCGAGACCATCTATCTTGCCGAGCGCGGCAAGGTCGAGAACACCGAGAGCGTCATGGAGCACGGGTTCGCCATCTACGATCCCGTCACCAAAACCACGCCGCGCTGCAGCTGCTCCCGCCTGGGCTGCCTGGACGCCTTCTATCAGTGGTGCGGCGCCACCATGCGCAAAACCGGCGCCGACATCCGCATCAGCCGCAGCCACCGCGGCACCACCGCCTGGCGCCCCGCCTCCTTCGAGCTCCGCTACGACGCCGCCATGACAAAGCACAAGAACCAATATAAGTAAGAAATCATCACACAACCGGAGGATACACAATGAACGACAAGCGAGAACCCATGAGTGAACAAGAGCTTGAAAAGCTGGATCGCGATATACTTGCGATCGGGCACAAGCTTTTTCAGATGTTAGAGGCCGAGAACGGTTCTGTCCATATGATCAACCCGACCAGACTCAAAGAGATGAACGACTCCTACCGGATGATCAAGGATATCACAAAGGGCTGTGAAGGTATTAAAATAGAGACCGGCCAGGACGACAAGCTTGTCAGTATGGGTTATATGTCTGTTGTCGGGCGTGAATTGCGTTTTTCAGACGGTATCCAGCTTGCCAAGGCATTTTCTCTGGCAGATGTTGTTGAGTTCACATCCTTTTTGAACGGAGAAACAGAGATCATGCTGACCTTCTACGGTCTGACAAAGAAAATTTCGTAAAGGAGTGAACGTATGCACCTCAGAACATTTGGTATGATGGCCGTCAGGGCTGCCGAAAAGAAATATCCGCAGTGCGGCGAGGAAGATCCGCAAAAGCTTGACACGCTGTTTCTGATCTGCGATGATATCCAGCAGATTTTTGATGAGTTTGGCGGCGACAAGGTTTCCCTCCAGTTCAATAAGGCGCTCCGCCTTATCGCAAAGGTCGAGCTGATGTACTGTGAGCTTGGCAAAGAATTGATCCCGCCGTTTGCAAGACTGTGCGGCGCGTCCAGAACCGTCTCGATCAGTTCAAAGGACGACGTCGTAACCGTAGTATTTGATTTCCCCGGTGTTTGGAAGGAGGATCCCAATCAATAAAAAGAGAAGAGCGTCTTTAAAGGACGCGACAGATCATCTGGAATACGCAAAGCAAGTCGTCGAACGCGTTCTGGATGAAGAGCAGGACGCAATGGATAATATCCCGGAAAGCCTTCAAAGCTCTGAGCGATACGAACAAATGGAAGAAGCGGTCGACAAGCTGGACGATGTGGTTGACGACATCGACCGTGCGATTGACTTGCTGTCAAGCATTTTCTAAGCCACGCTATGGCTACGAACCGTCCGAACTTGCGGACGGTTCTTGTCATATAATCGATCTCACAAAGAAGCCATACGGTTACAATAAAGGGGGATCGACCATGACAACCAATCGTCTCACGTTACAAGAATTCAAGAATTATCTTCGCAGCAATACCCCGAAACAAATCTATTTCACAGACCATGGACAAGGCGTTCGGTATGTCTCCGCGTTTGTCCGCCTCTCCATGGAGGGAGCTGAATTAAAAGTCGGCGTCAACAGCCGTATTGTGATAATCAGAGATCGCTCTGGATCTGAAGCTGAGATTTCAAATGTACAAGATGTGCTGATTCAAAAGTCCGATGGCATGACACTGGTAAAGCTGCGTTGTGCCTATGGCAGGCAGAATGAGACAGTTTGCCTGACTCTTTTCCCGTGAACGGGCTTGATTAACGGCGCGTTTTATGGTATATTTTACCTACATAAATCTATAACAAAGGAGTGTCAGCTTGAGACAACAGAAATCTTTTTATCCCAGAGTACCACAGATCGGCGACGTATACATGGTTCGGTTTGAAGGCGTTGGCAGCGAGCAGAGCGGGCTTCGTCCTGCCGTTGTCTTCCAGAATAATAAGGGCAATTTTCACAGTCCCAACGTAATCGTGCTGCCATTGACAAGCGTGATCAAGAAGCGGGCGCAGCCGACACACGTTCTGCTCCGTGCAGACCGCACCGGATTGCTAAAAGACAGCATCGTTTTATGCGAAAATCCGGTATGCATTTCCAAGCAAAGGCTGCAGGATTACATCACGACGCTTCCAAACAGCTATATGGCGCAGATCGCGGAGGCAAACCTCGTCGCCACGTCGGCGCTTGCGTTTGTCAATCCATCGTCCATCCCTTTGGTACGTGATAAATCGATTTTCTTAAATCGTATCGTCCCGAGCTGACGCTCTGGAAAGCGTGGCAATCATGGATTTCAGCACACTGAAAACGCAGTATATTCGCACACTGCCTGGAGCGAGAGCGAGAGAGTCTTGCACCCGGGCTTTTCGGTGTGCCCGTCCATGGGAGGAACAATTTGGGATTGATTGCAGCCAGGCTTCCCGCGAGGAAAACAATGAGATCGTCGCAGGTGTTCTTGAAAAAGCGCAGTTCCGCGGTTGGGAGTTTACCTATCACCTGTATTTATACGATCAGTGGTGTGTGAGCAACGGTTTTGCGCGGTCTTCTCCGTTCTCAGGGTTTCAGCATCCAGAGATTGACAGGATCATACGGCAGTACGTCTCGTCCCCGCAGGACCTTCAGGTTGTGTTGGACAGTATCCTGACGGACGAGCGCAAAAACACAATCGACAACGTTCTTCGTGCGTACTGTTGGCTTGGGTTTATGGGGCTCAACGGGTATGACGCCATCAACGTCAAAAAAGAAGACGTCGATATGGGAGCCATGGCGGTTTCTGTAAACGGTAATGCGTACAAGATCCCAAGGGAGGCCGCCTACGCTTTCCAGTCCGTGCTTTCTCTGGATCAGTTTTTTTACATTCATCCGAACGCATCCGGCACGGGACCATATGCAGTCTGGAGAGACCGCGTTGCGTCTGATCTGATTCTTCGCGGGTTCCGTGTTTTGAAGAACGAATTCTTTAATCCAAAGACATACCTGGATGACAGGTTGAGGCTGCTCGCGCTGGCGAAAGAGCGCAAGGCTTCCGTCCCTCGCAAGATTACCTATCTGACGGCCAGACAATCCGGCGCTTTTTATCGCGCGTATCTGGACGAAGCGGAAATCGGAACCGTCACACCGCGCCAGCTTTTTATGTTGGTTTTCCCGGAAAAAGACAACGTCAATAATTCCACCGCAAACCGTATGATGAATCTGTACCACATCTGGAAGCTTTCGTTTTATGCCGATCTGAAATAACCCACAACCAAATACGAAAACACCAGCGGACTTGACCACGCGTCAAGCCCGCTTTTGTTATACATTTTTACATAAGGAGGAATGTCCATGCCCCAATCCCCGCCCCTCAACCTGTTCCAGAAGCTCGCCAAGGTGCGCAACGCCGTGGAGGTTTTGCAGAAGAACAAAGAGGGATTCAACTACACCTACGTCACCGAGGACGAGATTCTCTCCAAAGTGACCGCCATGATGAAGCAGTACCATCTGTCCTTCTATCCCGAGGTCAACCCAGGCACGCTCACCTACGAGCAGTACCACTACGTCGAGACCAAAACCACCAAGCAGGGCCAGCCCTATGAAAAGCACAACAACGAGATCCTGGTCAAGGCCGACATGACCTATACCTGGGTCAACGACGACGACCCCGCCGAACACCTCCGGGTCCCCTGGGGTATGGTCGGCCAGCAGGCTGACGCCTCCCAGGCTTTCGGCTCCGGCCTCAGCTATTCCTCCCGGTATTTTCTCCTCAAATTCTTCAACGTGGCCACGGTCAACGACGACCCGGACGCATTCCGCGCCAAGCAGAAGCAGGCTGCCCAGGAGGAGGATCGCAAGGTTTTGGAGGCGCTGATCGCAGAGATCAACCGCACCGTCAAGGCCTATCTGGATACGCACGAGACAGACGCCGCCGCCGTCAAGGCGTTCCTTTGCAAATACGTCAAGGACGGCAACTACTTCAAGATCAAAGACACCGAGCTCGCCGGCAAGATACTGCGTGAGTTCAATGACACATTCCAACAGGAAGGAGAACCTGCATAATGGGTTTCACAAACGGCAGCTATGCCAAAGTCTGGGAAATCAACCATGTCCGAGACAATGTCACAAGACTTCGTATCTCCATCAGCGCCAAGAACAAGGACACCGGGCAGTATGAGCAGGAGTTCGGCGGCTACTGCGTCCTGTTCGGCACAGCGCTCGCACAAAAGGCCGCCGCGATCAAGCAGGGCGACCGCATCAAGCTCACACGCACCGACGTGCGCAATCGTTACGAGAAGGAAACCAAAAAAGAATACACCGATTTCATCATCTGGGAATTTGAGCCGGCCGACGGCTCCGGCGCCGCCGCCAAGCCCGCCTCCGCCGCTCCCGCCGACACGCCCGACCCGCAGTACCAGGAAGACGACCAGACCCTGCCCTTCTGATGGAGCAGATCCAACTCTCGCCAGGTTTTTCGGAAATGACCTGGAGCTTTTCCAGGTTGAAGGCGTTTGACCAGTGCAAATATGCATGGTTTTTAAAATACCTTCTGGAAGTCCCGAAAGGGGAGCCACAGTTCTTCGCAAGCTTCGGAAGCTTTGCCCACAGCCTGCTGGCGGACTACCTTTCCGGTAAGCTCCGCCGCCGGGATCTTGCGGCAGCCTATCTCACGGGGTTTTCGGCCAGCGTGCAGGGCAGCCCGCCCTCTTCACGGGTTTTTGCGTCCTATTTTGACGACGGCCTGCGTTATTTTCAAAATCCCGCGCCGTTTCCCTTCGAGATCCTCGCCGTCGAGCAGAAAATCCGCTTTGAGATCGAGGGTCTTCCCTTCGTCGGCTTCGTCGACGTCGTCGGCAGGGAGGAGGACGGCCTCGTGGTGCTCGACCATAAGTCCCGGGCGCTCAAACCGCCCTCCGGCCGCAAAAAACCGACGCTCGACGACAAGATACTCTCAGAATACTTTGTGCAGCTCTATTTGTATTCTGTCGGGGTGAAAAATGAGTTCAAAATGCCTGTAAAATATCTTGAAATGAATATTTTTCGCAAAAATCTGTGTATAAAATCGCAGTTTGATGCAGATGCCTTCGAGCAAGCCAAGAAATGGGCCGTCGAAACCGTCAAAGCCATCGACCGGGAGCAAAATTTCGAGCCAAACGTGGATTTTTTCCAATGTAAGTATCTTTGCGACGTGAAAGATCACTGCGACTACTACAAAATCAATTTTGAAAGGGGCTGATCATGTGCGAGCAGAGGATATTGCGAGTCTGGACGGTGAGTCCGGCATCATCGCCACGTTGATACACCATCCGGAGTTCATTTTCTACTCCGAGCACCTGCTTCCCAACCATTTTACCGACAAAGACAACCGTATCGTCTACGCGGCCATCACCCAGCTCGTCCACAACGACATCAAGACCATCGACCCCTACAACATCATGGAGGTTTTGAATGCCAGAGAGGCAACCCGCAAGCTTGCAGGCGAGCTCTCGGTCGAGCGGCTCCAGGAGTTTATGGAAATGTCAGACGTTCTGGCCCGCAACTCCATCGAGGAGTATAAATTGCTGGTTTCATCGGTTTTGGACGCCGCCTTCCGCCGCGACGCTTTCCAGAAGCTCAAGGAGTGCCAGGCGCTCTGCTACGACCGCACCCAGGAGAACATCCAGGAGCAGATCTACCGGGTCATCGACGACGTGATGACCGAGTTTTCCATCGACGACGACATCCCGGGTTTTTCGGAGATTGCCGACGCCCTCTGGGCCGACATCGTCGCCCACCAGGACGGCCACGAGTCCGGCGCCCCCTTCAAATTCCCGACACTCAATGAGTACGTCACCATTGAGCCCGGCGAGCTGGTGGTTTTGGGTGCTCCGGCCAAGGGCGCCAAGTCCATGTTCATGCTCAATACCGCCGTGGATCTTCTGCGCCAGGGCAAGTCCGTCATGTACATCGACTCCGAGCTTTCGTCCCGGCTGTTCTTCATCCGCATGATCTCTCTGCTTGCCGGCATTGAGTTCGTCCGGGTCCGCTCCGGCCGCTACGACCAGGCCGAGGCCGAGCGCATCCAGAAGGCAATCCGCTGGGTCAAAAAGCAGAAGCTGGTACATATCTATATGCCGATCTTCGACCGCCAGAATATCTACACCTCGGTCAAAAAGATCCACCACAGGCTTGGCGGTCTCGACGTTCTGGTTGTGGACTATCTCAAGTCCACCGGCGACACCGACGCCTACGCCACCTATGCCGAGCTCGGCAAGCTCACCGACACCATCAAGAACGACCTGTGCGGCGCCATGGGTATCGCGGGTCTGGCCGCCGCCCAGCTCACAGAGTCCGGCCGCCTGGCCGACAGCGCCAAGATCGCCCGCAACGCCTCCACCATCCTGCTTTTGCAGGATAAAACGCCGGAGGAAATCGAGACAGACGGCACCGAGTGCGGCAATAAGAAGCTCATCGTCTCCCGCAACCGCAACGGTATGCAGCACGTCCAGGGCGAATACATCGACGTGCAATTCTACGGAAACTTCTGCCGCCTGGAAGAAGCCAGGCAGCACCAACCCGAAGTCCCATATTAAATCCAATGGAGGTGACCCCAATGGGCTTGGATTCCATGCTGTACAGCGTCCCAAAGTTCGGGGACTGTACGCCTTTACAGATCTACACCGGCTGTCATTACCTCGCTTTTTTGGTAAACGGCCAGGATCCGGACGATTTTTACCGTTGCACCGGTCTGAACACATCGGACCTTCCGCCTGGCGACGTCATGACAAAGCTGGCATCCTACGGCTTTACCGGAGACACATACAAACGCAGCGCGGCTATGAAGGAGATCGCCTACTGGCGCAAAGACTGGGACGTTCACCGGTTTTTCGTCTCAGAAACACAGCACGGGGAGGACGACTGCCGCCCGCACGACCCGGTTTCCTTTGATCAGATCAGAGAGCTGCGCGCTTTGCTTGTGGAAGAGCTGGACCGCAAAGAGCTGCGGGAAGGCAATGTGATCCACGCGCTGGATCTTAACGGAGATCCCATTCAGATTTCCGCCGTTGTGGTGGACGACTGCTGGGAAGGCACTGTCGAGATCCCGGTCGGCAGCGACATCTGGTTCGGCCAGGACTATTACGATGCTGACGAAGTCGAACACCTCCGATACTCCGTCGCCAAGCTCGGCGACGTCCAGAATCAGTGGGACGACGACCACCTGGTTTTCTACCTTTCAAGCTGGTAATGGAAGGGAGGTGATTTGATTATGACACAGGATATTCCAACCTTCGGCAAGATCCCGGCGGTTTTTCAGCGTGCCGTCACCGGCAAGAAAAATCTGATGCCCGGTATCTGGATCGACGAGACCGTCCAGGCGCTTGCCAATTACACCTGGGTCTGGACCGAAAAGATCGACGGCACCAACGTCCGCGTCCACTGGGACGGCTACGGCTTTTCCTTCGGCGGCCGCAAAGAGGGGAGTGAGATTCCGCCCTTTCTGCTCGACCGACTCAAAGAGATCTTCAATGACGCCGCCGAGCAGATCTTTGAACAGATGTTCGGCGACAAGCCCGTCACCGTCTTCGGCGAGGGCTACGGCAACAAGATCGGCGGCCAGGGCGAGGGCTATCTGCCCGACCGGGTCGATCTCATCTTGTTCGACGTTCTGATTTCCGGCAACTACCAGACGCGCAACACGGTTTCCCAGGTCGCCCAGGCGCTTGGCCTTGGCGCCGTTCCCGTCGTCGGCCACGGCACCCTCCATGACGCAATCGCCTTCGTCCAGACCCGCCCCAAAAGCCTCATCGCCGACACCCCCATGGAAGGCCTGGTCTGCCGCCCCCTGATGGACCTCCGCTACCGCAACGGCGACCGCATCATCGTCAAGTGCAAGTGGAAAGACCTCCGACCGGATCGGCTTGGCGTCTAGGCAGTATGGTTTACCACTGTAGGGGCGAGCACTGCTCGCCCGGCAGCACGCACCTAGGTTTCAACCGCACCGCCGGCGCATACGTACCCGCCCGTAGTGGCCGCTGACCACAGCGGCCAGTCGCGAAGCGCAGCGGTACGAACTACATGGTTTTTTGCTGCACCAATGCGAACCCGTACAAACCACCACAACATAACAATGAGGAAGCCAAAACATGAACACCGACACCTTATTAAAAATCGTCGAAACCCGCATGCACGTTGACGGCGACAACCCAACCAAGGCCAGCTTCCTTTACGAGGTCGTCAAGGCCTTGGAACGTCTGAAAACCCTGGAGGCCGCCCAGCCCCGGGAGGAAGACGACAAAGACGATGATGATACATGGGATCTGTAACCGTTGAAGAACTGCTTTCCCGCATCGACATTGTGGATTTTTTGTCCCAATACGTCGATCTGACCGAGGAAAACGGGGAATGGTGGGGCCTCAGCCCCCTGGCCGACCCGCCGGAAAAGACCCCGTCCTTCTCGGTCCGCCGGGAAGCCGGTAAATTCTACTGCTTTTCCACCGGCATCGGCGGCAGCCTCATCACGTTCCTCAAATTCCACGATCATATCTCCACCGCCGAGGCGATCCACCGTCTCGAACAGTACGCCGGGCTGGATGGTGAAACGACCTTCCAGCCCCGGCAAAAAATGGCGGCAACCCAGGTCTGCCAGAAGTACCAAAAGCACAGACAGACCGTAAAGGCCTGCAAAAACAAGCCGTTACCGGCAACTTATATGGAAAAATTCGAGAAAAATCCGGAAAAGTTTGCCGCATGGCTGCAAGAGGGTATTTCCCAGGCGTCTCTTGACCGCTTCGAGGTTCGCTACGACAGGTTTTCAAACCGTTTGGTTTATCCCATCCGCAATCTCAGGGGCGAGATCGTCAACGTCGGCGGCAGGACACTTGATCCGGACTTCAAGGCGAAGAAGCTGCGCAAATATTCGTACTTCTTCGGCTGGGACGGCGGCATGGACCTCATCTACGGGCTTTTTGAAAACCGCGAGGCCATCCAAAAGGCAGGTGAGGTCATTCTGTTCGAGGGCTGCAAGTCGGTTTTGCTTGCCGACACCTTCGGCATCCAAAATACCGGCGCCCTTCTGACTTCTCATCTGTCTCCGGCGCAGATGAAAATCCTGGCCCGCCTCGGCGTCCGCGTAGTCTTCGCTCTCGACAAAGAGATCGACGTCCGCAAAGACCACAACGTCCAAAAGCTCTCCCGCTACGCCGAGCTCTGGACGATCTGGGATACCGAAAACCTTCTCTCCGAAAAAGACGCCCCCGTCGACCGCGGCGAAGCCGTCTTCCACCAGCTCCTTGCCACCAAACGCCGTCTGACGAGGCATTAGGGGGTTAAGGCAGTAGGCAGTAGGGGCGCCGACCCCGCACCATCCCGTATGGGCCGATGACCTCATCGGCCCTCGCGGCGCCAACCCCCGGTTTTCCGCCCGCCAATGCGACCCCGCACAAACCACCAACCACACCCCGAACCGAGGTGATCCACCATTCCAAATTACACACTTTACCACCTTCACTCCGACGACAGCCTGCAAGACAGCGCCTCAAAATTCTCAGAGTACATACAGCTCGCGAAGGCCAACGGCCAGACGGCCATCGCCTTTTCCGAACACGGCAAACCCCTTGGCTGGGTTTCCAAAAAGCTGATGTGCGACAAGGAGGGCATCAAGTACATTCACGGTGTGGAAATCTATCTCACGGAACACCTGGAGCCAAAGGTCCGGGACAATTACCACACGGTTTTGCTGGCAAAGAATTACGCCGGCGTGCTGGAGCTCAACCGAATGGTCTCCAAATCTTGCGACGAGGCGCATTTCTACTACACCAACCGGTTGAGCTTCGATGAGTTTTTGGGTTTGTCAGACAACATCATCTCCACCAGCGCATGTCTTGCATCGCCATTGAACAAGCTGCCTGACGATCACCCCTATTACAGGCGGCTTGCTGAAAAGTACACCTTCCTGGAGATCCAGCCGCACAGTCACCCGGATCAGATTGCCTTCAACAGAAGGCTGTTTGAGCTGGCCAAAGCGCTGCACAAACCGCTGATCGCCGGCACAGATACCCACAGCTCATCGGCCTACAAGGCGGAGTGCCGCCACAGGATGATCCAGGATAAGCGCAAGAGCTACGCCGACGAGGACGCTTTCGATCTGACCTATAAAACCTATGACGAGCTGGTTTCCGCCTTCCGCGCACAGAACGCGCTGCCAGAGGCGGTTTTTCTTGAGGCCATCGAGAACACAAACCGCATGGCTGATATGGTCGAGCCATTCGATCTGGACAAATCTATCAAGTACCCAATCCTGTACGGCAGCCGGGAAAAGGACGACGCGGTTTTTACAGAGACCGTCGAGCGCATGTTCCTGGAAAAGCTGAAAAGCGGCGTCATCCCGCTTGCACAAAAGGACGCGTTCCGTGCAGCCATTGATGAGGAAATGCGTGTTTTCCGCAAGCTGCATATGACCGGTTTCATGCTCTCCATGTCAGAGCTGATCCGCTGGTGCAAGGCGCAGGGCATGGCGATCGGCACAGCCAGAGGCTCCGTCGGCGGCTCCCGTGTCGCCTATGTTACCGACATCATTGACCTTAACCCGGAAACATGGCACACGGTGTTTTCCCGCTTTTGCAACGAGGACAGAGAAGAAATCGGTGATATCGACATCGACGTGGTTGACGGCGACCGGCCCGCTATCTTCCGCCACATCACAGGCCGGTTCGGCGCGGACAAGACCGCCCGCGTCGCATCCTTCGGCACCATCCAGTCCAAGGGTGTCATTGATCTGCTTGGCAGATGCCTTTCCTCAGACTGGAAAGCAGCCCACCCGGGCAGCGAGGATAACCCATGGTCCCTTCGTCAGATGGCAAAGATCAAACAGGAGTTCGCCGCCGACGAAGAGAAGACAAGGGTGGCCTACCCGGAGCTGTTCTACTACTACGACGGGCTTCTTGACGTCAAGATTTCACAGTCCGTCCATCCGGCCGGTATGGTCATCAGCCCCATCACGCTGGACGACCACTACGGCGTATTCAACAAAGACGGCGAACAATGCTTAATGATGGACATGGACGAGGCGCACGAGGTCGGCGCCGCCAAGTACGATTTCCTGGTTTTGAAAACGGTACAGGTCATCCGGGATACCTGCCGGTATCTTGGAAAGCCATATCCAAAAACTCATGAGATTGACTGGAACGACCAGGCTGTCTGGCAGGATATGTGGAAAAACCTCTCGGCGATTTTTCAGTTTGAGAGCGCCTTCGCCGCCGACTGCCTCAAAAAGTTCAAGCCAACCAGCATCTTCGAGATGTCCCTTGTCACCGCCTGCATCCGTCCGTCCGGTACGTCCTACCGGGATCAGCTCCTGTCCCGCAAGCCCCATCACAATCCGTCCGTCATCATCGACGAGCTGCTCAAGGACAACCTCGGGTATCTGATCTACCAGGAGGACACCATCAAGTTCCTGCAGCAGATCTGCGGCCTGTCCGGCAGCGAGGCCGACAACGTCCGCCGCGCCATCGGCAGAAAGCAGAAGGACCGCCTTGACGCAGCCCTGCCGTCCATCCTGGAGGGCTACTGCACCAAGTCGGATAAACCCAGAGCAGAAGCAGAGCAGGAGGCAAAGGAGTTCCTGCAAATCATTGAAGACAGCGCAAGCTATCAATTTGGATGAAACTGCGTCCAAACCAAACCATGTGAAAACGGTCAACCAGGCCGAAAGGCCAAGGTGGTAAGAGAACCTAAGTCCCATCGGGATACGGCAATACCGTGCTAAGCTATGTCAGTGTCAATCTTATTTTGGAGGTGATGCTCCATACGTAAAGGACAAGTAAAAAGAGATTTCGTCGGGAAACAATTCGGATGCCTGACAGTGTTGGATGACTACATACGGGTATATGTAAAACACGGCACGAATATCCACTGGAAATGCAGATGCAAATGCGGAAATGAGTTTTACGTTGACAGAGGGTCTCTGAGAGTCCACAAATATGACTACTGCCCTGCGTGCAGACCGACAGGTGTACGCAACGAAAAACTATATCATATTTACCATGGGATCAAACAGAGATGTTATAACCCCAATGCCCCAAGTTATGAGATTTACGGAGGAAAGGGCGTTAAGATGTGCGACGAATGGCTTGCTGGATATGAGCCGTTCAGAGTATGGTCCATTGCACACGGGTATGTCCCGGATATAGGACTGTCAATAGACAGGATCAACAGCGACGGAGACTACTGCCCGGAAAACTGCCAGTGGATTCCGCTCGGAGAAAATGCGGCAAGAAGCAACTACGGTAGGCAACAAGTCTTTACAAAGCTTACCGACGTCTACGCGATCTCTCCGGACGGGAGAAAAGAAGAAATCACCAATATCTCAAAGTTCAGCCGTGACAACGGTTTGAATAAAAGCGGAGTGTATGCAGCTCTGCACGGAAGGATTGGCCCGTACTATAACGGTTGGCTGTTCCATTCCAACAAGACACGACAAATCTGACATAGAAAGTGTAACGACTATCGAACGCATAGGGGCGTAGAAATACCGCCCCGAAGAAGCAAGTAGAGTAGGGCATCTGCCCGAAGCGCATGGGTTTTCGGCAACGGTAACAGAAGCCGAAAACAAGATATAGTCTGCGCCGGCGGAAACGCCGGACACAGCGACAACCATTCCATCGCCTACTGCCTGCTCGGCTACCTCTGCGCCTACTTCCGGTACTATCACCCGGTTGAGTTTTTGACCTCCTTCTTAAACAACGCGGCCAACGACGAGGACATCAGCAACGGCACCGCCTGCGCCGCCCGCTACGGGATCCGTGTCACCATGCCAAAGTGGGGCATATCACGCGGCGAATACTTCTTCGATACCGAAAAGCGGATCATCGCGAAGGGGCTTTCCTCCATCAAATTCATGGGGGAGAAGGTGGCATCCGAGCTCTACCAGCTCTCCCGCGCCGCCACCTACACCAACTTCACCGATCTTCTTTTGGATCTCAACGCCAAGACCACCCTGGATTCCCGTCAACTCGATACGCTCATCAAGCTGGATTATTTCTCCGACTTCGGCAACCAGCGGGAGCTGCTTCGCATCAACGACCTGTTCAACGAGATCTTCAAAAAGGGCGAGGTCAAAAAGATCCGCAAAGACCAGGTTGACGGCACGCCACTCGGTCCCATCGTGGAAAAGTACGCCGTCGGCGTCACGAAGAACGGCGCCAGCGCCAAGTCCTATACGGTTTTGGATGTGGTCTCCATGCTCCATGAGACCGAGCAGGCGGTCAAAGCCATCCATATGCCGGACCTCAGCGACGTCATGAAGGTCAAAAACTTCAATGACATCATGGGCTACGCCGGCTACGTCTCCGGCAAAGAGGAAGATCGCCGCAAGCTTTACGTCTCCGACGTCTTCCCGGTGGTCCGCAAAAAGGACAACAAACAGTTCGGGTATTCGGTTCTGACCAAGTCCATCGGCAGCGGCAAGGAAAGCCGCTTCACCGTCTTCAACCAGGTCTACAACAAGCTGCCCATCCAAAAGGGAGACGTCATTCTCTGTAAGGGGTTTTTGCGCGACGGCCCCTACTTCCGCCTCACGGCCTACGACAAACTCCGGGCCTAGCCGCGCCCATTACCACATCAACACATATCATGCAGAAAGGATCTGATTTCATGGCAAAAGTAACCGTAACCAGAAGAAAACCTCACGTAAAATGCAGCCTCTGCGGCAAGCCTCTGACCCCTGTGGATCTTTCCCAGCGTTTTGAGATACATAGGGTTGTCGGTTACGGCAGCGCTTACGACATGGCAGAGATCCATCTGCGGATGTGCTGCGACTGCTTCGACGCCATGGTCGACGGGTGTGAGATTTCCCCCGTCGTCAAGGAGGGCTTTGTAAATGGATACTGCACACAATCGGTTGGTTGAGATAATGAAGAATGGACTCCACCTTGACGATATCACTGAAACAATGAAAAAGAGAGATCATTCTAACGATGCCTACGACGCCTTTGCAGCGGCGCTGCAGGAATGGTCTGACCGGCACAGCACCTGCGTTACGACGCCGCTGAACACAAGCGTCCAATACGTCACCTATGGAGACACGCCGGACAACTTGCACGCGGAGGTTTCCACGTCTCCGTTCGAGCCAACGCACATTTACGACTACGACGCCGTCTCAAACACCTTCCGTTATTCCTACTCCATCGGCGACTGGTATATGCCCATGCACTCCGGCCAGAGAGAAGCAGTCGGATCGGAGGAACCCATGTATACAACAAAGTATGACGAAGAAGCCTTCCAGGACCGCTTCTGGGACATGGTTCACCACGTTCAAGAGCAGACAACCTGCACCACGGAGGAAGCGAAAGAGTTCGTTTTGAAGATGATGACGGCCCCGACCCTCGCCTACTCCCCGCAGCCCGCCCGCGAGGAGGAGCTTGATACCACCGAGATTGAAAAACATCTGGAGGAATTGCTTTCATGATTGAACCCCTCAGAAATTTCTACACCGTTGCAGACAACCCTGGCCAGGTTTCCGACGCCAAGGTCTACGGCCTTGCCGACGCCGTCCGCCGCGCCAAATACGCCAAGGCGATCGACAGCAAGACCATGACCTCCGAGCTCACGCCCGGAATCCGCAGCCTTGCGAACGCGCCAGCCGGCAGCGCCCACGATCACTGGCTCTGCGGCGTCAACGTCCAGTTCGACCTGACCTTCACCATCAAGGCCTGGACCGAGGCCGAGCGGTACAACTGGTTTGATATCGTCACCTCACAGAGCACCATGCACCGCATCACCCGATTTGACCTCGACAAGGCGTATTCTCCCTACGTGGATCATCGCATCGTCGCCATCATGAAAGAGAAGGTTGCGGCCTACAACGAGGCGATCCGCGCCAAGGGCATCGGCGAGCCAAGCCAGGCCGACCCTGCCGAGCTCTATCTTGAGATCCTCTACTCCAACCCCGCCGGCATGTACCTCACCGCCGGCATGACCACCAATTATCTCCAGCTCAAAACCATCTACCACCAGCGCAAGACCCACCGCCTGCCGGAATGGCAGTCATTCTGCCGCTGGATCGAGCGTCTGCCGGAGTCCTATCTCATCACAGGAGGTGATGCCGCATGAAGGTCATTCTGATTTCCGGCAAGTCCGGCCACGGCAAAGACACCTTTGCCGGGTTTTTGAAAACTGAAATGGAAAAGCGCGGCAAGACCGTCCTCATCGCGCACTATGCCGATCTTCTCAAATATATCTGCACCCAGTTTTTCGGCTGGAACGGCAAGAAGGATGAAGCCGGTCGCGCACTGCTGCAAGAAGTCGGCACAGACCGCATCCGCTCCAAAGATCCGGACTTCTGGGTCCGCACGCTGGGAGACATCCTGGAGCTCTTAGAAGGCGCCTGGGACTACGTCCTGATCCCGGATGCGAGATTTCCCAACGAGATCGAACTGATGAAATCCCGGTTTGATGCACTTCACATTCGCGTTATCCGAATGAACTACAAGTCCAAGCTCACCCGGCAGCAGCAACAGCACCCGTCTGAAACCGCGCTCGATGATTACGAGCCCGATATTCCAGTCTGGAACTACAGCCTGTCCGAGCTCAAATACACCGCCGCCGCCATCCTCGACGCTGGTGTTCTATAACAACTACATAAGGAGGCAATTCATGATCACACTCTATTCCACCGGCTGTCCAAGATGCACAGTCCTGAAGAAGAAACTGGAGGAGAAAGGGGTGACGTATGCTACCGTCACGGATATCGACGAGATGATGGATCTCGGGATCCAGTCCGTTCCCGTGCTGGTCGCAGATGACAAGGTCATGCAGTTTACCGAAGCGATCCAGTGGGTCAACGAGCAGTAAGGAGGGCATATGGAAATTCAACTGAGGCTCTCCAAGGATTTTGAACGCTGTCTGGAAGACCTGAAGAAGAAGTACGGAGAGGACTTCGAGTACATCAACGGGCTCCATCCCAGCCAGCTTGATTTTTCCGAGTTCATCGACAAGTTCGTGGACAAGGATACCCTTGCCGACGCCACCATTGATCCGAACGCCAACGCGAACCACAAGGATATCCGATCCTTCATGACCGAAAAGGCAAAGTCGGAGGACAAACTGTTTGGTTTGAACAAGATCTTCACGGAGATCAAGAAGATGTGGGGTTTGCGAACGGCCAAGCAGTGGCTGGAGCAGGAGTTCAGCCGTGGCTTCTATCTCAATGACAGCACCACAGCCAGCTATTTCCCGTACTGCTGGGCGAATGACTTCACCCGCCTTGCAAAAGAAGGGCTTTTCTTCCTTTCAAACTACAACAACGAAGGCCCCAAACACCTCACGACCTACTTCGACGACGTGATCGAGTTTGTGAGCTTCCTCTCAAACCGCCAATCTGGCGCCGTGGGTATGCCCAATGTTCTGATTTGGGCGTGGTATTTCTGGAAAAAGGACGTAGAGGAAGGGTACTACATGAAAGACCCGGACTATTATCTTCGCCAGCAGTTCCAGAAACTGATCTACCGGCTCAATCAGCCGTTCCTGCGGATCGATCAGAGCGCTTTCACGAACATTTCCATCTTCGACCGCCCCTATCTGGAGTCTCTCTTCGGAGGAATGGAGTTTCCGGACGGCACGTTCGCCATCGATCATATCGAAGATCTGATCCGCTGCCAGTGCATCTTTATGGAGGTGGTCAGCGAGATCCGGGAGACCAATATGTTCACGTACCCGGTGCTCACATATTCTCTCCTGTACCAGGACGGCAAGTTTGTGGACGAACCCTTCGCCCGCTGGTGCTCCGGCCACAATATGCGCTGGTCAGACTCCAATTTCTTTGTCAGCGACAACGTCGGCGTCCTGTCCAACTGCTGCCGGCTCCTGTCTGATACGAAAAAGCTGGACGCCTTTATCAATTCCATCGGCGGCACCGCACTTTCCGTTGGCTCCTGCCGTGTCAGCACCATCAACCTGGTCCGCATCGCCTATGAAAGCGGCATGAACCAGAAAAAGTATCTCAAGATCCTGCGCGACCGTGTGCTTCTGGACTGCAAGGCGCTTGCGTCTATGCGCCATATCATCCAGCGCAATATCGAGAAAGGGCTTTTGCCGAACTACCAGGACGGCGCGGTAGAACTGGACAAACAGTTCTGCACCAT
>OCTX012268972.1_pt1 | contig 18023 bp, 12 predicted proteins | sample 1539691 | NCBI WGS metagenome assembly OCTX01 (sample SAMN02144231, study PRJEB22623) | gut metagenome | biome: sheep rumen | host: Ovis aries | place: New Zealand | reverse complement strand
GAGGTGCTGCAGAACTGCGTCATCTTCAACGACCACTGCCACGACATCGTCTACAACAACGAGGGCCGCAAGAAGAACGCCATCTACGTGCGCCACGGCGAGAAGCTGGTGTTCGGCGAGAACAACGAGTTCGGGCTGGTGCAGCAGGGCTTCGGCCTGAAGGTGGTGGAGATCGGCAAGGACGGCTACACGCTCGACGATGTGCTTACCCACGACGCCCACTGCGAGGACAACACCCTGCAGCTGAAGCTGGCCCTGATGACCCCCGAGGATGGTTTCCCCATCGCCCTGGGCGTCATCCGCGACGTGGAGGCTCCGACGTACAACGACGCCGTCTATGCACAGATTGCCGAGGTCTCGGCACAGAAGAAGTACCACAATTTCGAGGAACTGCTCGAGACTAACGACACCTGGGAGGTGAAATAACCGCTGACAGCCATGCTTAGTACATACAGAGACCTGCACATCGTTGATGCTGCACGGCGTTTCCGCCATGAGCATAAATACCATCCGTCGGACACGCTGAAGCGCTTCGTCAAGATTTCCATTGTGGCCATCGTCACGCTGCTGCTGTGGAACATGCCGTCAGAGTGGTTCGGCATCGAGGGCCTGACCGTCGTCCAGCAGCGCATCATCGCCATCTTCGCCTTTGCCACGCTGATGTGGATACTCGAGATCGTGTCGTCGTGGGCCACGTCGGTGGCCATCATCGTGCTGATGCTGCTGTTCACCACCGACAGCGGCATCCTGCCCATGGTCAACGAACAGGAGGTGGGCAAGCTGCTCTCCTACAAGGGCGTCATGGCCACCTTTGCCGACCCCGTCATCATGCTCTTCATCGGCGGCTTCGTGCTGGCCATCGCCGCCACGAAGACCGGCCTCGACGCCCAGTTGGCCAAGGTGCTTCTCAGGCCCTTCGGCACGCGCAGCGAGATGGTGCTGCTGGGCTTCCTGCTCATCACGGGCCTGTTCTCGATGTTCGTCTCGAACACCGCCACGGCGGCCATGATGCTGACGTTCCTCACGCCCGTGTTCCGCCAGCTGCCCCCCGAGGGCAAGGGGCGCATCGCCCTGGCCATGTCGATACCCGTGGCCGCCAACCTCGGCGGCATGGGCACGCCTATCGGTACGCCGCCGAACACCATCGCCCTGAAATACCTGAACGACCCCGAGGGCCTGAACCTCGGCCTGGGCTTCGGCCAGTGGATGATGTTCATGTTCCCGCTGGTGCTCGTGCTGCTGTTCATCAGCTGGCGCATACTGCTCAAGACGTTCCCCTTCACGCAGAAGACCATCGAGCTGAAGATCGACGGCGGCATGAAGCACGGCTTCCACGCCAACGTCGTCATCGTCACGTTCTTCGTCACCGTGGCACTCTGGCTCTTAGACCGCGTGACCGGCATCAACTCCTACACCGTGGCCATGATACCGTTTGCCGTGTTCGCCCTGACGGGCGTCATCACCAAGCGCGACCTGGAGCAGATCAACTGGAGCGTCATCTGGATGGTGGCCGGCGGCTTCGCCCTCGGCTACGGCCTGAATGCCTCGGGACTGGCTGAGAATGCCGTTAAGAGCATTCCCTTTGGCGAGTTCTCGCCACTGCTCATCCTGCTGCTCGGCGGCGCCATCTGCTACGCCCTGTCGAACTTCATCTCTAACTCGGCCACGGCGGCGCTGCTGATGCCCATCCTGGCCATCGTCTGCGGTGCCATGGGCGACAAGCTCGCCCCCATCGGTGGCACCCCGACGGTGCTCATCGGCGTGGCCATCGCCGCCTCCAGCGCCATGATCCTGCCCATCTCGACGCCGCCCAACGCCCTGGCCTTCGCCACGGGCTTCGTCCAGCAGAAGGACATGGCCCGCATGGGCATCATCATGGGTGTCGTCTCGATGGTGCTCGGCTTCGGCCTGGTCTACCTCATGGGAACGCTACACGTCATCTAACAAATAGGAACGCACATGAAACACTGCATCATCCTGGCTGCCGCCTGCTGCCTGCTGACCGTCAGCTGCAGCGAGAAGAAAGACAACACCGCCAAGGCCCCGACACGTGTGAAGACCATCCTCGTGTCGCCGGCCGTCGTGTCGGGAACCACTCGCTATGTGGGCATCGTCGAGGAGAACGAGGGCACGGCCGTCAGCTTCACCTCGATGGGCGTCGTGCGCCGCGTGCTGGTCAGCGAGGGCCAGTCCGTCAGCCGCGGACAGCTCATCGCCGTGATGGACGACACGCAGGCCCGCAACCTTCTCAGCGGGGCCGAGGCGCAGATGGCCCAGGCCAACGACGCCCTGAGCCGCTACCAGATGCTGCACGACAACGGCTCGCTGCCCGAGGTGCAGTGGGTCGAGATTCAGAGCAAGGTGGCCCAGGCCCGCTCGCAGCTCGAGGTGGCCCGTAAGAACCTCAGCGACTGCCGTCTCGTGGCGCCCGTCAGCGGTGTCGTCGGGCGACAGACGGTGAAGGCCGGCGAGACGGCCATGCCCTCGCAGGCCGTGGTCACCATACTCGACATCTCGACGGTGAAGGTGAAGGTGGCCGTGCCCGAGGCTGAGGTGGCCAGCATCACGCCGCAGACGCCCTCGACCATCGCCGTCGAGGCCGCCGGCGTCGAGGTGCAGGGCGGCCGCATAGAGAAGGGCGTGGTGGCCGACGCGCTGACCCACACTTACGACGTCCACATCCGCGTGGCCAACGCCGGCCGCAAGCTGTTGCCGGGCATGGTGGCCAACGTCAGCTTCAGCACCGCCGGCTCTAACTACGTCAACCTGCGCCAGGTGCCCGTGACGGCCGTCCAGAAGGCTGCCGACGGCTCGCTCTTCGTCTGGACCGTGGCCGCCGACAAGACTGCCCACCGCGCCAAGGTGAGCGTCGGCAGCGTGTCGGGCAACCACATCGGCATCACCGACGGCATCGACGTCGGCCAGCGTGTCGTCACCGAGGGCTACCAGAAACTGAGTGAAGGGACGCGAGTGACGTTCTAATTGAGAATTGACAATTGAGAATTGACAATTGAGAATTGAGAATTGAGGATTGAGAATTGAGGATTGAGAATTAAGAATTAAGATGAAAGAGACGTCCTGGCTGCGCTGGCCGCTGGAGCACTATTCGATAACGCTCGTCATCATCGGCATACTCTTCGTGATGGGCATCTACGGCATGTACGTCATGCCCAAGGACGAGTTTCCTCACGCCACCATCCGCCAGGGCGTGGTCGTTGCCGTCTGCCCCGGCGCCACCACCGAGGAGGTGGAGCAGCAGGTGGCACGCCCGCTGGAGCGCTACCTCTTCACCTACGGCGAGGTGAACCGCGTGAAGACGACCACCACGTCGCAGAACGGCATGTGCATCGTCATGGTGAAGCTGGGCGACGACGTGAACAACAAGGACGAGGTGTGGTCGAAAATCAAGCACGGCCTGAACGACTTCAAGGCGCAACTGCCCGCCGGCGTGCTGGCCATCGTCGTCAACGACGACTTCGGCAACACCTCGGCGCTGCTCATCGCCATCGAGAGTCCGAACCGCAGCTACCGCGAACTGAAGACCTACAGCGACGAGCTGAGCGACCGTCTGCGCCGCATTCCCTCGGTGGCCAACGTCAAGCTCTTCGGCGAGCAGAAGGAGCAGATTACGCTCTACGTCGACCGCCAGCGGCTGCAGGCCTACGGCGTCGGCCAGCAGATGCTCTTCAGCCAGCTGCAGGCGGCCGGCATCACCACCATGAGCGGCAGTATCAGCGACCAGGACCAGCAGGTGCCCATCCACGTCGAGGCTACCGAGAACTCCGAGCAGGAGATTGCCGACCAGATTATCTTCTCTGACCCGGCCACCGGCAAGGTGGTGCGCGTCCGCGACGTGGCCCGCGTCGTCCGCGAGTACGAGCCGACGGCGAGCCGCATCGAGCAAGACGGTCACCCCTGCATACTGCTGTCGATGGAGATGACGCCCGGCAACAACGTCGTCGAGTATGGCGACGAGGTCGACCACGTGCTCAGCACCTTTGCCGCTGAGAGCCTGCCCGACGACGTCAACGTGACGCGCATCGCCGACAAGCCGAAGGTGGTGGCCAAGAGCGTCAGCGACTTCCTGCGCGACCTGCTCATCTCGATGGCCATCATCATCCTCGTCATGATGGTGCTCTTCCCCCTGCGCTCGGCCATCGTCGCCGCCATCACCATCCCCCTGAGCACCTTCGTCTCGGTGGCCATCATGTACATGGCGGGCATCGAGCTGAACATCGTCACGCTGGCGGCGCTCATCGTCGTGCTCGGCATGATTGTCGACAACAGCATCGTCGTCATCGACGGCTACCTCGAGTACGTCGGCCGGGGCTACGCGCCAAGGGAGGCCGCCGTGGAGTCGGCCCGACAGTACTTCATGCCCATGATGCTGGCCACGGTCTGCATCTGCGCCATCTTCTACCCCTTCCTCATCACGATGAAGGGCATGTTCCGCGACTGTCTGCAGGACTTCCCCGTCACCATCACCATCAACCTCATGGTGTCGCTGCTGCTCGCCGTGACGGTCATCCCGTTCCTCGAAGTCAAAATCATCAAGCCCGGAAAGGTCACCACGGGCGGCAACGCCATCACCCGCTGGGTGCAGACCACCTACGACCGCGTGCTCGACTGGACCTTCGCCCACCCCTGGCTCACCATGGCCGCCGGCCTGGGCGTCATCCTGCTCTCGCTGCTCATCCTGCCCACGCTCAAGATACGCCTGTTCCCCTACGCCGACCGCGACCAGTTCGCCGTCGAGATATTCCTGCCTGAGGGCAAGGGCATGGCCGAGACCGAGCTCGTGGCCGACTCCGTACACCACGTTTTGCAGGGCGACGACCGCATCACGGGCATCACGGCCTTCCTCGGCTGCTCGTCGCCGCGCTTCATGGATGCCTACGCCCCGCAGATGGCCGGCAAGAACTACGCTCAGTTCATCGTCAACACCAAGTCTGACAAGGCTACGCTACAACTGCTGGCCGACTACCAGCCGCGGCTCAGCGAGGCCTTCCCCAACGCCTACGTCAAGTTCAAGCGGCTCGACTACCTCGAGGTCAACGAGCTGGAGTACCGCTTCTACGGCAGCGACATCGACTCGCTGCAGGCCGTCGCCGAGCGCATGATGGAGCGCATGCGACAGATGCCCGAGCTGGAGTGGGTACACACCGACTACCTGCTGCCCTACCCCATCGTCAACGTCAGGCTCGACCCCGTAGCCGCCGCGCAGCTCGGCATCAACCGCACCTCGGCACAGCTGGCCCTCAGCGCCACGTCGGGCGACCTGCGCGTCGGTCAGTTCTGGGAGGGCGACTACGAGCTGCCCATCGTCGTCAAGGACGCCGCCGACATGCAGTTCTCTGACATTGCCAACCTCGGCGTCACGTCGCCCATGACCATCGCCTCGGCCGGACTGAACAATACGAACAGCACCGTGCCGCTCAGACAGGTGGCCAGCGTCGAGCCGCTGTGGAGCCAGAGCCGCATCACACACCGCGGCGGCGAGCGCTGCATCACCGTCACGGCGCAGTTTGCACAGGGCGTCTACACCGCCCCCGTGGAGCAGCGCCTGGCCGACATCATGCAGAACGAGATTAGCCTGCCCGAGGGCGTGCGCTGTGAGGTCGGCGGCGAGATTGAGTACGGCGACGAGGCCCTGCCGCAGATCATCGGCGGCATCGTCATCGCCATGATCATCGTCTTCTTCTTCCTGCTGTTCAACTTCAAGAAGTACGGCATCACCACCGTCTGCATGGCCGCACTGGGACTCATGATTCCGGGCGCACTCATCGGACTGGGACTGATGAACCGCGCCCTCGGTCTGACCTCCATCTTCGGGCTCATCACCCTCATGGGCATGATCATGCGCAACGAAATACTCATCTTCGAGCACGCCATCGGCCTCATCAAGAAGTACGTGGCCGAGCATGGCGACTGGACCGTCGACCGCCAGGCCTACAACGAGGCCGTCCGCCAGGCCGCCTACGAGGCCGGCAAGCGCCGCATGGTGCCCATCTTCCTGACCACGGCCACGACGGCCGTCGGCGTCGTGCCGATGATCATCGCCCAGTCGTCGTTCTGGATGCCCGTCGGCGTCACCATCTTTGCCGGCGGCATCGGCTCGCTCATCATGGTGGTCACCATGCTCCCCGTCGTCTACTGGAAAGTAAACCTGAAGTAAACACCTATGAAACACCTCATCGCCACCACCCTCTGTTCGCTGTGCTGCGGCGCCGCCGCAGCACAACCCGCATACACCCTGAGCCAGCTCAAGGACTCGGCCCTGGCCAACAACGCCGCCATGCACACAGCCCGCCTCGCCGCAGACGCCGCCGCCGAGCAGCGCCGCGAGGCTTTCACCAAATACTTCCCTAACGTCAGCGCTACGGGACTCTGGTTCAACGCCAACCGCGGCATGGCCAAGATGGACGTCAACCCTGCCGAGGTCGTGCCCGCACCGCTGGCAGCCACCCTGGCCCAGACGTTCCCGCCCGAGGCCCTGGCCGCCCTGGCCAACCCCGTCAGCGTGGCCATGATGAAGAGCGGTACCATCGGCTCCGTCACGGCCACGCAGCCCGTCTTCGCCGGCGGACAGATTGTAAACGGCAACCGCCTGGCCCGCGTCGGCGAGGAGGTCAGCCGCCTGCAGATGGAGCTCTCCGAGAACGAGGTGGAGCGCACCACCGAGCAGTACTACTGGCAGCTGGTCAGCCTCAACGAGAAGAAGCGCACCCTCGACGCCGTCGACTCGCTGCTGACGGCCATTGCCCGCGACGTCGACGTCGCCGTACGGGCCGGCGTCGCCATGCGCAACGACCTGCTGCAGGTGCAGCTGCGCCAGAACGACATCGCCAGCCAGCGCCTGAAGCTGAACAACGGCATCAGTCTCGTCAGCCTGCTCATCAAGCAGTACTGCGGGCTAAGAGGCCCCTCAAGACCCACAAGACCCTCCCCCGACCCCTCCCTGTCAAGGGAGGGGAGTGATTACTCCATCGACATCGTCATGCCCGACATTGACGGCCAGAGCTATCTGCTCCCCTCCCTTGGTAGGGAGGGGTCGGGGGTGAGTCTCCTCCCCGAATACCGCCTCCTTGAGAAACAGGTGGAGGCGGCCAGCCTGCAGAAGAAGCTCGCCGTGGGCAAGAACCTGCCCACCGTCGCCGTCGGTGCCGGCTACAACTATCATAATCTTTTGGAGAACGACCGCACCTTCGCCATGGTCTTTGCCACCGTCAGCGTGCCCATCAGCGACTGGTGGGGCGGTTCACACGCCGTCAAGCGGCAGAAGCTGGAACTACAGAAGGCTGAGGAGCAGCTGGCCGACAACGCCCAGAAGCTCAGCATACGCGCACAGAAGGCCTACAACGACGTCGCCGAGGCCCAGCAGCAACTGCAGCTGGCCCAGCGCAGCATCGAGCAGGCCGAGGAGAACCTGCGCCTGAACCGTAACTACTACGAGGCGGGCACGTCGCGCATGGCCGACCTCCTTGAGGCTCAGCTGCTCTACCAGCAGGCCCGCGACCGCCGCACCGACGCCTTCGCCGACCTTCAGAACAAGCTCCTGGACTACCGGCAGGCCACCGCGCAGCAGTAATATAAACACTACGAATTATACGAATTAAACGAATTCTAACGGCTTCAATTCGTTTAATTCGTATAATTCGTAGTTGTCTCTCTGCTGCTCCAACAAACACTACAGTTTCTCGCCGAAACAGAGGTCGCCGCAGTCGCCAAAGCCGGGGACGATGTACTTCTGCTCGTTCATGCCCGGGTCGATGGCCGCACACCAGATGCAGGAGCCGTCGGGGAGCACGTCCTTCACCACCTCGATTCCCTCGGGCGTGGCAATGACACAGCAGATGTGGATGTGCCGCGGGCGCCCCGTCTTCAGCAGGGCCTCGATGCTCGCCGCCATCGAGCCGCCCGTGGCCAGCATCGGGTCGGTAATGACGAGCGTCTTGTTCTTCACGCTCGGGGCGGCCATATACTCCGTATGCACGCCCACCTCGGTGTGCTCGCGGTTGGTGTACATGCGGTAGGCCGAGACGAAGCCGTTGTCGGCGTGGTCGAACACCGAGAGGAAGCCCTCGTGGAAAGGCAGTCCGGCGCGCAGCACCGTGGCAATCACCAGTTCGTCGTGCGGCAGCATGATGTCAAGCGTCCCCAGCGGCGTCGTCACCGTCTTCGGTTTATACTCCAGTCTCTTCGACAGTTCGAAGGCCATTATCTGGCCTATGCGCATGATGTTATTACGAAACAGCAGCCGGTTCTGCTGATACTTCTTGTCGCGAATCTCTGCCATGAACTGGTTCATCACCGACCTCTGTTCCGAAAAATCAATAACTTCTACCATCTCTGTTATTTTTCGATTATTATGTTTTCTATTGTCTATTTCCTCCTCCCCTACAAGGGAGGCCGGGAGTGGGCTACAGCTGTCCCGACTCCACCAGCAGCACCACGCGCTCGGTCAGGCGGTCGGTGCCGTCGGGGTCGTACTCCTTCTTCAGACTGGCGCCAAAGGCCCAGGCAAAGGCTTGCCAGAAGCCCGCACGTATCGGTCCGAGGAAGGCCTGTATGGCCTCGTAGCTCGTCGAGTTACACTCGCGGTTTATCAGTTTGATGAGCAGCTTGCCCTGTGAGTACGTCAGCTTCTTCATCCGGGGCTTATACTCCCTGACGATGCTCTGCTCCACGCGCTTCATGTGCTCCTGCTTGGCGCGGTCGTCGGGCAGCGTCTCCAGGTACTCCGCCGTCTCTATCAGAATCTGTCGCACCTCCTTGGCCAGGGGCAGCGTCTTCTTCACGTTCTTCACCAGCCGCATGTAGGAGCCCTGCTGCCGCTTGCTGCTGAACGTCATCGTGGGGTACACGTAGACGTTCGACATCTCCATATACTGAATGCTGTCGCCGTCGACGAGCACCTTGCTCACCTTCACCGTAGGGACGAAGGTAGGGTCGCCGATGCCGGTCGTGTCCTGCTGGGCCCACGCCCCGAGCGTGCTCGCCAAGAATAGGATGAGGGTTATTACCTGTCGCATATCTGCTTGCAAATGAGTATTATTTCGTCCACCTTTCTATCTGGCAGGTGTGTCTCTTCGTCTCGCCATCGTAGTTGATGCCCACCAAGAGGATGTCGCCCGTATAGTCGGCCACCTGTTGCGGATATTTACGCTGCTTAATCTGGCTGATGGCCGCCTCGACGGTGCTGTCCTTCTTCAGCTCCACCACCAGTGCCGGCGACTCCACGTTCTTGCGCGGTATGAGCACCAGGTCGGCATAGCCGCAGCCCGTAGGATACTCGCGGTGGAAGTGATAGTCGTTGCGGGCGTAGTAGTAAGCCAGACTGACGACGCAGGCCAGCGAATTCTCGTCGTTGTACGACAGGATGCTGGTGTTCTCCGTATGGGCATCGTCCATCATGCGCGCCACGGTGTCAGCGTCGCCGCGCAGGGTAGCCTGCAGCAGCCGCTCCGACTGCTCCAGCGCGTTCACCACGTGCTCCCAGCGGTTCTCCTCGACGGCGTTTACCATTTCGCCTGCCACCTCGCGGTTGGGCACGTAACATTCGCTCCTGCGCCACTCGTAGCTCAGGTAGCCTAAGTGTATGAGCAGCGTGAGCACGTCGTCCTTGCTGCGCACTATCGACAGGTCGTTCTGAAACTTCGTCGGGTTCACCTTGACCCTGCCGCCGCCGAGCATGCAGATGATGTCGTCCTTCAGACCGTCGAAGTTCATGCGAATGTAACCCGTGATGGCGTCAAATGAGCCCGTGGCGGCCCAGAAGCTTCGGCAGCGCTGACTGCGCACGGCCTGCATTACTGAGTTAGGATTGAACATCGACCGCTCGTCGCCTATCTGGTAGCCGTCGTACCACTTCTCCAGTTCGTCGAAGTCCATGCCGTACTTCTCGGCCAGTCCGCGCACCTCGTCCTTGGTGAAGCCGAAGAACCGCCCCATATTTATGGGTTCAACCATAGAGTACTCCTGGAAGTTGTTCAGTGCCGACTGCGTCGCGTATTTCTTGATGGGCAGGATGCCCGTCATGTAGATGCCGGCAAAGACATCGGCTGCCGTCACGTCCTTGAACAGGCGGCGCAGCCAGCTCACGTAGCTGTCCTTCGTGTCGGGCTGCTGGGTAAACTCGCGCAGGATGGCATCCCACTCGTCGATGATGAAGACGAAGGCCTCGCCCGTCTTGGCACAGATGCGCTGCAAGAGGCTCATCAGGTCGTCGTCCGGCTTCATCACCACGTCGGGATAGGCCTCGTGGATGTCGCCCATCACCTCCGCCTGCATCTTTACCACGATGTCTGGCTGAGCGCGGAAGCGGGTGATGAACGACGTCATGTCAACATAGATGACGGGGTACTTATTCAGATGCTCCTCGAACGAGGGGTCGGAGGCTATCTTCAGGTCGGCAAACAGCGGGCGCGACTGGCACGAATGGTCATAGTAGGCACAGAGCATCTCGGCCGCCATCGACTTGCCGAAGCGGCGGCCGCGGGTGACGCAGCTGAATTTCTGGCGGGTGAATAGTGTCTTGTTGACCACAGCTATCAGCTCCGACTTGTCTACGTACTCGCTGTTACGGCTCTGGCGAAACATTCTGTCGCCCTTGTTGATGTATATACCCATGACAGTCTCCTTTAACGCAATTTATTCCGCTGCAAAGATAGCACTTCTTTACGAAACGGCCAAACTTTTGGGCAATTTTGCAAAAAAAGCCGACAGAGGGTGCGCGGTTTTTATGCGTTTTTTGTATCTTTGCGCGGTGAAACAACACGACAGCAGACATGAGACAGAGTCGTTTTGCGGTCATAGCCGCCCTTTTCGTGCTCACGGCACTCCCGGCCAGCGGCCAGGGGGAGCGCCCGTGGGAGCAGCTGATGGCCGAGGTGATGACTGCCGACGACATGGAGTCGGCCGACTGGGAAGACACCTACGACCTGCTGAGCGAACTGGAGCAGCAGCCCGTAGACCTGAACACGGCCTCGCGCGAGCAGCTGGAGGCGCTGCCCTTCCTCTCGGACCGCCAGGTGGAGGCCATCATGGACTACCGCTACCACTACGGCCGGCTGAAGTCGATGAGCGAACTGAGGATGATCAGGGCGCTGGACGTGCAGCAGATTGAACTGCTGCGCTACTTTGCCACCGTCGGCGACGAGCCGACAGAGCCCCAAGGCCCCAGGCTGGCCGACATCTGGAAGCACGGGCGCCACGAGCTGATGGGCTACGCGCGCATACCGCTATATAAACGCCGGGGCGACGAGAACGGATACATGGGCTACCCCTACCGCCACTGGCTGCGCTACCAGATGAGCTACGGCGACCGCGTGAAGGCGGGCTTCGTGGGCTCGCAGGACGCCGGCGAACCCTTCTTCTCGGGGCGCAACGGCGCGGGCTACGACTTCTACTCGTTCTACGTGCAGGCGCGCCGGCTGGGGCCGGTCGACAACATCGTCGCCGGTCGCTACAAGCTGTCGGCGGGCATGGGGCTGGTGCTCAACAACAGCTTCGGCCTGGGCAAGCTGGCCATGCTGCAGCAGCTGGGCCGGGGCACCAACGGCGTGCGACCCCACTCGTCGCGCTCGCAGTCGGGCTACTTCCAGGGTGTCGCCGCCACCGTCAGCCTGTCGCCACGGTGGCAGCTGACGGCCTTCGCCTCGTACCGTCCGCTCGACGCCACGCTCAATGCCGACAGCACGATGAGCACCATCGTCGCCGACGGCTACCACCGCACGCCCACCGAGATGAACAAGAAGCACAACAGCCACTCAGCCGACGCCGGCGCCCACATCGGCTACCGACGGGGCGCACTTCACGCCGGCGTCACCGCCCTCTACACCCACCTGGACCGGCGGCTGCAGCCCGACACCGCGACCCTCTACCGCCGCTACAGCGCCCAGGGCACCGACTTCGTGAACGTCAGCGCCGACTACGGCTACCGCCACCCGCGCTTCGCCCTGAGCGGCGAGACGGCCATCAACGGCGACGGCGCACTGGCCACCACGAACAGCCTGACCCTGGAGGCGGCCGACGGGCTGACGGTGATGCTGCTGCAGCGATTCTTCAGCTACCGCTACACCGCGCTCTACGCGCGCACCATGACCGAGGGCGGACACGTGCAGAACGAGAGCGGCGCCTACCTCGGCGCCACCTGGCGCCCACGGCCCGGCCTGCTGTTGCAGGCCTACACCGACTATGCCTACTTCGCCTGGGCGCGCTACGGGGCGTCGCAGCCCTCGCGGGCCTGGGACAACCTGCTGGCGGCCACCTACAGCCACGACAGCTGGACCGTGGCGGCCCGCTACCGCCTGCACCTGCGCCAGCGCGACAACGAGACGAAAACGGCCCTCGACGACTACACCGAGCACCGCGGCAGGCTGAGCCTGACGACGGGCGGCCCACGGCTGACGGCCACCCTACAGGCCGACGCCACGGCCACGGGCAGCGACTGGGGCTACATGCTCAGCGCCACCGCAGGCCGACAGTGGCAGCGGCTGAAGGCCGGTGCCGCGGGCGGCTACTTCCGCACGACGGGCTACGCCGGCCGCATCTACGTCTACGAGCGGGGACTGCAGTACACGTTCTCGTTTCCGGCCTTCTACGGCGAGGGTATGCGCCTGATGCTGACGGCTCAGGCCAAGCCCACGGCCCGGCTGTCGCTGACGGCCAAACTGGGGCTGACCCACTACTTCGACCGCAGCACCATCGGTACGGGTCTGCAGACGATTGACGGCAGCTGGCAGTCGGAGGTTGATGTTCAAGTGAGGTGGAAATTCTAGATTTTCTAGAGGCTCTAGATAATCTAGATGTTCTAGATGTTCTAGATGATCTAGATATCGGCGGCGAGAACCCGCCGATAGACGCCGAGGACCTGGGCGGCGACATCGCTGCCCTCGAAACGGCGGACGTACTGGCGGCTGAGGCTGACGCGGGAGGCACGCTCAGCGGCACCGCGGAGCACACGGACGACAGCGGCGGCAAGGGCGTCGGGGGCGTCGGGCGAGACGTAGAGGCTGTCGGGACCTCCGGCCTCCTCAAGACAGGAGCCCGTGGCGGCCACGACGGGCAGTCCGCTGTGGATGGCCTCGATGACGGGAATGCCGAACCCCTCGTAGCGCGAAGGATAGACAAAGACCTCGGCCGTCTGATAAAGGGCGTGCAGGTCGGCATCGGTGACGCCCTGAAGCAGGTGGAGACGGGCGCCTACGCCCAGCTGGGCAGCCTCGCGCTCGACCAGACGGGCGTAGGGCGTGGGTCGGCCTACGGCCACGAGATGGAGCTCGGCGGGCAGCAGCGGCAGTGCGCGCACGGCGAGCAGCAGGTTCTTGCGCTCCTCGACGGTGCCGACGCTGAGCATGAAGCGGGCGGGCAGACGGTAGCGGCGGCACACCTCGGCGGCCTGATCTGCGGGCAGGGGTGCCGTGAAGCGCGGCGAGCAACTCTGGTAGACGACGTCGATGCGGTCAGGGGCGACGCCGCCCAGGCTGACGACGTCGCGCTTGGTGCAGTCGCTGATGGCAATGATGCGCGAGGCCTCGCGGCAGGCTACGCGGAACTTCCAGGCGTAGAAGTGGCGGTCGAGCCAGGGGTAGTACTCGGGATGACGCAGAAAGATGAGGTCGTGGATGGTGACGACGGCAGGAATGCCAGCACGGCTGATGCCCCAGGGCAGCTCGCCGCTGAGGCCGTGGTAGAGCTGTACGCCGTCGCGACGTAAGTCGCCGATGATGGCGCGCGTGCGCCACCAGGCCCGCTGCAGCGGCAGGCGACAGCCCTCAGGGCAGACCAGCTGCATACGCTCCGACGCGACCAGACGACAACGCAGCTCGTCGCGCCCGGCATCGGGAGCGTAGAGCCGTAGCTGCCAGTCGGGCGGCGCGCTGGCGGCCAGGTCGTTGACCAGTGTCCGGCAGTAGTTTCCCAGCCCCGTGGCATTGCGCACGATGCGCTTAGCGTCATAACCGACAATAGTTTTTGCCATTTCGGTTGCAAAGTTACGAAATAATTTGTAACTTTGCAACCGAAACAACGAAAAGAAGACATGAAGATAGCATTTTCACCCCCCTACATTGACGAGAGCGTCGTCAGCGAAGTGACCGACACACTGCTGTCGGGATGGATAACCACCGGTCCGAAGGTAAAGGCGCTGGAGAGCGAGATCAAGCAGCTCACCGGCAGCCAAGAGGTGCTCTGCGTGAACTCATGGACCACCGGCGCCGTCATGACGCTGCGCTGGCTCGGCGTGAAGCCCGGCGACGAGGTCATCATCCCAGCTTACACCTACTGCGCCACGGCCTTCGCCGTGATGTGGGCCGGCGCCAAGCCCGTGATGGTCGACTCCGGCGACGACCTGAACATCTCGGTCGACGCCGTCAGGCGGGCTATCACGCCCAGGACGAAGGCCATCCTGCCCGTCGACATCGCCGGATTCCCCTGCAACTACGCCCGGCTGATGGCCCTGGTCAACGAGCCCGAGGTCAAGGCCATGTTCCAGCCCACGTCGCCGGTGATGGAGCAGCTGGGCCGCATCATCGTCATCAACGACTCGGCCCACTCCATCGGCTCGCGCTACGGCGGCAAGGCCTCGGGCACGCAGACCGACATAGCCATATTCTCGCTGCACGCCGTGAAGAACATCACCACGGCCGAGGGCGGCGCCATCTGCCTGAACATGCCGGCACCGTTCGACAACGCCCAGCTCTACCAGCAGCTGAGGCTGATGTCGCTGAACTGCCAGACGAAGGACGCCTTCACCAAGACGAAGGCCGGCGGATGGCGATACGACATCGTGGGCATGGGCATGAAGGCCAACATGGCCGACGTGAACGCGGCCATCGGACTGGCCCAGATACGCCAGTACCCACGGCTGCTGGCCGAGCGCAAGCGCGTCTTCGCCCGCTACAGCGCGGCGTTCAGCCAGCTGCCCTGGGCCATCGTGCCGCCGACGGTCGGGGCCGACGGGCGCGAGACGTCGTACCACGTCTACGCCCTGCGCATCAGCGGCATCAGCGAGCAGCAGCGCGACGACATCATCAGCGAGGTGGCCCGTCATGAGGTGGCCGTCAACGTGCACTTCATTCCGCTGCCCATGCTGACCTTCTTCAGCGAGCAGGGCTACGACATCGGCGACTACCCGCAGGCCTACCGCAACTTTGCCCACGAGATATCGCTGCCCTGCTACCCGCAGCTGACCGACGAGCAGGCCGACTACGTGGCCAAGACCGTGGCCGAAGCCTACAACACCGTAGTTAACGCATAGCATGGCAAACAGGATGGAGGAGGGCAAGAACGGCATATCGGTGGTCATCAACACCTACAACGCCGAGCAACACCTGGCGAAGGTGCTCGACGCCGTGAAGGACTTCGACGAGACGGTGGTCTGCGACATGGAGAGCACCGACCGCACGACAGACATCGCCCGGCAGTACGGCTGCCGGGTGGTGACGTTCCCCAAGGCCGACCACAAGAGCGCCGAGCCGGCACGGACGTTCGCCATACAGTCGGCCCGTAACAAGTGGGTGCTGGTGGTCGACGCCGACGAGATTGTCACGCCCGAGCTGCGGCAGGTGCTCTACGAGCGGACGGGGCAGCCCGACTGTCCGGCGGGCTTCTTCATCCCGCGTCAGAATATGTTCATGGGCATGTTCGTGCGCGACTTCCGCTACGACTACCAGTTGCGTTTCTTCATACGCGAAGGCACCGAGTGGCCGCCCTACGTCCACACCTGGCCGACGGTGAAGGGGCGCGTGGAGCGGCTGAAGGCCTGCAAGCAGGCCCGGCTGCTGCACCTGATGGACGAGACGATGCACGAGTACATGGCGAAGATGAACGAGTACACCGACAACGAGGTGGAGAAGAAGTGGCAGAAGGGCTACGGCCTGGGCGCCCTGCTCTGGCGGCCGGCGTGGCGCTTCTTCAAGAGCTACGTGCTGAACGGCAGCTTCCGCATGGGCACGCGCGGACTGATACGGTCGCTGATGGCGGCCTACTACCAGTTTGTGCTGGTGGCGAAAATCATTGAGCGGCGCTATCGCGGCTGACGAAGGCTCGTCGGTCGTGATACTGCCGATAGGGCAGATTGTAGTCTAAATAGAAGAAGTTGTGCTGCCGCTGGTGATCGTGCGGCGGGACGACCATGTAGTCGCCGTACTTCTGGCGCAGATAGTCGTCGGCATGCTCAACCCCCATCACCGTGTGGCCCTCAAACTCGACAGGCTGCGGCGTGCCCAGCATGGTCTTGGGAATGACGCCCCTCACGCCGTCGTCGTAGTCGAGCACGTAGTCTGACTTGCCATAGTCGTAGGCCAGGTAGGCGGCCCGCAGCTGGCGGCGCGCCCAGGCGTGGGAGAAGCAGTGCTGGATGAGCAGCACCGGCCACGAGCTGGGTCCGTGCCCGTGCTTATAGGGGTCGCGGTGCAGGAAGTAGAGCAGCTTGTCGCAGGCCTTGTAGCGGGCCACGGCCAGCCGCTTGAGCAGCGGGTTGGTGGTCATGCCGTCGATGGGGAACACGTCGATATAGATGCCGGCCACGTAGTCGCTGTGCTCGCGCTCGATGAGCGTGGTGCTGCTGTCGACGATCTTCCCGAAGCCACCGGGGAAGGTGGGCGAGGTCTCGATGCAGAGGGCTTCGAGCGGCTGGGGCAGCCACTCGGCGGCGTGCGCCATGAAGCGGTCGTAGTCAGGGCGGGGCATGCAGATGTCCATATCGTCGTCCCAGGGAATGAAGCCCTTGTGGCGGACGGCGCCCAGCATGGTGCCCGCCCAACAGTAGTACCTGACGTCGTGCTCACGGCAGACGCGGTCGACGGTCAGCAGTATCTGCAGAATGTGCTGATGCAGTGTTTCTATATCGTATGATGCCATAATCAGGCTGCAAAGTTAGGACTTTTTTCAGACATAACGCCAAAAGAAGCAAAAAAACTTGCGCCCGTGTGTGCTTATGTCTGAAAAAATGCGTACTTTTGCAGCATGAAGATTTTCCATATCGTATCTAACAAGGAGTGGGGAGGCGGCGAGCAGTACGTCTACGACCTGGCCCGGAGACAGCGTGAAGACGGCCACGACGTGACCGTCGTGACGAAACCCGTCGAGGCCGTCGGCCGTAAGTACGAGGAGGCGGGCTTCCCCGTAGTGACACTGGCCCTCAGCGGCGCCCTCGACGTCGTCAGCGCCTGGCGCCTGGCGGCCGTCATCGGCCAGGCGGGGCCGTGCGTCGTCCACGCCCATAACTTCAAGGACGCCTTCACGGCCTGCTACGCCCGCAAGTTCAGCCCGAACAAGCAGGTGCGGGTGGTGATGTGCCGCCACCTGACGCGCACGGGGAAGGACTCGCTGCTCTACCGCTGGCTCTACCGCCAGTTAGACTGCCTCGTGTTCGACTCGCATATCTCGCAGGACATGTTTCTCAGTACACAGCCCACCATCGACCGCAGCAAGCTGCGCATCGTGCACACCAGCATCGTGGTGCCCGGACAGCTGCAGCCAGTTGACGTGCGCAGCGAGATGGGGCTCGACGGCGACAGCGTCATAGCCATGTTCCACGGCAGGCTCGACCCCGAGAAGGGACTCGACACGCTCATTGAGGCCACCGCCATGCTGAACGACTGCCCGCGGCTGAGGCTGGTGCTGGTGGGCCGCGGCAGCGACGACTATACGGCCCACCTCAGGCAGCTCATCGCCGAGAAGGGACTCGGCGACAAGGTGCTGCTGGCCGGTTTCCGCCACCCCATCCTGCCCTACGTGGCGGGCGCCGACTTCGGCGTGCTGGCATCGACCGTCAGGGAGGGCTGCCCCCTGTCGCCACAGGAGTACATGTCGCAGGGGCGGCCCGTGGTGGCCACGAACAACGGCGGCCAGCGCGAATACATCGACGACGGCAAGAACGGCCTGCTCGTCGAGCCGGGCGACGCCCGCCAGCTGGCCGACGCCATGCGCCGCCTCGCCGCCGACGCCGAACTGCGCCGCCGTCTGGGCCGCCAGGCCAAGGCCGACTACGACGCCCGTCTGAACTACGAACACTTCTA
>OCTX012128580.1_pt1 | contig 18032 bp, 17 predicted proteins | sample 1539691 | NCBI WGS metagenome assembly OCTX01 (sample SAMN02144231, study PRJEB22623) | gut metagenome | biome: sheep rumen | host: Ovis aries | place: New Zealand | reverse complement strand
AAATAATATATACTAACATGTTGATAGTCAAAGAATTACAGTTACGTTTAAAAGATGTGTATAAAGGGTAGGGCAACGCCCTGGGAAAGAGTGAATGTGAAATCTGCGCCCTGTAAGGGCAAAAGCATTGATAGTCAGACTCTTTTGCCCTTTCAGGGCGAAAATTGTTTGTGTTCTTATTTCCAGGGCGTTGCCCTGGGCTATATGCTTATTGGCCTTTCAGGCCGCCAGATTAGAACATCATTGAATTACGTGTAAGCAAAGAAGGTTCTGACTATCTTGAATAGTTTTATCGGACAACAATAATATATTATCTACTGAAGACATCGGTGCTACATAAAAAATAGGAGGGCATGTCGTTTCACATGCCCTCCTACGCTTATTAAGATATTCTTGTTTTAGATATCCCAGAAACCACCCTTGGCAGTTGGTGCAGGAGCACCGCCAGAATTAGAACCACCATTGCCAATGTTGATGGCTGTGCTTCCATCATTGAATGTTCCAGTACCTGTAACCTTTGAAAGCCAAACTGCAAATCCGTTCTCAGTAACTACTTCAACGGAAGTCGTACGTGGAATTACATAACTTTTCTTCATATATTTATTCTCCTATATTTATTTCACTAAAACTTTCTTTCCGTTTACGATGTAGATACCCTTTTGCAAGTTGCCTTGTACTTGTTGTCCGTTGAGGTTGTAAATCTTATCGTTGTTCTTCTTCACGCCCTCGATGTTATTGATGGCATTCGTACCCTCGAAGAAAGAGAACTTAGCACCAAATCCACCAATCGTAGGAGCATTTTGAGCATTCTTCGTTGCCTTGATGTCGAAGTAGCAGATAGTAGGTTTGATGGTCACAGGATTTTCTACGGTGTAGAAGTTGTATTCGCCCTCTGCTGGGTTACCGAAGTAGAAGTAGATGTACTTGTATCCCTTTGGCTCTTGTGGCTCGCATGGAACAAGCTCGAAGTCCTCGTATGTTCCGTACATGCTGATTGTTGCATCAGGCTCATTGGGATCAACATGAGATACGGTGAGAGGAGTACCAAGCTCGCTCTCTAAGATAGAGAACTGAACCTTCTTACGTGCATCATTGTCCATACCACTAATCTTCTCTGGCAAGAAGAGGTAAGGACGGTTTGGAATAAGGTCGTTAAGACCAACTTCCTCAAACTTCAGGTCACAATTCCAGTGGTAGCCATCCTCTGCATTCTCGTGAGACTCTACGGCTACATAGTCGAGGAATCTACCATATACGCCATTCTGAGCCAACAGGTTATAGTCGGGCAACACGAGGGTCATCCACGTGTTCAACGTGAAGGTTCTCTCAAGAGTAGTTGTGGGTTCTGGCTCTGGTTCCTCCACAGGAATTGCAAAGAATGCATAACCCTGGACGTATTCTGCCAAATCTTGTGCATCACCAGTGATATGATTTTGAGCACTACGCTCTACATAGGTTTGGTGGAACCAAGAACTTTTTATAGAGTTAATAGCAATGTATGTGTTCTTGTCAAACTGATTCAACAAATAATCAATGTCATTATCGCTTGGCATACCTAAAGAGAAAGAGCCGTTCAATGCATCGTTAATATACAACTGCCAACCAGGTTGAGTTTCATTTCCGATACCTGGTCCCCAAACAATTCCTTCTACATTTACTCTCGTAGGTACCATAAATTCGTTAGTTGCAACATTTCTCACATCATTGAATTTAAGATTCAAACTGTATGCGTCACCGTATAATGCCCAGTGAGCATTCTCTAATGCGTGGAGTCCTTTTGAATTAACGTCGCCAGGTCTTTTAACAATTTCCAATTCTCCATTCCTGTTAGGAGCCATCGTGCTAAAAGGTTCTCTTGCATTCAAGTCATTTTCTGAGAAATACAGATATTGCACACCCTGTCCTGCTGCATTATTGGTAATATAATTCCAATTCGTCTCATTGGCAGTGGACATTTTAAAGGGAGGATTAAACTCATAGTCAACATACACAGTAGCATCAGAAGAGGGGACTGTCGTAATCTCCTGTGTCAAGGCTGCATCACTGTAATATTTGTACGTGGTGTAGCCACGCCACAAAGCTTGTGGCATACCGTTTTCGAGAGAGGCACCAGCTCGAAGGTTTCTAGCTGTAGCGGTCATCGTTCTGCCATCCACATGAGTGGTCAAGCTGTACGTGATGGTAGCAGCGTTGGCAGAAACCACAGAACAGAATAGGAATGCCAATAGCATCCACATCTTCTTGAATAGGGGTTTTGTTTTATTCATACTAAAACTGATTTGATGATTAATAATGTTAATTGTTTTTTATGTGTTATTTTTTGATACAAATTTAATGATTCATTTACATTAATGTATAACTAACAGATACATTTTATCATTTTTTTACATAACAAAACCTCGATTAACATTCATTAAAGGGAGGGAGGGATTTTAGAGAAAAAGAGGTGAGGGGTGAGAGATATGTTTTAGAGATGGAGGATTTCGTATTTGAGTTTCAAGCTGCCGTGGGTATTCTCTCACCCCTCACCTCTCACCTCTTTTTCTCTAAACAAAAAAAGGGGAAACAGAATTTCTTCCGATTCCCCCTTGATTTATCAGATGTCTTTGAATTATACATCCCAGAATCCGCCCTTTGCTGTGGGAGCAGGAGCATCACCGGCATTTGAGCCGCCACTGCCAATGTTGATGGCGGTGCTGCCGTCGTTGAACGTGCCCGTACCCGTCACCTTTGAGAGCCATACGGCGAAACCATTCTCTGTTACCACCTCTACGGAAGAGGTGCGTGGAACTACATAACTTCTTTTCATATATTCATTCCTCCTTTTTTATTTCACTAATACTTTCTTGCCGTTCACGATGTAGATGCCCTTCTGCAAGTTGCCTTGTACCTGCTGTCCGTTGAGGTTGTAAATCTTATCGTTGTTCTTCTTCACGCCCTCGATGTTGCTGATGGCGTTAGTTCCGTTGAAGAACGAGAACTTAGCACCGAATCCACCGATGGTAGTATTAGCATTCTCCGTAGCCTTGATGTCGAAGTAGCAGATAGTAGGAGTGATAGTAACAGGATTATCTACTGTGTAGAAATTGTAAACGTCCTCTGCTGGATTACCGAAGTAGAAATAGATGTAATTATATCCGTTTGGCTCAACAGGCTCGCATGGTACGAGTTCGAAGTCTTCGTATGTACCATACATAGTGACTGTTACGTCTGGTTGATTAGCATCTACGTGTGATACTTTGAGAGGTGTGCCTTCAAGAGGGAAGCTAATTTCCTTGCTACGTACATTGTCGTCTGTACCCTCAATATGTGTAGGCAAGTAGAGGTATGGACGGTTAGGAACGAGCTCGTTAAAATCAACCTCTTCGAACTTCAGGTTGCAATTCCAGTTGTAACCATCTGTAGCATTTTCTTTAGACTCTACTGCAACATAGTCAAGGAATTTACCATTAATGCCGTTTTGTTGTAATAGGTCGTAGTCTGGCAATACAAGCGTCATCCACTTACCTAAAGTGAACGTCCTTTGGAATAATTTCACCTTCTTTACATAGACGATGGTCGGACCATCAGCAGGAATTGGGTCGTTAGGATCTTCAGCATACCAAATTAGAGTAAATTCTGAATCATGATAATAAGTACACTCATCATACTCTGGATCTGTGGCATCGTAATAGTAATTAACGGGTTTTTCTCCATCTTCCTTGTCGTAGAACTTCTGATCTAACAATTTGCCAGCACCATTATAGATACGATATTCTACGTGCCATGCTGCCTGAGTAGAAACCACCGTACAAAACAGAACAGCTAAAACTGTCCACATTCGTTTTAGTAAAAGGTCAAATTTTATCATACTTGTTATTTTAAAAGTTAATAATTCTATGTTATTGCTTATGCTTGTGTAACTGTTAATTATTTAGTAGGCAATATCACCGTGGCAACTTTATAAAATTCTAAGAAAACTCACAAACAATTTTGAAAAAATTTTATTCAATGTGGTGATAAGTTCCTAATGTCGGTTGGAGTACCCCTCTGGGGTAGAAATCGCTCAAATCTTTACAAATCAAACAAATATTATGATAGATTTGGTTAGATTTGTAAGATTTCTCGCCGTAGGCGACTGCCTCGGGATGTTATCACCACATTGATAAATTTTATAATCCCTTTAAATAAAGCTGATTTGTATAATGATGGTGAACGATTTTCCTTGATTTCATCGATTGTTTCATTTGTTTGGCCTTGATAGGTGGTAGATATTTCAATCTTTTTTTCAAGACCTCCCGTCGTTTTCCGTAAATTCCTAATTATTAAGGAGTTGTAAAACGAAAAAGCTTGAAAGACCTCCCGTAAGACCTCCCGTAAGACCTCCCATAGACCTCCCGTAAGACCTCATGTTTTTTTAATTCACAATTCACAATTATCAATTCACAATTGAGAAAATTGAAGGTAATCTCTCAACACTCAACATCACTTAGAGTGTGAGGTCTTACGGGAGGTCTATGGGAGGTCTTACGGGAGGTCTTAGGTGAGGTCTTGAAAATGTCAAATAGCTGATTTAGAATGAATTAGCCTAAAAGACGGGAGGTCTTGCGAAAAATGAAGAAATCACATACAAAAAAACAATTCTCAATTCACAATTAATAATTCACAATTCACAATTAGGCTCTCGCAACCACTTAAGGCTCCCTTCCCTTGGGGAAGGGGTGGGGATGGGCCTCAACACAAACCATAGCTTTAGACGATGTAAACGATAGCTTTGTATGCTGTAAATGATAGCTTTGTATGTTGTAAATCATTCGCCCGTAACGCACAAATCAATGGTTTGTAATATATAAAGCTATGGTTTCTAACCCAATGGGTGCTATTGTGCCCATATAGCGGCTCAGTCGATATTTAGTAGGGGAATTAAGATTGAATCTTTATTCTTTGCCGTAGTATTATATCATTGAATGGGTTATCTATTTGAGATAGGAGGAATGCCGTAGGCATTGGATAATAGTAGCCAGCTATGCAGAAACGCCTTTTGGTGTTTCGAAATGGCTGGTTAGGAAGATACACATATAGTTCCTTGCTGTTATGCAAGGGACATGAAGCATGTCGCAAACCTAAAGGCTTGCATTTTTATATATCCATATCTTCCCCAGCCATTTCGCCATACCTATCGGCATGGCTGCATAGCTGGCTACTATCATCTGATGCCTACGGCATTTCTCTTTTCTCTGTTCGTGCGAATTTGCAATTCGCACGCTATAAATAGAACATTTGTAATGCGATAATCAGCTATCATGTTTGTAAGCATTTGCAATGCGAAACAAACGAATTACAAATTCGTATACTCAATCCTGTCGAATTACAAATTCGACAGAACGTAGTACTAACATCTGATGCCTACGGGGGTTTAACTATCAATGCTTTTGCGCTTACAGCGCGCAGATTCCACATACACTCTTACCTAGGGCGCTGCCCTAGGCTATAAGCTTGTTGACCTTCCAGGCCGCCGTTTGGCGGACAACAATAATACTAAATATCGACTGAACCTATATAGCCCATGACATTGCTCTTGCCCATAAATAACATAGGGGGTGCATTTGCTGCAACCCCCTTTAGTATGTTATGAAAATTTTTGAGAGAAATAGAGAAGCTTCACAGCTTCTTTTGTTTTACAAACTTGATTATTTTATAGAAAGCATAGAAAAAATCAATTGGTTGTAGACGGTAGGATGGTCTCGTTGTTCAATCCTTGCAGATTGCTTTGTTTCATCGAATCTACCGTCGTAGAGTCTTTAGAGAAGGCCACGGCTGCACCTTGCTGTATTTGCTCAATGCCAGCAGTATTGCCATTGTAGTTGTTGTCTGCTCCGTTGCTGTTGAAAGCCACCTGTGCGGCATTTCCGAGCGTGAGGATGATGGCAACGATGGCGGCTGCCCTAAACAACGGCATCAAGCGTTGCGTGAACGTAATGTTACGTGCCTTCACGGGAATCGGTTCGTCAATCATGGACAGAATCTTCTCGTCGAAGTCATTGCCCAATACGTTGGTCTTACGTTCAACCTGTTCGTAGAGGAACAATGGACGATACTTCTCAAATTCCTCGGGAATGTCGATCTGACTAAAGAACGAGCGCAAAATCTCCTCTTCTTCAAGAGTAGTCTTGCAGTCCCAATAGAGTTCGAGCAGTTGGTTGATGTACTTATAGTCCATAATCGTTCATTTTTTGAAACCGTTGCTTAATCGCTTGTCTGGCTCTAAAGATGTTTACTTTTACTTGTTCTTCTGAAATGTCCAGTATACTGGCAATCTCCTTATATGTTTTTCCTTCGAAGTCACGCAATTGAACGCATGTTTTTTGTTTCTCAGGAAGAGAGTTGATGATGTCTCTTACAATTTGGATGTGATCCTTTTGTATGATGTGTTCGTATGGGTTGAGTGACCTGTCAGGTTTCTCGGCGTTCAATTCATCCAGTGATTCATGCTGGTTTCCTTGTTTCTTGATGTGGTCGAGTGATAAGTTTCTGCAAATTGTCAAGCAAAATGCCTCGATATTCTCAATCTCTTCCCACTGTGCGCGCCTGTTCCATACTTTTATCAGCGTTTCTTGTACGATGTCTTCCGCGTCTGCGCTATCGAGAGTGATGCGCAATGCAAGCCGGTAGAGCGTGTTCTTCAACGGCAGCACATCGTTGCGAAAACTGATATTTTTCATCTTCTCTCTGTATTAATGACGATTGAATAAATGGAAAGTTACAAGAAAAAGTACTTTTTTTCAAAAAAAAATATTCTATGCTTGGATAACGGTACCTGAATTGCCGTTGATGGCGGTAGACAAGGTGATAATTACTCGCTTCACGCCCGCTTCGATGGCAGCCAAGGCATTTTCTATCTTGGGCATCATGCCTCCAGAGATGATTCCCTTTTCTACATATTGATTATATAAATCCCTATTGATGACGGGAATGACGCTGTTATCGTCGTCGGGGTCTTGTAAGACGCCCGCTTTCTCGAAAGCAAAAATCAATGTAACGTCGAAATAGGAAGCCAATGCCTTAGCCGTTTCAGAAGCCATCGTGTCGGCATTGGTGTTAAGGATATTGCCTTGACCATCATGGGTAAGCGGAGCTATGACGGGAGTGATTCCCGCTTGGATAAGCGTATTGAGCATCTCGCCGTTAGCACGGTCAACATCACCCACGAAACCATAGTCGATACCGTCCTTGACAGGACGTTTGTGCGAACGAATGACGTCGATGTCTGCACCCGTCAATCCCAATGCGTTAACGCCATGCGCTTGTAAGCGAGCTACGAGATTCTTGTTGACAAGTCCTCCGTAAACCATCGTGACAACCTCCAGCATCTTTGCATCTGTAATGCGACGACCGTTAATCATCTTGCTTTCTATGCCGAGTTCGGAAGCAACCTTCGTGGCGCGTCTTCCACCACCATGCACTAACAGTTTCTTGCCAGGAATGGCAGAGAAATTAGCCAATAATTGAGAGAGCTGTGATTCGTCTTCAACCACAGCTCCGCCAACTTTCACGATTGTGAGTTTTTCCATTGTTATTATTCAAGATATGTGTAACCATACAGGCCAGAGCGGTAGTTAGAAAGGAATTCCTTTCCCTCTTCGAGAGATATTTTCCCTTGCTTCACGCTCTTTGCAACCCATATTTCCAATTGTCTAACTAATTTCTTGGGATTGTATTGTACGTAATCAAGCACCTCTTCCACCGTTTCACCGTCGAAAATCTGGTCGATGTGATAATGACCGTCTTTCACGGAAATATGCACGGCATTGGTATCGCCAAACAAATTGTGCATGTCACCCAAAATCTCTTGATAAGCACCTACGAGGAACACACCTAAATAATAATCCTCGTTCTTTTTCAATGCATGGATGGGAAGCACGTGTCCGATATGGCGATTGGTAACGAAATTGGCAATCTTACCATCAGAGTCGCAAGTGATGTCTTGCAACGTAGCGTTACGTGAAGGACGCTCGTCCAATCGTTGGATAGGAACGATGGGGAACAACTGGTCGATTGCCCATGAATCGGGCAGGCTTTGGAAGAGCGAGAAATTGCAGAAGTATTTGTCTGCCAGTAACTTATCCAAGTTCTTCAATTCCTCTGGCACATGTTTCAACGACTTTGCGATGGCGTTGATTTCACGACAAACGCTCCAGAACATACTTTCTATCTCTGCACGTGTACGTAAATCAATGAGTCCGTGAGAGAACAAGTCGAGTGCTTCCTCGCGTATTTGTTCGGCATCGTGCCAGTCTTCCAACATCGAACGCGAATTGAGGTTGTCCCAAATCTCATAGAGGTCTTTCACCAATTGATGATCGTTTTCCTTAGCCTCAAATTCCTCTGGCATTTCCGGCAGACTTGCCGTTTCCAACACATCAATAACCAATACGCTATGATGAGCAGCCAACGAACGACCGCTTTCCGTAATCAAATTGGGGTGGGGGATGTTATTCTTGTTGGCAGCCTCTACGAACTGATAGATACAGTCGTTGACATACTCCTGGATGGAGTAGTTCACCGAACTTTCGCTACTGGAAGAACGGGTGCCGTCGTAGTCAACGCCAAGACCACCACCGCAATCCACGAAGTCAACATTGTAGCCCATCTTATGGAGTTGGATGTAGAATTGTGCTGCTTCGCGCAAGGCCGTCTGGATGCGACGAATCTTTGTTATCTGACTTCCGATGTGGAAATGAATCAATCTTAGACAATCGTGCATTCCCTTATCATCCAATATCTTCAAAGCGCTGAGCAATTCGGCACTTGTCAATCCAAACTTAGAAGCGTCGCCACCACTTTCTTCCCATTTACCCGAACCGCTGGAAGCCAACTTAATGCGAATGCCCAGATTGGGTTTCACGTTCAACTTCTTGGCAGCCTTGGCGATAATATCCAGTTCGTTGAGTTTTTCCACCACAATGAAGATACGCTTACCCATCTTTTGGGCCAACAATGCCAATTCGATATAGCTTTGGTCTTTGTAACCATTGCAGATAATGAGCGAGTCGCTCTGGCATTGAACGGCGATGACCGCATGCAATTCTGGCTTGGAACCAGCTTCCAATCCTAAGTTGAATTTCCTACCGTGCGAGATAATCTCTTCAACCACGGGTTGCATTTGGTTTACTTTGATGGGATAGATAATGAAGTTGTCGCCTTTATATCCGTATTCCTCCTTGGCTTTCTTGAAACAACTGGCCGTCTTTTCGATACGGTTGTCCAAGATGTCTGGGAATCTAAGCAATACTGGCGGTTGCACATCACGCAAAGCCAACTCGTCCATCACTTCGCGTAAGTCGATTTGCGTATTGTCCTTACACGGTGTGACAAAAACGTTGCCGTTTTCGTTGATGCCAAAATACGAAGTACCCCATCCGTTGATGTTGTAGAGTTCCTTCGAGTCTTCAATTGTCCATTTCTTCATTGATAGATGTGGAATTTGTTAGGGATTGTTATATATGTAGCAATTCACGTAATTTCTGAACGGAGATTTGTATCTTCTCAAAATTGTCGAGCAGATTGACGTCAAGCGTATTCTTGGCTTTCGCATAAAAGGGTTCGCGATAGACCAATTGTTCCTTGATGAACACCTGTACTTCTTCTGGTGTCTTGTTGAGCAATAAGGGGCGAACGGACTTACCGATTTTCAAATGACCGTATAACACCTCTGGCGTTGCTTTCAGGTAAACCGTTTCGCCTTGTTGGTTCAGGTAATCCATGTTATCAAAGAAACAGGGAGTTCCGCCACCGCAACTGAGGATGATATTTTCAAACTCGGCCACTTCATGCAACATGTTATATTCGATTTTTCTGAATCCCTCTTCGCCTTTCTCGTCGAATATCTGCTTCACGGTCTTGCGCATCCTACTTTCAATGTACCAATCCAGGTCGTAAAAGGGAATGCCCAATTCTTTGGAAAGTGCCTTGCCAACGGTGGTCTTTCCAGCTCCCATGTATCCTATAATAATAATGCGAATCAATCTGCTCGTTCTATTTGAGTTATTTCTTCATCTTCTCAATAATTTCCATACATTGCTCGTATGTCAACTCCTTCACCTTGGAGTGCATGGCTTTTGGAATGCGATAGTTCTTGCCGTCGTAAGCAATGTAAGGACCATATCTGCCATTGAGGATTTCCATCTTGGGGTCGTTCTCGAATGCCTTCAAGTGACGTTCTTGGTCTTGTTGGCGCTTCTCGTTAATTAATTCGATAGCCGTTTCCAATGTCACCGTCAATGGGTCTTCGTTCTTGGGAAGCGAAACAAACTTGCGGTTGTGCATGATATATGGACCGAACTTGCCCGTTCCAACTACCACAGGCATTCCTTCCAATTCACCTAATGTGCGGGGCAACTTGAACAATTCCAAGGCTTCTTCCACGGTGATGGTTTCCATGCTCTTGTCGGCTGGAATCTGCGCAAATTGTGGTTTTACGGAATCATCGGCGGCACCTATCTGAATAACGGGACCGAAACGTCCGATTTTTGCATAGATGGGACGACCGGATTTGGGGTCGATTCCTATCTCACGTTCACCTGCCTTATGTTCAGAGCGAGATTTCAAGACACCTTCCACTTCGGGTTCGAAGTCCTTGTAGAAGTCCTTAATAACCTTCTCCCATTCAGATTTTCCTGCTGCGATGCTATCAAATTCCTCCTCGATGTTGGCGGTGAAATGGTAATCCATGATGTCGGGGAAGTTTTCCATCAAGAAATCGTTCACCACCGTACCGATATCTGTAGGAAGGAGCTTTCCTTTTTCGCTTCCCACCATTTCCTTCTTTTCCTTCGAAGAAATCTTGTTGCCTTTCAGCACGTCGATAGAGTATGTTCGTTCCTCGCTTTTCTTCTCACCCTTCTGCACGTATTCACGTTGTTGGATGGTGCTAATGGTCGGCGCGTATGTGGAAGGACGACCGATGCCTAATTCCTCTAATTTGTGTACCAAACTTGCTTCAGAATAACGGGTAGGGCCTTGGCTGAAACGCTCGATGGCGTTGATTTCCTGACGCGCCAAAACATCGCCTTTCTTCATCTCAGGCAATACGTTAGAGAATTCCTCTTGTCCGTTTTCATCATCTTCGGTTGACTCGCGATAAACTTTCAAAAATCCGTCAAACGTGATGACTTCACCGTTGGCAACAAACTTGTTTTCCATTGTGCCAAACGTAGGATGCTGAATGAGAATCTCTGTCGTGGTCTTCTCCATCTGTGCATCAGCCATTTGCGAAGCGGCAGTTCTCTTCCAAATCAATTCATAGAGGCGTTTTTCCTGTGCCGTTCCATTGATTTCCATACTCTTCATGTCGGTTGGACGAATGGCTTCGTGTGCCTCTTGTGCGCCTTTGGTCTTGGTATGGAAATTGCGGGCTTGGCTATATTCCTTGCCATAGAGTTTGGTAACTTCTTCCTTGCTCGTGGCAAGACACAACTTCGACAAGTTCACGCTATCTGTACGCATGTACGTGATAAATCCGTTTTCATACAAGCGTTGCGCTACCATCATGGTTTGACTAACAGAGAATCCCAACTTACGGGCTGCCTCTTGTTGTAAAGTAGATGTGGTAAATGGGGGAGCAGGAGTGCGCTTCACGGGTTTCTTGCTTACCGTGTCGACAACAAACGATGCATCCTTGCATTTCTCCAAGAATGCCAAAGCCTCTTCGTGCGTCTTGAAGCGTGTATCCAATTCAGCCTTTACCTCCATCTCGCCGTTCTTGGGATTGTGGATGGTGAATACGGCACTGATGCGATAATATGGTTCGCTCTTGAAAGCCTGCATCTCACGTTCGCGCTCAACGATGAGACGAACGGCCACACTTTGTACACGACCAGCCGATAATGCTGGCTTTACCTTTCTCCATAATACGGGAGACAACTTAAATCCTACCAAACGGTCGAGCAATCTTCTGGCTTGTTGTGCATTTACCAGATTCATGTCCAAGTGCCTCGGATGCTTGATGGCATCTAAGATGGCAGTCTTCGTTATTTCATGGAATACGATACGATTGGTTTTCTCCTCGTCTAAGCCCAAAACTTCGCAAAGGTGCCATGATATAGCTTCTCCTTCGCGGTCTTCATCGGATGCGAGCCAAATGGTTTTCGCTTTCTTGGCTTTTGCCTTTAAGTCAGCTACCAACTTTCGCTTTTCCTCTGGAATTTCATAGTCAGGGTTTAAATTGTCCATGTTAATGCTGATCTCCTTTTTCTTCAGGTCGCGGATATGACCGTATGAAGACATTACCTTGAAATCTTGACCTAAAAATTTCTCAATGGTCTTTGCCTTAGCAGGACTCTCTACAATAACTAAATTTTCTTGCATAATGCGTCATGGGTTTATTTAGGGCGCAAAAGTAACGATTTCTTTTGCTTATACCTTATTAATATAAGCAAAAACTATTAATTTTTTGTGGTTTTTGATGTTTGTTTAGAAAAATTTACAATCTTTTGGCTTATAAAGTGAGTTTTTACGTGTTCATGGAAAGAAATCTTTCTATTCCTCGTCTTAATGATTGCAATCCGAATTCTTCTACTCTGATTTCCTTCAAAGGTACCCATAGGCAATCCTCGGCATCATCCGCCGCATGCAACTCATCGCAATTCTCCACCTCACATAAATAAAAGAGGTCGAGTGTAGGAATGTTGAGGTTGCTATATAGATATGTATTATTGAAGCTGAAGAGATAGGTGGCTTTCGTAACTATAAGTCCTGTCTCTTCCTTTACTTCTCTTATCACCCCTTCTTCGGCACTCTCACCGATGTCAGCAAATCCTCCAGGTAAGTCTAATGTTCCCTTTGCTGGCTCGTTCTTGCGACGTGTAACCAACAACTCGCCTTTTTCGTTGAGGATAAAGGCAACATTGGCAGAACTGGGATTCATGAAGTATTCGAATCCGCAGTTCTGGCATTTCTTGCTTTTCTCGCTATTGGCGATGAAATCATAACTGCCACAAACGGGGCAATATCTGAATCGTTCCAAGGGATGCGACATCGTTTTCCTTTTTAATAGTTCTGTCATCAAAAAGACTATTACCAATCATCACTCCTAAATGGGAACAAGGGAAGCATGGCTGCATTCTTTACGTTACCCAATTGGAAATTCTTGAAGCAATAGCGTACCGCTACTGGTTCCTTTACTTCTGGACAAGTGATAATAATGCCTTTAGTCCAATAGTAATATGCTTTAGCGGGATGAAACACCTTGTCTGCACCTGCCAATTCAAATCCTTGGATGTCTTCATACCTACTGATGGCATCGTAATTGTTCTGTATTTGTACGAAACATGTGTCGCCTTTAAATGAATATTCCTTGATAGAAGGACTCTCACACATAATTTGGTTCATGCCATAAAGTTTGTTGAGAGCATGGAAAGCCAATCGTTCTCCCACTTGTCGTTTTTGACAAGGATGGATTTGTTGTGTTTCCCAAGGATAAACCAAGTCGTTGGTACAAACCAATGCACTATTAGGAATTACTTTTTGTGCATTATATTGTTGTTCGCGAAGTTTTGCACCCCAATCACCATCGATATTATCGTAATAATAGGGTGCTATCTCCACGAAATAGAAAGGTATCTCGCCCAAGCGGAAATCCCTGCGCCATTGCTCAACTAACAATTTCAAACGATTGGTATATTGTCCGGCAGGGTCTCCAACGTTAGAACAACCTTGATAATACAAGATTCCTTTCACGGTATAATTGAGAATGGGATGGAATGTTCCGTTTCCCCAAACCAAAGGACGATGGTAGTCCCATGGGAACTTCTTTAAGTTTTCCAATGAGTCAAGACTTTCCGAAGTGTGACGTTTCAGGTTGTCGGCATCAAGCCAACTCTCCACGCGCGTACCTCCTTTATTAGCTACAACCAATCCTACGGGAATATCAAGAGCTTTGTTCACCATCCTGGCAAAGAAATAACCCGTGGCAGAACAGTCACCTATCGTTGAGGCGTTGATTTCTTCCCATTGGCAATTGGCATCTTCTTGTGGAGTCATCGACATCACGCTGGGAATCTTCACGTAATGGATTCCCTTGAATTGTCGCGCTTCAGCTACGTATTCGTTGTAGTTCTCTACAGGACAGTTGCCAAATCCCTTGACAGGCATCTCCATGTTGCTCTGACCTGCACACACCCAAACTTCACCAGAAAGGATATTTGTCAATGTGGTTTTCTCTCCGTCGTCAAACGTAATCGTCAATGGTTTGTAACTGGCAGCGGGAGTCTTGATGCTTACCATCCACTTTCCATCCTTGCCTGTCTTGGCGGTATAGGTGTTGTTGTTCCACGATGTAGTTACCTTGACGGTCTTCCCTGATTGATCCCATCCCCAGAGTCGAGCATCTGAATTTTGTTGTAAAACCATGTTGTTGCTTAAGATGTGGGGCAGTCTCACCTTGGCTTGGCTACATATAGTGCAAGCAAAAAGCAACATCAATGCCATTGTCCGATTTTTCATAAACCTAAATATCGCAGCACATGAGTTAGTTATTTTTAATAAGTTGTTGTGCAACAAAATGTTGCATGCTATTATGTCATATCTGATTATTCACTTACCTTAGTGCTGCAAAACGAAAACAAGCAAAAATCATCTACGACATGGCAAAGATAAACATAATATTTGAGAAAACCACTCCTTTCAAATGTATTTCTCCATAAAAAACCACTTTTCATGAAGATTCAATTCACAATTCCCAATAAGGCTATTCTCTTGCTTCTTGCTTTCTTACTTCTAAAACTCTCGGCACATGAGAGATGATGTTGATGGGGATAGTTTCTGCTCTTGCTTCTTTGGCGGAAATGTGGAGTTTTACGATGCAGGCGCGAGTGTTTAAGGGTTTGTTTTGGTCGAAGATGAAATTACCGATGCTGTAATAAATAGGACAACCACGGTATTCCTCTATGGTTTGCAATGTGTGGGTGTGGTGACAAACAAGTGCATTGGCTCCTGCGTCAATCAGTTGGTGTGCTTCTTGTCGTTGAGTGATAGTAGGGGTTGTTTGATGTTCCCATCCCCAATGTAGCGATACTATGATATAAGATATAGGTTGTGCTTGGCGCAATGTTTTTACGCGATTTAGCAACGAATCCCACGGTTCTTGACTTATAGAAAACTGGTCTGGTAGATAAGCAAAGTTTTCCAACGGCAAACGTTGTGATGCGATGATGTAAATCGGGCGTATGCTATTATCAATCAAAACGGGTTGTGCCGCTTGTTGCATGTTCTCTCCCGCTCCAATTGGAATCATGCCGTATTTCTCTATTTGGTGGAACGTGTCAACCAAACCTCTCCTTCCTTGGTCAACGGAGTGGTTGTTTGCCAAGTTGAGATGTGTGAATCCATGTTCACGCAAAGTTTGGAGCCATTCAGGTTCTGCGCGAAAGACAAATTTCTTGAATGCGGGCGATTTGATGTGAGTAGCCGGACATTCCAAATTGCCTATTACGTAATCAGAGGAGTGAAACACGGAATCAATCTCTGGTGTAAATAGATGGTTGATGTCGGTGCTTTCAATGTGTTTTCTCACTCCCCGATCCAACAAGATATCGCCCGTCAGCGTTATCGTAATCGTATCTGTTGCCCATGAAAGTGAGCAACAGAACGAGAGAAGGATGGTGATTAGGTGTTTCATGTTTTGTTTAGAGAACAAGAAAGTTAGAAGCAAGAAGCAAGAGAAATGCTTTTGTTATTGAATATTGACCATTAACCATTAATAGCCATAGCTAATCTCTTGCTTCTTACTTTCTATATCACCTCTCACTCCTCATCCCACACGCTGACGTTCATCATTTGCGTGTCTTCGTCAGCATCGGGGAGGTTATTGGGCTTGGCGAACTGGTCGTGAGTAGAGCCTTCGCCGAGCCCATATCCCATGACATATTCCGAGGACACGAAGTCGAGGGAGTCAGTCTGTGGTTTGATATAAATTCTTTTGTTGTTCATATACCGACGATATTACTTCACGATTACCGCCTTGCCGTTGTGGATATAGATACCCTTCGTGGCGGGCTTACCCTGTAGCTGAACGCCCTGAATGCTGTACCATGCGCCATTCTCAGCCCTTGCACCTACGGTGTTGATACCAGTCACCTCACTCTCAGCATCATCGAAGGTCAACGTCAATGCCTTGGCACTGTTGCCAGAAGGCAAGAGATAGTAAGCCTTGTTTGCATTGAGCGTAGAACCTGTATATTTGTAGAAGTTGATATAGTGGTCGCTACCCTTTCCGAGAGTATAGACTGTTCCAGGTGTATCTGCTATCACGTCAGCAACAGCAGTATTCTCCAAGCATCCAGAGAGATAGCTGTTTGGTCTTGATGATGGTAATGGGTCAGCCTCACCTATCACTGGGAAGTCATAGCTACCAGAGTTTCCTTGAATAATAACGGCGGTGTTGGCAGGAATCGTATTGTTCAGACGGGCAGCCCTCATCTCCGTACCATTCATGGCATAGATGTAATACACGCCCAAGAGGTCTGGGTCATACTTATCGTATGGAATTTGTAATGGTTCATTAAGATACAGCGTTGTTAACCCAACTGAACTGATGTTTACCGTAAACACCCTGGAAGTAGCCTCACCATTAAGAGGAATTTCCACTCTCTGAGCACTGGTAGTTGTCAATATCAGTGTACCAGCATAATTCCCTTCAGCATCAGGATTGAAAGTAACGGATATTTCCCCACCATCATTGCTTGAAGCATCAGCAATGCTAACAGAAGAGCTGCCATTGATTGAGAATGCGTTACCAGTTGTATTGGTAACCGTCGCATTAATCACATCTTTCAAGTTTACACCCTTCACGTTTACTGTCTTTGTCACAGGGGTGTTAATCGTTGTAGCAAACGAAAGTGAAGTGGGGTCTGCTGTAATAACGGCGGGATTTAGTGGAGTAGCGAAAGCAATTTCGCAAAGATTACCTCGATATAAGGCACACTCTATTTCATAATACTTAGATGTTGTTAAATTAACTGCTTTATATAAAATGTTACCAGTACCAGAAGTGTATTTTGTTTGGTCAGGATCTGCTGCTGAACGACTTAGGGTACCATCTGAGTTTTTTGTACATTCATATATTGTAATAATAGTTGGACGAGTAGAATTTGTATTTTTCTGAGAACCAAATATTTGTATTTCGGAGATATTGGTTACATAAAATGTAATACTCTGTTTTGTGCTATTACTAGTGTTAGAGGTTCCCCATCGAGACGTATTAGCTATCGTATTAAAGTATGCATCACTACCTGCAAAAGGATAGGAACTTGTTCCATTGGAATCCATCCATCGGTTAAATGAGGCTCCTTTTACAGTCGAATGTTCTCCTGATGAAGCCTCAATCCAACCATGTTGTCCAGCTGAAATACACGCTCCGTAAAAAGACATTGTCAGCCATGCCACTCCTTTATCTGGATCTGGATATTCAGTGTATAAAGACAAGTTGTCTAAACGTTTGTTAGCATCAGTAAATCCCAAATCATTAACAGATTGATGGTTCGCAATATCAAGATAATGGTCAGAAGCAGTTTGCGCCCCTGCCGTCATGTTCATTCCCAACAAGAATGCCATGAATAAAAATACTTTTTTCATATTCACTAAATTTTTAATGTTAATACTCTATTTATTGTTGTGTTATCGTTCCCATACATTTACGTCGTAATCGTATTCTTCCTCTTCGTCGAATGTGTTGTTTCCTTTTCCTAACTGTTGATCTGTGGTTCCGTTGGCAAGTTCCCAACCCAACACATGATGTCTCGACACAAAGTCATTCACCTTGATATTGGGCTTGACATACTCCTTTACAATCTTTTCCATAATCTTTTGATGTTTTTTATTATTTAATAATGTGTGTATTGCCGTTGTATATATATATTCCTTTTTGGTTAGGTTTGCCATTGAGCCTGATGCCCTGTATGGTGTACCATGCGCCATCGTTGCGGTCGTTGTCTATCTGATTGATGCCTGTTGCATCACCACTAAAGCTAAGCGTGAAACGCTTTGCATTGTTTTCA
>OCTX011681310.1_pt1 | contig 18037 bp, 20 predicted proteins | sample 1539691 | NCBI WGS metagenome assembly OCTX01 (sample SAMN02144231, study PRJEB22623) | gut metagenome | biome: sheep rumen | host: Ovis aries | place: New Zealand | reverse complement strand
TTCTTTCTGAACTAATTGCTGAGTAGAAAGCTGAATAGTGCTATAACATTTAGTCCAATCAACAGATAATCACATTCTAGTCCATAAGTTCTTGTAGATTTCTACATATCTTTCATTAGTTTCCAAACATTTTTTGATGAAATCTTTTCTTTCCATCTCTTTGATGTTTATCTTCAAATCTTTTTCTACAAGTTGTTCTGTAGGAATTCAGTTATTATCAAATCCCATAGGATAATATACATTAAAACCTTTCATCCTTTTGTATCTAGCGATGATTTCAGCTTGAGTATATGATGAAATATGTCCGATATGAAGTTTTCCACTTACTGTTGGAGGAGGTGTATCTATTGAAAAAGTGGGTTTACTACTTCATTTTTCATATTCATTGATTTGATTCTCTTGCCAAAAGTTCTGCCATTTTGGTTCAGATTCTGCAAAATTGTACTTGTTTGCCATAATTTTTAATTGACTGAAAAATAAATTTCGAATAAGGAAAAAATATTCATTGAAGGGCGAATTTCAAGAGAAAAAGGTCGTTTAATGAAAAGTTATTATAAGTTTGACAATTTTTGAATTGCTTATTTTTGCATAATTTGTATTATATTTTAACTTTAATAGTTATAAAACTAAATATTATGTCCCTTTGTGTTTGAGTAGATTGTGATGAAGTTCTTTCTGAAACGATAAATGAGTTATTAAAATGTTCACCATTAAAAGAAAAATGACTTCAGAGGTCAGATATAACTTCGTATAATTTATATGAAGTGGAAAAACTTTGATTATCAAAAGAAGAAGCAATTCAGACTTTTTTTTCTTTTTTTGAATCGCCAGAGTATTATCAGTGTCAGCCAGTTTCTTGAGCTTATGAGAAATTATATGAACGAAAGCAAATGTGATATGAGTTGTTTGTGGTGACTGCAAGGAAGAAACCTCATGAAGAGCAAACAAGAAAGCGAGTAGAAACTCATTTTCCATGAATTTTTTCAGGTTTTCTGTTTATGAATCAGTATACAGAAGATGAAGTTCCTAAATCTCAATTATGTAAAAATATGTGAATTCAGGTTTTGATAGATGATAGTGCGTGAAATATTCGTGATATGAATTCGGTTTGAATGCCATGTTTTTTACTGGATAAACCACGAAATCAATGAGTGGAAGACTCTGAATTATTGCATAGAGTTTACTCTCGAGATGAGATAGATTTGTCACAATTTTTCAATCTTGCGATTAATGACGATGATTGAAACTAGAAATTTTATTGACTTTCTGATAAAATAATATATACTATATCGTACACCTAATAACAAAAAAAATTATTATGCAAAAAACATTTAGTTCTTACAACGAGCTCTTGGATTTTGATTTCTCTGAGCTCGAACCGCAAACAAGTAATTACCTTAGAATTATTCCTATTAATGGTATATTTCCAAAGGTGAAAAAAGAATTTGAGCTGAAAAAATGGAAAATTGTTGAGAGGCATAACGCCTCTTCTCCCGAAATTTTATTTGAAATTACTCCGAGGTGGATTACAATTACAATCCATCGAATGGGAGGTTTGGTAAGGAGAAGGGATTTTCCATGTCTAAGAAAGGATCCAAGAGCTATTATTCAGGCAGTTTTTGAGCCTTAGTCTAAAGGGTCAAGTTGAGGATTTCTCACTTGACCTATTTTTTATTTAAAATATTTGATTAGTTCGAGAAAATTTATATAAAAATTTTATATTTAAAGTTCTATTTGCATAGAATGGAAAAGGAATATTACAAAACTGTATTTATATCTGATATTCATCTATGAAATCCGAAAAATCAATGAGATAGATTGGTTCAGTTTTTAGATTCGATAAGTTTTGAAAATCTGATTATTATCTGAGATTTAATTGATTTTTGGCAATTGAAATGGTTTTGAAAATGGTGAGCAAAAGAAGAAAAAACTCTAAATTATATAAATAATTTATCTAAAAATTGAGTAAATATTACGTATATTCAATGAAATCATGATAGACAATTAAAATGTGGAAATAAAATTCAAATAGAAAATATGACCATTTGCAGAGGAATCTATTATGAAACATTGAAATGAAAAATATATTACATAACTCATTGAGATTGTATGGACTCAGTTAATGAGAATTTAAGTTTTGTATGACAATTTTGAAGTTTCGTTTATGGAGCTTTATTGAAAATTGAAAGTTTACGAAATAAAAAAGTTTTTAATCCGTCTTGTATATCATTTTCAGAAAAACTTGATTGTCGAGTTAGAAAACGAAGAATGCCTGAAAAAAAGATAAACAAAAAAATCAAAAAATTTTCTAAGAATCTGAATTGTGATGGTTTTATACTATGACATTTTCATTTACCTAAGCATCTCGAAATCAATTGAATGGATTATTTCAATTCTTGAGATTGGATGAAAAATTGTTCTGCTGTGGTAGAAAACTTGGAATGAGAATTAAATCTGATTTTTCATAATATTTAAGATATCAATATTCCACCAAAAAAATTTGCAAAAATGAGTAAAATAGATTATAATTAGGGGTGTGTAATAATTTATATAAATTCATTTTAATGAGAAAATTAAATAAAACATTGATTATTATTGGTACATTGATTTGTTTTATCTTTAGTATAGCTTTTGCTGATAGTTTGGATTGTCAGTTTTTTGAAAATCATATTTATAATCAGAATGGTGCAAAATCTAATTGATTTGATATTGTAAATCAAATTCGAGAAACGGATAATTATCCATATACAAATTTTTTAACAGTTGAACAACAAAAAGCAATTATTACAAAAGATGATTTAAATACGGCTCTTTTAAATCTCAAAAAGTATTGTTGTAGTAAGGATTGATGATTATCCAAAACATCACAGGCATGTGAAAAAGATAAGACATTTTTTAATGATAATGTAATTGATAGTGAATATTTATTTGATCATTTATTTGATGTAATAATGAGGAGATTGAGTTGATTGAGTTGATTGGATGGAGATGAAAATATATATACAAAAACAAATATGACATTAGATGATAAGTGATTTGCTTGGAGGCAATGGATTAATAATCAGGCTATATCTATTGAATGATCCTCTCCTCAGGTCATTATAGATAAATATAGGGAATTTTGGCAAAAAAGCCCATCAAATTCTGGTTATGATATTTCACAAAGTGTTGGTACTCAATTTAAAGTACAAAGTTTTTCAAATTTCTTGGATTATGTGAAATGATGATGAAAAACTTCAGATAGTGAATCTATATCAAGTGCTATGAAAAAATATAATGAACGAACATTGTATGATAGATATATTAATGCATGTGCATTAACTGAATATTTTTATGCATTATTGGCATTAACAACTGAAGATAAACAGGGCTATAGCACCAAAGATTCTTTAATTAAAGGAAATGTGGATAATTTATGTAATAATATAGTTCTAAGGCAGATTACATGAGAAAATAATTATGTTTCATCTGTAATACAAAGCTCTTTTAATTTATATCTGTCAAATTATATGGAGTGATATACAAAGTATTTATACGATAGACAGCTTAGATTTCAAAGTCTATTTAAAGAAGCAAAAAACAGATGGTTGGATATAGTTAGGGCAGTTCCTTGTTTACAACATAAATGTGTATGATAAATTTTATTTTTTATAAAAATAATCAAAATGAGTAAAGAAAAATCATTAAAAAAAATTATAAAAATCTGAATTATGGTAATGTTTACAGTTTTTAATGTGACATTGATTCCAAATAATATTTATGCGCAAAATGATAATGATTTAGAAGTTGATTGATTCAATATTATGCCAGAATTGACGGAATCACAAAGTGTAACTGTTAATGAAAGAATTGAAACTATATGAAAAACCTGATGAAATGTACGGAATGAATATAATAAGGCGGCTTCGAGTATGTCTACCTCTGAGCAGATTTCTTCATGAATAATGAATTGGGATACAATTATGCATTATTTAGTCTTTGTGGTCCAATTTTTAAGCCAATTATGATTAATTGTTTGAGCATGATTCATAATGTATGCATGATATATGTATATGCTTAGTATATTTAAAGGATCACAAACTAAACCTAGTATAATAACAAATGCAATTATATGAGTTGTTATAGTTATCTTTTCTTATGCAATTTTAAAAACCCTTACTTCAGTAGCCGGGTTATCTTAGTCGTAAAAATATTTTTGAATATGAATATTATATTTTATTGGTTTTCGTTTTTCATTTTTTCAAATAATTCTGGGAAACTGTTAATTGTATGTAGTGTTAATGGGCTGGCAGATTTAATTGTAAAGTTTTTTACATTTCAAATAAAACTTAGAGTGGATACTACATCTCACCAAATTTTATAGGTTGTTATGCATTTTGTCCATTCTTTTTTAAATAGAGTATCCTTCATCATTCAAATGAAATTTTTGGTAGGGCTGGCTCATGGATTGAAAACGATGCAACGTTCCGGATCTCTGTGTTTTGTTACGATGTAAGAAATAGTTCCTCATAAAGAATGTCCGCATACCCATTTTTTTGCATTAGGATATTTCATTTGAATTTCATCAAAAAAATTCAAAGATTCTTGGACGCGTCCATCTAATCAATTCACTCAGAGAACGATTTGTATGTCGCTAAAAATATCTCTTATATCTTTAAAGTCAGTTCATCTATAACAAATTAAAACTATATTTTCTGAACGATGTTTATAAGCTGCATGTACTAAATAATTTGTATCTTTATCTAAAATCCAATTTCATACTTCATTTGAGCGTTGTTCAGGTGGGAGATATACTTCTTTAATAATTGAAACTATTTGGTCATCATGTTCTTGAATGGCAGATTTTTTAAAATTTTTTCTTCATAAGATTTTTGCGAATCATTTTGCTATTCTTTGTGATGTTTTGCTAGAATCCCATAAATTTTGATATTGCTCAGAAATATTTTCACCATTGAAATTATTTTGATTGTTTTTTGGTATAAGGGGTTTTATCATTTAATCTAAGCTAAATAAAGATAAAAATTCTGATTGGTGAAGATATTCTAAAGTTTTTTGTTGGAGGCTTGCTTTTTCTTGTTCTAAATACAATTTAGAGGATGATGATAATCTATTTCATTCATGATCGTGTATATCTTGTAGTAAATAAATGCAATTCCCTGTATAACAAAATTTAATAATCCAAAAATCTTTTTCCAATCTTTTCAATATTTTGATAACTTCGGGAGAAAGCATTAATGCGTCGGTTTGATTGGTATAATTAGCCGTGAGTCATCCGTAATCTACTTTTCTAGTTTTAAATAATTTTTTATATCAAGATTTAAATATTTTTCACATTAAAAAGAATAGTAAAATCCCTCATCAGATGGCATTTAACCAAAACAAAATATGCCAAAATCCTCATTTATTATTGAGCCATGTTAGTAATCCAAATATAATTCCCCATCATAGGATTCATCATATTAGTGGTAAAAGTGAGGGATTGTTTAGTACATTTTTTTTGAGATCTAAAGAAAGCTGAAATATGTTTTTGAACTTTGGATTGATAAATCAGATTTTGTAAATTATTCATTGCTCATTAATATCATGGTCAGCAGTTAATCATTCAAATTCACCTCATTCAATAAAGTATTTTTCTTGAACGTCCTGAAATGTATATTTAAAGTGAATATCAATGCTTATTGGGGATGTGAATCAAATTTTTTGGAGGATCTGATTTTGATGCTGAAAATATAGTTTTGATGAAGAAAACTTGAGATTTGATTGTTTATAATTTTGACTATTTTCCTGCATTATTCGCTACTTTTTATAAATTTAGTAGATACTACATTATATCCAATTTTTGTATAAAAAGCAAAAAATTATTAACTTTTTTAACTAAATTATAATTAAATATACTTATACAAAAAAGTCAACCCATTTATTTAGTAAATACGTTCAAAAATTTGCAAAATTTTGTGTTTTGGAGTATAATATATACGAGATAAGTTGCTTACCGTAAGGTTCTACCCACACAGTATTCCCTTATACTAGGTTGCTTACCTCAAGGATGTATTCATCCTATTTTCATCTCAGTATACTACCCATTAGACTGGGATGAGTTAGGATCAACCCGAATTGATTTTTATGGATCTATGCCTTTATCTTGGATTTTAAGGTAAAGAGATCGATCCATATAATGGATTGCCTTTCGGGTTGGTCATAAACGGAAGGGTTGCCTTCCGTTTTTTCGTTTATGTGAAATTTTTATTATTGATGAAATGATGGCTTTTTACTTGTTTTTTTTGCTTAAAAATATACATAATAATATGTATTTTTAGTATATTTTCGTTTGCTGATGGTTTTTTATCAATGAATGCAAAGTTTTAAGGCTGAAAATCAAAGAAAAACAGTTTTATTATTAGTGCTTTTCCCCGCTGTTTTATTTGTGCTTTTTTGGGTGGTATTAACTCGATTTTTTACAGATACAGGATCTTGGAATGATTGACTGAATATGACATTAGGAGTTTTCCCTTTAGTGCTTATTGGTTTGGGGATTCGATGATTAGTATCGTTTTTCTTACAAAAGGATATTATGTTTTGACTGTCTGGAGCAAAAGCGATAACGAGGAAAGAAAATCCAGAATTATATAATATAGTTGAGAATTTATGTATCACAAAGTGACTTCCAATGCCGAAAATTGCGATAATGAATGAACCTTGAATGAATGCATTTGCAACATGATGGAAGAAAGATGATTCATGGATAGCATTTACTTCTGGATTATTGCAAAATTTGGATAAAAAAGAAATTGAGGCAGTAGCAGGTCATGAATTGACACATTTGATCAATAAAGATTCTCTTTTGATGTATGTAGCATATGTTTTTGTTTGAGTGGTAACATTGGTATGACAGTTTATTTTAAGGACTAGGACTACATCTTCGTCTAGAAAGGCATCGTGAATATTTATTTTTGGACTTGCTTTTTTAGCTCTTTGATATTTGTTTTATCCTTTAGTTAAACTTGCTATTTCTCGTAAAAGAGAATATATGGCAGATTTAGGTTCTGTCGAATTGACTAGAGATAATCAATCAATGATTTCTGCTTTAAGAAAAATTTCGAGTAATTCATATGTAGCTAAGGCGAATGACTGAATATCATCATTTTTTATAGCGGAACCTAAAGTTTCAGTATCGCAGGTAAATAGATATGAGTATTGAATGTGAAATTATGCATCAAGTGATAAAAAAATAAAAACATCGATATGGGATTCTCATCCTAGTATCGATGATAGAATAGCAAGATTACAAAATTATTGATAGTATTTTTTATTGAAGGAGCTCTCTTTTCTTTTTACTCATCTCTTTTTTCTTATCTCTGTTTATTTTTAAGCAATGCTGATTCTTTAATATTAAATATACATATACGATGATAGTTAAATATATTTCTCATAAAGTTAGATATATTAGGCTTGTGTATTGGAATTGAGATATTCATAGTAGAAAAAATAATAAGGAGGAAATTAATCGGAATCAGTAATTTGATTTGTTATTATATCATAGGATTTCAGAGTCTTTTTTGCTGCATCAGGGGATAAATGCTATAAAATTTCAAATTCCTGCCGCTCAATAGGCTGTGATTAGAATCCAGAGGACTACATTAAATCGAAATTGGTCTAAAGGCAGAGGTAAATCCATCAAATTTTCTGAAATATAAAATTAGATTTTTTCAGCGAATATTATCATTCTTTTGTCAGTTCTTCAAATTGGATAACATCACATTAATGTGATATATTCGGTTCATGCTTCTCAAAAATTAGTATAGGTATCGTTTACATCTTTTGGCCTAACTATAACTGTTTTTATAACTTTATATTCGTAGAGTATACCATCCCATACAACTTGGATTTTATCGTTTTCTTTTAGTTGAGGGATATTACGAAAAACTGTTCAATATGGGTTTTTCTTTCGGTATTCTTGCGATGTGTGTCCAAAAAAGAAAGCGTTTCATCATTCTCATGGGTTTGGTGTAGTTGGATATTTTACTACTCAATTTTCTAAATCTGAATCAAAACTGGTTTCTGTAAAATCTTCTTGGTTTGTTATGCTACTTTCAACTAATGGAACATCTAGATTTATAGCAGGAATTATTAGTCTGTTGGTAGGGGGTAATAGATTGAAAGAGAAATCATAACTGTCCAAATTCTGTTGTAAGTAATGATCCATATCTGTTGCCACTTCTTGTTCCATAGAAATTACTCATGCATATTGCTCAACTAGATTTTCAACTTCTTGATTAGATCCATGTTGTCCATTAAAATTAATACTATCTTCAGAGATTCAGAATACTTCATTTGGAGAAAAACGGTCAGTGAAATTGTCGATTACTAATTGAGCATTTGTAATTAGATAGGTACCCAAGAAAAGAACAGTGAAAATTAGTCCAAGTACCTTTAATTCCCTGAAAAATTTTGAAAATTTATAAAATTTGTTTTTTGGTTGTGTTAGTACGTATTCAAGATCGTTTAATGTTTGGTACATTCAAATGGTAATCATATAAATTAACACATAATTATATTCTAAAAATCAAAAAAATGCAAAAAATCGGGCACTTTTTGTTGGTTTTCTTTATTTAGTTTGAAAACTTGATGTATTTTTTGTTGACTTGATGTGGTTTATTATAGTTTTTGATAACTAATGGTTATAAAAAACCGGTACTTTAGTACTGGTCTGTGTTTTGTTATAGGATGAGAGTTTTTTCTTTTTCTAAATGACAAGAAAAATTACTGCTGCTCAGAATAACAGATTAGTTCAATGCTGATCAATTTGTTATTTGAACTTGAATTTCTCAAAGTTCTTCCATATTAGCTTGGTCTCACATTTGGGTAGTTAAATATCCTGGATATTTATCGAAGAATACGTGTCAAGGACATTCATTTACTTCTCGATTCTCACCTAATCAATACATTGGATAAAGCTTTAAATGTAGGTGATTTACTCACATTCACTCCATTATCATTCATACACGTTCTACTTTCAGACTTTTTTTGAGCATATCGACTACTTCTTTTGTGGCAGATATTAATCTTCAATAAAAATTTTCATCATCAATTAAAAATAAATCTGAATCATAATGCTGTTTAGGGATTAGTAATGTTTGTCATTTTACGTTTGGACTGATATCGAGAAATGCGAGAAATTCGTCGTTTTCCCAAATTTTGAAGCATGGAGATTCATTGTTGGCAATTTTACAGAAAATGCAGTCAGTCATTGTAATAAAGTTATTATATAAAATTAACAAAATACTAATTCAGAATTATGAGATTTTGCCCAGTTTTGAACGATTTTTTTGTTATTATCGGATAAAATTCCAAAACTGATAGAATCGAGAATGAATAAAGTATCTTTATCATTATTTTTTCACTGAATTATTCAGTCGAGAATTTGAATAGACGATTCAGAAGGCTTTGAAATGTTTTTTTTACTTGTAATATCTCATGTAGCTAAAAATTCGTCAAGTGTAATTTTTTCATTCAATAGATTCTCATAAGCCTCGAATATGAATCAAACTTTATGTGCAATTTTCAGATTTTTATCTCATCTTTCTTCTAATTTTTTGGCTGTAGCTGATAGTTCTTTCTTTTCTTCAATTATAAAATCATCATCTTCTGGTTGGAGTAATTCAAGTAGTAAATCAAAGTATTTTTGCATAATTAATTTATCATGGAATAAAATTCAGATTTTTCTTGTTCGTTTAATTTTAATTTATCGACAATTTGCTGGGAATAGGAATTTATAATCATGTTAATGGCTTTTTCTGATGATAATCAACGGCTTTGCATATAGAATAATCTCTCTGGACTTATACGTTGAATTTTGGCTCAATGTGAAGCTTTCACGTCAGGGGAGTCGACTCTAAGTCATGGAATAAGTGAAATATATTTTGCATTTCAGAGAAGGAGAGTTTCTTCGTATAATTTAGCATCCACATTTTTAATCCCACTTTCAATGTGCAGATTTCCATCTAAAGTAATCGATGCATTATTTGAAGCTAATGCTATAACATTAATTCAGACTTTTGTATTACTTACTTTAAAATTTGTGTTTATATCTAGTTTTACATTTTGACTTTCAATAGCAGGAATTAGAAAATAGCATTCAATACTTGTATTCTCGTTTTGTATATCAAATTCGAATGAAATTTGGCTATTCTTGATTACTGCTCAGAATTTTATATCAGAGTCTCTATCCGGAATAATTTGAAAAATCTCTTCTTTGTTTTCAAATTTATGCAAAATATTCTTTTCAGATTTATCCCGAAATATTTTTTGCATTATTCGTTTTCTGGATTGGTAAATCAGTATTCTCATTCAACATTTTCATATCAATTATTATCATTAAAAAATCATTCTAAATCTTTCATAACATCCTCTTCAAAATCTCATTCTTCATTTTCTAGAATGGTAGGTTCGGTTACATTTTCTGTTTCGCTGAGAACTTCTGGAGTGGAAATATCATCTTTTATATTATCGTTTCTTTTCCCTCAAAATAGTAAGTATAGCACAATTAATACAACTATAAGTAATATTAGTAATAAAGTGACTTTTAATCGTTTTTTCATGGTTTATGATAAGAAAATATAAAACTATATTTACTGAATATATATTTTCATATATTCAATTCAAATATTGGATTTTATTAAAATCATTTTAATTTGACTTTTTGAAAGTTTTGTGTATAATCTAGCATAGATAGAGTTTTAATTCATTCTGTACAAACATGTCAAAAAAATGACCAAGTGAAGGATTACATTCTTATGAGTTTTCTACACTTTATCGTGAGAAAAAGGTTAAAATCCAAGAATTAGGTAAGAGCGATTTTATAGAGTTTTTGAATTGGGTAGAAAATGTAAATACGTGAAAGAAGAAGGAAGATTGAAAAAGATTGATAGATGAGTGGTTTAGTAAATACTCAAATGATGCTATTGTACGATTGTTTGACATGTTTGTCAAATTTAAAAATTCTAAATGAAAATGATATGCATACGAAAAAATTTTAAATGAAGCTAAATCAGCTTTTAGAACTGAAATATATGGAGAAAATATTGTAAGACCATTGTTTGGATACTATGGAAATTATCTAAAATATTTAAAAAGAAAAAGAATAGATTCTGCTTTAAAAGAAGCTGTAAATGCTAAACCTGAAAAGGCAGATAAATTGAAGCAAGAGAATAAACAAGAAGTTGCAGAGGTATTAAAAGCAGAAAAAACCAAGGAAGATAGTATAAATAATAATGGTGAAAAAAAATCATCCAAAAGAAAAGAACCAATTCAACTTACAATACAGTTTCCAGAAGATGATTGAGAAACCGAGAAAATGAAGAAAAAAGATGATGATCCTAATATGGATGAACTATACAAATTTGATCCAGAAGTAGAAAATTATTGGGATAGATAATAATTTTTCTATTTTATTTTGTTTAGAAATTCCTATCCTAGGGTAGGAATTTTTATTTTAAGTAAAAAATGGTAACATGTGTTACCATTTTTTATATAGCTTTTTTATTAATTTATTTTGTCCATAATATCTTTTCTAGCTTGTTTAGTTCTTTCATTGTCAGATTTTTTTGCTTTAATGTTTTCTTTGAATTATTTATTTTTTTTATCTGAAACTTCTTTTAAGTAAGGCATAATTTTATTAACAAGTTCTCTATCTTCTTCTTTGTCTAAAGCTTTATTTATTTCAGCAAGAAGATCATCCGGATTTATATAATATTCTCCAGATTCATTATTTCTTTTAATTAGATCTATATGTGATTGAAAAATATTAATAAAAGTTACCTTTAAAAGTTTGTCAGCTTTATTAAGTTCTTCGGCAGATAACTTAAGCTCTCAAGATTCGATTGCCTTTCTAATGGATTCTCATAAATTTTCAATTGGCCTAAACATTTTTTGACTTTCATTAAAAAATTCCTTTAGAGCGCTTCATACTTCTTCTGGATTTTTCTTAAATTCTTCATACCACTCTGGTTCTTCTGCTTCTTTTCCTATCTTAGGTAAGTCATCTTCTAAATCGGCAATTTCCTTTTGAAAAGCTGTAGTTGCTTCTTTTTTTTCTGAAAGTTCTTTTGAAAGTTCAGGAGTGTTTAAATTTTCTTGTTCTTCTGGATTTGGCATTTTATTGATAATAAAGAAATAAAAGTTGTATAATACTATCATGTTCTAGAACCATAATTGTATTACTATCTATATTATAACCTTTTTTTAAAATTTGTCAAATTTTGGACGACTTTTTTGGACTTTTATTTTGTTGTTAAATTCCTATTCTAAGAGTCGGTATTTTATTGTATTTTTGAAAATGCTTTCAATTGAAAATTTATCAGTATCTGTATGAGAAAAAGAGATTTTAAATCAGATTTCTTGTGATTTTGAATTGGGTAAAAATTACTGCATATTATGAAAAAATGGTAGCTGAAAATCATCATTGGCGATGACTTTGATGTGAAATCCGAAATATAAAATCATGGATGGAGAAATCTCTTTGGACTGAAAAAAAATATCAGATTTATCACCTGATAAAAGAGCTAAACTTGGAATCTTTTTGGCATTTCAAAATATTCCAGAAATCCCATGAGTGAAATTATTTGAATTTTTGAAATGAGTTTATGATAATTCAGTTAAAACTACGACATTTATGGAATTTAAAAAGATAATCGAGCCAATTCTTGAAGAGCTTCAGCTTTCTAAAGATTTTCTTTGGCGTGATTTGAATGTAGGATTTAGTTGAGGAGAACGCAGAAAATTGGAAATTCTTCAGATGAAACTTCTCAATCCAAAATACATAATACTTGATGAAATTGATTCGTGATTAGATGTGGATGCTTTCAAAGTGGTTGCAGAGATGTTGAAATCTCTTTCTACTGATGAAAATTCATTCATAATTATTACGCATATATTTACGATATTGGAATATATTAACGTGGATGAAACGATAGTTTTGGAAAGGTGAAAAGTAGTTGAAAAATGATGATGAGAAATTGCGAAGAGAATTAAAGAAAACTGATTTAAAAAATAATTTTACTATATAAATTATGGACAAAATGTTCTCTTTCGTGAAAGATTGGTTTAAACCGAATATTGAACCGATGAATCATATCTATATTAGTAAGTCTAATATATTGTACAATTACAAATATTTGCAGTCACTTAAACCAAACGCAGATTTATTTCCTGTGATTAAGTCTAATGCTTATGGACATGGGATAGATCAGATTTTACAGATTTATAAGTGATTACCTATCAAATATATTGTGGTGGATTCTTTCCCTGAATATAATATCGTGATGCGTCATAGCAAATTTAATGTATTGCTTTTGTGAGAGACTTTACCTGTGAATTATGAAAAATTTAACTTCAAAAGGACTACGTTTTCTGTTTATAATTTGGAGACTTTACAGGTTTTGGCAAAATTAAATAAAAAACTGAAAATCCATCTATTTTTGAATACTGGAATGAATCGTGAATGAATAGATGCAGATTTACTTCCGAATGCATTAGAATTTTTGAAAGATTATCCAAAAATTGAGATAGAATGAGTAATGTCACATCTATTCTCTGCAAATTCTATGGATATAGAAAAGCAAGTGGATGCATTCAAAATGATGTATCAGCAAGTTTTGGATTATGGACATAGTCCGACTTATCGTCATATCGGAGCAAGTATATGATTATTAAAGCTTCAGGATGATTTTTTCAATGCATATCGTCCATGATTAGCACTTTATGGATATAATCCATTATCGGAGGATGATTCAGATTTTGATTTATGAGAGAAATTACAGCCAGCTTTATCTTTGTCTTCAGTTATTGTGGCAATAAATTCAGTGCCATATAATGAATGAGTTTCTTACGATCCACAGTGGAAACAATTAGACAAATCTGACAAAATTACGGTTACTGTTCCATTTGGATATGCGGAGTGAATGCCACGTTCAGTTCGTGAAAAAATAGAGATTAGTCATGAGGATGGAGATTTGAAGCAGATATGAAATGTATGTATGAATCTTTCATGTTATTTATGAAATGAAAAAGTGCTTATTTGAGATAAAGTTTGGCTTTTGAGAAAAGATCAGAAATTAGAGAATTCGGTTTCATGATGGGCAAAGGCTGCAGGGACTATTCCTTATGAGATATTAGTTCATTTGGATAAATGAATTAGAAGAGAAACAGAAGAGTAAAATATTTTCAAAAAAAGGCGTATAATATAAAGAAGTTGTATATATTAAAGTGAATTAAAAAGGAGACAAAAAAATAACTTGACAAAAATTTGACTTTTAAAAGAAAATGTATATACTGTAGATACTCCAAGAGATAAGGGTGTTGTTATCTACGGATAACTCCTATTACTTATCCACCCCTCTTCTTCAATGGCGAGGGGGTTCTTTTTTTTTAGAAAATGTTACTAATGTCTAAGAATACGAACTCAAAATGACCTGTTAGGATAGCTGTTTATATTGATTGATTCAATTTTTTTCATCAAATGAAAAATTTATATGGGAAAAAATATTACCGATTAGATTATAAGCAACTAGTAAGACAATTTGTTGGACACAATGAAAAAATAGTTAAAGTAGAATATTTTACGGCTTATTTCTTTCCTGATAAAAATTGAGAAAATAGACATAAGGCATATGTTAGAGCATTAAATAATAAATGAACGCATACGGTAATCTGAAAATTTCAAGAGGTTACAAGAAGATATATAAAAAGAAACAATAAAATAGAGATGTTTATATATAATAATTTTATTAAAAAATTACCTGACTCTTGGCAGGGGTATTTTTTGCCAGATAGATTAGAATATAAAAATTATGAAGAAAAAAGAACTGATGTAAATGTAGCATTAAACATATTGGAAGATTGATTATTAGATGTCTATGATAAAGCATTTGTTGTTAGTTGAGATAGCGATATATCTCCTGCAATCGTATCCGTAAAGAAACATTTTAAAAATAAAACTTTTGTTTTGTTGAAACTTCCCTGAGAGAAAGCTCATACTATGAGTAAGGTATGTGATGAAATTAAGGAAATTAATGAATCTAATTTAAAAGTCTCTTTGCTTCCCCAAAAAGTTGGTAATGTATGTAAGCCAAAGACTTGGAAATAAACAAAAAGGAGTATTTATTTGCTCCTTTTTATTATTGATATAATTCTGGTCGTTCCTTTTTTTTTAATTCGTATTTCTTTTTTTCATACGAAGAAGTTATTATATTAAATGCTATTATTCCTTTATCTCCTTTAAAAGATTCATTTATCATTATTTTTAAACGAGCCGCATTTATTTCTTCGCAAATGTTATCTTTGGGTGGTATTTCTTTCCCGGTATAATCCCATAAACTATAATCTGGTCAAAACTTAAGTTTTTTACCTCATACTGTGAAACCGGCATATATAAGGTATCACTGTACTAATCATGTATTGACTACCGCAATATGTATGATATTATTTTCTTTTTTATAAACCTTAATTTCGGGGTTAAAATTTTGTAATTTTATATTTTCTCTAGCTAAACGATGACTTTTAATAGCAAAGAAAATTGTAGTTCATAATGTGGCTATCGACAAAAAAGCGTTGAAATATCGTTTAGGAATGACCAACCTCAATTGATTATTATTTTTAAAGCAATAGGCATTCACGTTTAAAAATTAATTAGTTTTAAAACAAATTATATCAGCACTATATGATCAACAAAGGCTATCTCTCACACCTATTCATGATTGACCGTATCCTCTACTAGAATTCAAAAAATAACGTCTTTTGCTTTCATAATTCTGGCTTCTTGTCAAATAAGAACCACAAGCATTTTTTGATAATCCATTCTGTAGTCAGAAGACATCAGAACGAAATATATCAGCAACTGCGCCTTTTTGAGCAATCTCCTTATCGTCTCATTGTTGATTAACACGTCAGCCTTCATTATTTGCATTATATAAATCTGTTTTCCTTATATCAAACCAAATATCGATTAATCTTTCCGCTTCATCTTTAGATGGTATATGATATCATGGTGCACAGGGTCATTGTAGAGAATCTGTTCGTGGTAAATCTCACTTTACCAAATCTACATTTTTTATACTTGTAATTGTATTACTTATTGTGATGGAATCTTTGTTGTTTGAAAGTGTAATATCGTTTCAATTTTTTAGAATATATCAACCATCGGTTTTTAATGAAATTTCTGCCTTAGTATTTTCTTTATTTTTATTATCTATATATCTTTTCAACATTAATAAAACATATCATTTTTTTTCTTGTAAATTTGGATTAGTATTCGTTATTACACCGTTATCTTTCAGAGCTTTTAAGTGCTTTTCGTAATATTTTCAATTAGTAACGTTATATGTATCTCAATATAAAATTCTCGATAATACAGTTCCAAACTCAGCTCTAGATACAGAATCTTTTGGTCTAAATTTATTAATACCTATTCACATTATTCATAAATAACAAGATTTATTCGCTATTAAGTGTTCAGATTGATTAAGATCACTATATCATTTACAATTATTTGAGGGGTTTTCCTCTTTTCACATCAATCTCATTGCGAAGATGTTTAACATTTTAGCCATTTCAAGCCTAGATAATTCCTTATTTAAATTCGCAATATTAATATTTCATTCAGAAATTATTCATTCATTACATGCCCAAAAATAAGCTTCCTTCCATTCTTGCTCATAATTTGAATTCGAAAAATCACAATTAGCAAGGACACTTCAAGAAACTCATGCTAAGAGTATTCCCAACAAAGATAAATATAATTTTTTCATAATAAAATATTTATAATTTAAAATATTATTAATCGTTTCTTGCACAAGTTAATACCAACGTTGTTCATTTTAGTTCTGCATCGCAAAATTTGTAATATCAAGCATTATCTAAATGAGTGTATCAATGTATATTGTCTCATTTTGCTTCAATACAAAAGTTTGTAAGGATTGTATCTTCTACAAGAGTTCAATCTCTTGAATAACAGGTTACTCTATCAATGTTGTTTTCTTCGAAATCTTTAAAATTTTCCTTATCGAACCAAATTCTAACCATAATAATTTTATATTAATTAAAAGATGATTATATGTTATTACTTTATAGGTGAAAATCAAGGGATATACTTAAAACTATCCTTGAAAATGAAGAAAAAAACTGAAATTTTGTCCTCCTTTTTGAAAGGAGGGGGACCGCTTGCGGTGGAGGATTTTAAAGTGTATGATATATAAAAATCCCCAGTCACTCCGTGACAGCCCCTTTGAGTAAAGGGGCACAATTTTACACCTAGAATTCTTTGCTTCGTTTAGAATGACGAGTGTTTTAAAAAAGCTCTTCTTTAATGGAAGAAGAGCTTTGTATTATTGCTCAGTTTTTTTATTTCTTACCTTTTTTCTTCAATTTTTTTTCAATTTCAGCAACAGCTAATCTAGTCTTAATCATTGTATCTGGATTCAAAGACATTGATTCGATTCCACATTCTACTAAGAATTTAGCAAATTCTGGATAATCAGATGGAGCTTGTCCACAGATTCCGATATATTTTTTCTTTTTTGTGGCTACTTCGATGACTTTTTTAATCATCTTTTTGATAGCTTCATTGTTTTCATCATAAATATCTGAGACTAATTCTGAATCTCTATCTACTCATAGAATTAATTGAGTAAGGTCATTTGAACCGATACTGAATCCGTCAAATACTTCCAAGAATTCTTCAGCGAGAATTACATTTGAAGGGATTTCACACATTCACATAACTTTTAAACCATGTTTTCATTGCTTTAGTCCGAATGAAGCCATAGTTTTGATTACTTTTTTAGCTTCATCTACTGTTCTTGGGAATGGAATCATCACATCTAGATTATCTAATCCCATTTCTTCTCTTACTTTAAGCACAGCTTTACATTCTAGTCCGAAAGCTTCCTTATAGTTTTCTGAGTAGTATCTAGAGGCTCATCTCCATCCAATCATTGGATTATCTTCCTTTGGTTCGAATTGTGCACCTCCAATGAGGTTTGCA
>OCTX014567693.1_pt1 | contig 18045 bp, 13 predicted proteins | sample 1539691 | NCBI WGS metagenome assembly OCTX01 (sample SAMN02144231, study PRJEB22623) | gut metagenome | biome: sheep rumen | host: Ovis aries | place: New Zealand | reverse complement strand
AATACCATACAGACAAATGGCATTTCGTTCAGGAGGTGTTTATGAAGGATGGGCTTGTGGATCTTGTTTATGAAGACAGGTATTTGAACACCCCTATTGGGTGCCTTATCCTGGCCCAGTTTATCAGAAGAATGAAAGATTTGTTCAAGCTGCGATACCAGTCAATAGAAATCAATTTGTCAAGGAGGGACTTCCGGGTCATGTTTGATGACAATACGCTGAAGATTGACCGCAAGTTCTCTTTCCCAGAGAACAGAGACACTTTCTTTCGAATGTGCATGGACAAGATTGTTGGTGATAATTACACCTTAAAAGTCGGGAACACAAAACACGCAAGGACGTTTGTGCTGAGGAACAGAAGTTATGAGTTGTTAATCAGTCCGGATGGTGGAATCTCACACGGCTGGGGAATTGGAAACGGGTCGGATAATTGCTTGACAGTGGATGCCCTAAAAGGAAATCTAGACATGAACATTCATTGTTTTAACCGAGCAGCTCACTCATATGATCGAGCTGGAATACCATACGTGATAAGTTTATCTCCTCTGGGCATGAATAACAGCATGTCAAAAGAGTGACCATTTGCAACATTTTCAAATGATTATGTCTAAATTTGAAAGAAATTTAGTAAATTTGCAGCGTCATGGAGAAAACAGCTGTCAACTCCTGACTCTGGAAGATGTGCTTCTACTTCGGAATCGGCAAATTTCAACACAACGAAGCACAGCGACAGCCCATTTTGTGGGCTGCTTCACTGTGTGTTTGTGTGCGCTTTGCCGAGCGTCGAGGTAGCATGGTGGGCAGTCCACTTTTCATGCCATCTCCCCAACAGTCAAAAATTGAAATAACGAGATATGCTAAGAGAAATTCTTAGTATCAGGCAGAGTGCTACAGGTCGTGAGATTAGTAGCACTCGTTACATTATTATAGTAATAGTTGTTTGCTATATTACTATATTACATTTCTTATAGATTAGTATAATACTATTTTCCCTATTTACTATAAAACATTATTTATAGAATTATCTTTTTATTAATTATTGTTTTAGCATATTATTGTTTTATATGATTGTTAAATTGGTTTGTTAGGCTTTTATGTTAATACGTTTTTAATGTATTAGCCAAATAACATATTGATTGACAAGTATTTAGCCTTAAATTTCTTATTAAAAAGTAGGCTTAAAAAGTTCGACTTTCAAGATATATGCTTAACTTTGCATGTGGTTCCAGGATTAAGCCTGGAATTTTCCAAGCAAGTTGTACTTTTGTGCGGACAAACTTCGTTTCCCCTTCAAAAGTAACCTTGCCAACTTACAAAGTTGGGGATTCTTTACCTCGCAACTCGGTAAAAAGATTAGATAATATGGATAACAAAACAAAAAGATTGTGGGTCAGGCTCTCGCCTGAAGAAGAACGGTTGTTTAAGGAAAAAGCGTCTAAGTACCATAGTGTAAGTGCTATGGTAAGGGATGCAGTACGACAATTCAACGACATTGCTACAGTAGGGAAAATTGACGCGCTGAATGATATGGTTAGTCTGTACAAGAAATATCAGCAAGAACTGAGCTGGTTGGGTGGAAACTTCAACCAGGCAATGAAAAGAGCAAATGAATTGGCGATAGGAGGAATGCTCGACAAGCTGTATTATGAACGAGTGATCCTTCCGCAATGCAATAAGATTCTTGACTATCTCGAAGATATAAAACGTGAGCAGCATGCTATCGCCAAGAAAATAGTAAAGCTGTAATCCTGTTTTAATGTAATAGCATAAATATATAATAATGTTTTACTGTAATACTCTATTATGATAAGATGTCACTACCTCATAACAGATTTGAAGTCTTATACTATTGGCATAAAATAGTTTTACTATAAGTATATATTTCCTTCTTCACATAACTCTATAAAACCATGTAACTATATTCATGTATTACTATAATAATCTATTATAATATGATTGCTACTATTTTACCTTCTAGCACGAACTTTCATGCTGTCGAATACAACGAAATGAAAGTTGCAAAAGGAAAAGCCGAGTTGATAGAAATGGCTAATTTCGGCTACATAGGTATGCTTGGAAGCTATACCCCGAAAGACCTTACCGACTATCTTATCTCTTATTCTTCCTCCAATACCAGAATCAAAAATGCACAGTTCCATCTGGCGATTTCTTGTAAGGGAAATGAATATAGCCAGGAGGAGCTGGTAAGAATTGCCAGACAATATCTAAAGGAGATGGGGTATGGGGAGCCAGGACAACCTATTCTGATTTATGCACACCACGATACGGACAACAATCATATTCACGTAATAACAAGCCGTGTAGATCCCCATGGCAAGAAAATCAATCATAATCATGAGCGCCTTCGTTCTCAGGAGGTCATCAACAGGATCATGGGAGTCAATGAACAACTGCGTATCGGGGAAGCTGTGTCAGAAGCTCTACAATACTCATTTACGTCTATTCCTCATTTTAGAGCTATTTTGGAGACAATGGGCTACGAATGTTTTCCTGGCAAAGACGAACTCATTCTAAAAAGAGGTGGTGTCATTCAAGACAGAGTAAAGACAGAAGTCATAGAGGCTCATTGTATGAAGGAAAAGATACAAGACAAGAAAAGAATTGCACAGATCCGGGCAATTCTCAGAAAATACCGTGATATGTCATCAGGCAAGACGGAATTGCAAGAAACAATGAAATCTAAATTCGGCATCGATTTGCTGTTCATGGGGTCAAAGGACGCACCCTATGGCTATCTGATAGTTGACCATAAAAACAAATCCGTGTATAAAGGAAGTGAGATACTGAAGCTCAAAGAACTTCTCGTCTTCCAGCCTATAGAAGAAAGATTCAGAAACATTGACTCTTTTATTGATAAGATACTAGACGACAATGGATTCTTGACTACAAAAGAACTGAATAAAATGCTCAGGCGGCAGTTTGGATGCAAACTGATAAACGGCTGTGTTCTCTTCAATGGTAGCTCTCATCAGATACCCGACTACATGTTAAGCTTACTAAAAACAAATGATCGAAGAGACTGGATTCAGTCGTTCTGTCCATCAACAGAAGAAGAAAAAGAAATTCTCTGTAGAATTGGGAAATATTATCATTCTGAACATATCAACATAGTTGAGAAAAGGAGAGACAAGACACAAATCACTCAAAATCAGCTGAAAGGTATTTTTGATCTATATTCCGGTCAGGACTTATGGGATAAGATTCATGAAGATGGCTATATGATAGTGAAGAAAGAAGATGTTTTTTACTGTATCGATTTCAAGAATAAGACTATTCACAACATGGTAGAATATGATTTAGACTTGTCAAGGCTGAGGACGAGAAAAGAGACCGAAGACCTGAATGTTGGTAGTAAATCGAATGAGCTGAGAGGTGATATCCAACTGGGTAAAGTGCTAAACAAGAAAGGCGGTTCTGCTGATAGTAACCGGGAATGGGAAGTCGGAAAAGGAGATTATGATGAAGTAGATGACGAAAGGAAACTAAGAAGATAGAGCCTATCTTCTTTCCCAATCCTATTAGAGAGTATCAATATTTCATATCCCGATTGAAGGAAATGGAATACAGAGAGACTCGCTAAGCCTGTAATAATGTATTTATAAACAAGGTGTTCATCGATTTTCTCCATTGATAACACGTTTTTGTTATAATTCTTTGAAAGCTTCCAAAAGAATCTTCATTCCTTCAGTTGCAATAGTCTTGAAATGAACGAAACCTAACTGGGTACATTGCTCCATATCGCCTGGATCAATCACGAACTTTGGGACTTCATGGTGCGCATAGTGGATGAAACCGGCAGCAGGATAGACTTGCAGAGAAGTACCAATAACTACAAAAATGTCAGCCTTACTTACGATGTCTATTGCAACATTCATGCTATCAACATATTCTCCAAACATCACGATATATGGGCGAAGTTGGGAACCGTCCTCTGCTTTGTCACCAAGCATGATCGGCGTGGTCAACGGATACTCCTTGACACAAGTTGCGCGGTTGTCCATCGAGCAAACCTTGCTTAGTTCACCATGGAGGTGGATGACATGTGAGGAACCGGCACGCTCATGGAGATTATCCACATTCTGAGTGATGACAGTAACCTGATGCTCTTTCTCCAACTCTGCAATCATCTTGTGCGCTTCATTAGGCTCTACCTCCGCAAGCTTCTTCCTCCTGAAATTGTAGAAGTCAAGACACCTCTGAGTGTCGTTGTAAAGGGCATCCGTGCTGGCCAAATAAGCCCACTCTTCATTTGTCCACAAGCCGTCCTTACCACGGAAAGTGCTGAGCCCGCTTTCCGCGCTGACACCTGCACCTGTTAGGAAAACTATATGCTGTCGTGTCATTTTTCACCCCCTTCTCCTATTTCGATTAGTCCCATTCGTCATCAGACTCTTTTTCGAGACTAACAGTATGACGATTTTGGGGAATTGTTTCAGATATAATATTGGATATAACCCCAGTTAAGTTGTTAATATCTTTAAGCTTAAACACTCTGTCTGAATTACCCGTAAACCGTTGTAGAGCTACTTCGTCCGCATCGTCAACAGCTATAGCAAACCGGTTACTGCTGAGAAAAGAAGGAGTTTCATTTAGTGCATTAATGCCTTCATCAAAATCATCAGTTGGATAGCCATCAGATATAATTATGATGATCGAAACATCGTTAGACGCTTCATCTTCAGTAAACCGTTTAGCTAATGCAATACATGCTTCGCCCATGGCTGTCATGCCATTTGCTTCAACGTTCTTCCATTCAAATTCTGATATATCTATGGGACGTTCATACATCCATCTTACAGTCTTCGAGTAGAGCAATACAGATACTTCCATAGGAACGCCTTCATACTGTAATTCTGAAAGTATGTTGATCATCGCATCATTGAGTGCGCCTATTTTTGCGCCCGCCATGCTGCCAGAAGTGTCTATAACGAAAAATAATCTCATACAAATCTAATTGCTATAGAAATCAAAACACATATTAGGATTGAAATCAGGAGAATTTTATTCGTCTGTATCTGTTTCTGCAGAACATCCTCTTTCAAACTCACGTCATTGATGGATGATGCAATAGGACTTAGCACATTTTCCATTTTCTTCCAAAAATCATCAATCTCCTTTTTATATTGGCTAAGGACCTCCTCCATATCATTTTTAGTCTGCTCAAAAGAAGACTTATAATCATCAACGGATTCTTTGAAATTATTGATTATGGTTTCTTCTGCTAACTTATGCTCTTCACTGGTCTTGTCAAGTCCCACTTTGAAGCTGCCACTCATCTTCGTTGACTCCTTCTCAAAGTTTTCGCGGATTTTTGAGGCTTCGGTTTTGAATGTTTCTATTTTTTCTGTAATACCATTGATTTCAGCAGTAGCCTTCTCGTTTAGAGATTTGATAGTCTTCTCAAACTGCTTCTGCAATTTGAGAAGACTTTCATCTATAGCCTTAGACAGCCCAGAAGAAGCCTCTCTACATTCTCTTTGGAACTGAGACTGAATGGTCTGAGCTGTATTCGCTAATCCTTCTGCTTTGTTCTCAAAATCATTAAATTTGCCAAGCAACCAATCTTTATAACTGTCTGATATGAAGGTCTGATTCTCCTTTATCGAGTCAATGACCATTGTCATATCATTAGACATTTGATGAATATTTGTGGTTAGGCTCTCCAACTGTGTTCGTGTGCTACTATAAGCATTTGCCACTTGTTGTACTTGTTGGCGGGCAGATTCAACACCTTGAAGATTCTGCTGCATCTTAGCCAACATCTCAGTTATTTGCTGTGAATCCATATTATTTATTTTTAATTATTATACGATTTTACAAAATTATCCAACCAGTCACTGTTTATTGCTAATTCCGTTGAAAGCTCAATTTCCTCCAACATTTTCAAGTCTTCATCTGAAACGACATTACGTTTCTTCATGCCATTTTTGAAATCTTGAATGCCATGAAAAAAATCTCTCATGTCTTTGGTTTGTTCACGGAATGCGCGATATCCTTCTTCATAGCTCCTTTGCAATTCATCCATCATATTGCGGTTGCTACCGTATTTCAATACTAACAAGCAGAATACATTTAACAAGTCAAGCGCTGGATTGATGTCAGTCGTTCCACGACGAATTAAACGTACAGCACCTAGTAAGTGCCGTATGCTGTCCTTTGTCGAACCTGAAACGCCCATCACATCATTATCTATGACTCTAAGATATTTCATCAGAACATTAAACGTCCCTATTTTTCCTCTATCGGTATCGTCCAAAAGTGAAAAATCTTCACCATTGTCTGTTTTATATCCTTCACGAGCATATTTTGAATTGAAGTAGAAATATATTTCATCCTTTAAGTCTTCGTTGATTTCTTTCCAGTCTTTGGAATCATCAACCCCTATCAGACAAAAGCGCCTCATATCATCAATGGCGCGTTTACGTTTCATTACGACTTTGTCGTAAATGAACTCCGTCAGATAGCCGAGGCACTTGTGTATCTCGTTCTGACCTTTGCGCATACTTGCCTTTTCTACTTCGTTCTCTGAACGCTCTTCTGAATAGTAGCGCATCAAGAACTGCTTCAACCGTTGATAGTATTGCCCGTTCTTTTTTCTCGTAGATAATATACGAAAAGCACCGCAATTATTATCTCTGTATTCTTGCGTGAAGTCATCGATTAGTCCTATAATACACATTCTGTATATTGCCTTAGCCAAATCAGCATAAGTCGAATTCTCGTATTCAATGATGGATACGACTTCTGTACCTGGTTTGGAATTGAGGACAACATCCAAAAATCCTTTTGCCGGATGACGTTCTAATGGCTTGTCTTTTTTATCATTACCATAGAAATAGTAGAGCTCCTTTTGGCTCAGTAGCTCAAACATCTTCAGTTTTTCTGTGTGTTCACCTTTAAAGTTCTTATCAAAGAAGTACATCACAGTGTTGTAGTCAGCTCCTTGATATTCAATATTCTCCTTTGGTACACGAATGTGATTGTACGAGAGGTAATCGTTCATTTCCTTGGGAGTCATCCAACGATAACGATGATCCCTATCTACTTCACGAAGTTGGCATGTATCCCGTTTAGAACAGTCTTGACAATGCCATTTTTTATGCTTTGCCTGAATATTGCCCTCTTCGTCCTCTTCTTCAACCACATCATTGGTGTTGCACTTGAACCGCATGAGGTCGCTGAGTGGATCACAAAATTCAATGGCACTGTCAGGTACATTCATTTTGAAATCGGTGATGATTCTTCTCAAATCATATTCTTTAAACCATTTACCTTCGATTTCTAATACAGGATATTCTCTTACGCCGCTATTATTTTTGATACGAGCAAACTTGTATGTGGAAAACAAAATAATACTTAATGCCATTTTTCTGTCTCGACCGGCACGACCTGCTTCCTGAACAAAACTTTCCAAGGAACTGGAATAGTTCATATTGACAGTAAGCCGTACATTGGGTTTGTCAATACCCATACCGAACGCTTTTGTAGCAACCATTATTGGGATTTGGTTATCACGGAACAGCTTCATATTCTTCATAGAATCGTTATTCTGCTGACCGGCATCATCGTTGGAGCCTGAGAATGTACCTACATCACAGAACGAACCGATTTTGTTCCCAATTACATTTACACTGACGCCTGTATTATTAACATGGGGGCAGAATATGATACCTGCCTGTAAATATTCGTCTTTCTTTGTGTAGAAATTATCTGGCATATCGACTTTCAAATCACTACTGTCAATATGTTCAACTCCCTCACGCTCGTTGAACTTCTTTGCAATATACCTTAAAGATTCATCTGTTTCCAGTTCGCGGATGTAACTCGGGATGCGTTTAATGTAATCGGTAATAAAATTCGCTTTTGCATCACGTGCGCCCCAATTATCTCCGACATCAACAGGACGAGGATAGTTCGCTACGGGGCCATGTGGCCAATATCCCTTGTCTTCGCGATATTGAATTTCTACCTTTTCTATTTTATATTGTAATTCCAGACGATTGCTATTCTCATAGCGAACAATAGCTTCTGGATCAAGCGTGAAAGCATCATTACCTGTTAGTTCACGTTCCACATCGGAAAGAACATCAAATGAAGCAGTTGCTGTTAAGCCGAAGAGAGAGATATGTTCATTTCTCTTACCATGAAGGAAACTATATAGATTCCTACCAAGATGTAAATACGAGAATCGGAAATCCTGCCCCCATTCAGAAACACAGTGGACTTCGTCGATTATTCCGTAAGAGAAATAAACATTTACATTTGCCATGTTCTGTAATCTCTCACGGAACTCATAAATGCACAGACGCTCTGGTGACATAAAGGTAAAGATCACCTGAGACGTTTCCATCCTTGTTTCATTTTCTGCCTTTTGTCTAGGATCAAGCTCTGAATTTATGTAGGTACAACAGTCTATACCAACAGACATCAAACCATCATATTGGTCTTGCATCAGTGATTTAAGCGGATCAATAATGACAGTAACACCAGGTTGCAGCATAGCCGCTAATTGATACGTAAGAGATTTACCTCCACCAGTTGGCAAAAGACCGATTACGCCCTTCTTTTGCATTGCACGATTTAGTATGGGAAGTTGTCCTGGGCGGAAATCTTCCTTCCTGAATAGCATCTGCAAGAAAAACCTTAAGTGATTCGTGTTCTCTTCATTGATAATATGACCACCAGAAGGATTAATAGCAGTTAACGGCTTGTAAGTTATTGCATCAGTTGTGTAGATGTCACGTGAGGTGTAAACCAACTCCGATGAACGAACATTGAAATAGCAGTCATTGTTAGCTTTGAATTCTGAGAATTGAACATTCTCAGCATCGGTAGTCTCATTCATGGAAATGTCAATAACCATGTCGAATGTCTGCTCCTTGTTTACGGATTTGGACCTAGAATATACCCGATTTCCAAGATGAAGAGGTGAGTCAGTATAATTAGGTGAAATTATCTCCAGACTGACCTCTGGGAAAATCCTGCTTTCGTAGTCACAGGTCATTGCGACAAGATGATTAAACATCATTTTTAGTTCTGCGAAAGCAAGGGCGGCACAAGGCACATCATTCTCTTTCACTAAGACTTGCCATGTAGCTTGCTCCATGGAAATATGGCCAGTCAATACTGCTTCTATAACTATTTTTTCAATGCGTGCAACACAGATCGGGGTCTTTTTCAAAACGTCATAGTTATCTATCAGCTTATCTGTATCAGCGACATCATACTTGATTCCTCCATAAATAATCTGTTTATCGGAGAAATTATAAACTTTGTTAAGTTCATTTTCTATAAACGGACTACATTTCGTCGGCAAACCGCGTGTAATGATATTACTTAGAACCGCAAGTATGGGGTCTATGTCATCATATACACTGGCACCAATATCAAACGGTGCGAGAACTTCAAATGAAGAATCCAATGGCCATTGTGCAGCAGAACGATTATCCTCCACCTGTTGGATTGCATCAAGGCGATAAGCTGCATGAAACTGTTTGGGTGGATAGTAAGATAGGGGTACTAAGAAAGGCTTCCCCTCTTTGCGTACCATTTGGAATCCCTTGGTTACGCATCCGTACCATTTACCAGTACTGGTCTGTTTATATTCAGGAATACGAACGTTTGAAAAAACAGCAGAGGGGTCAACAACGAAATATCTGCTAAAGGAATCTATTCGACTATTGCCAAAGTTCATCGGCCCCACACAAAGGAAATAATGCCTGTAGCCAGAAGAACTTATAAGATATGCCAATTCTTTCAAATCTATTACCGCAAGGTCGAGGATGTTTGAAAAGATGTGGATACATATCGGCTCCTCTATGTGAATGCCTGTTAATACGTCATTTGGAGCTTTTGGAAGAAAATAATTTAATGTTTCCACATAGACATCATCACTAACAGCACATTCCACATGCAACCTTGCTCTTTCTATAGCGGCTGTCGATGGCTCAATTAAAGTTACCTTTTGCAATTTACCATCAGGAATATACATGCGCAATGATTCAAGCAGACACATCGTGCCTAAGCCTTGACCAGCACCCCAATCAATGATTTCAAAATTTTCATCAATATTTGAGAAAGGAAAATCTTGGAGAATCTTCTGCATTTTACCTTTGTGCATCTCTCCATATGCTGCCATATAGCAACATAGTTGCTCCTCTGAAGAGAGACAAGCTGTACCATGAACGAGACCTGGCACAGTCCATGGACGTGCTTTGAACTCATCTGGCACGAACTCCTTTGAAGTTTTGATGATTTCATCAATCGTTAAAGGGGAAAATCTTTGTATTGCTTCCTTGTATGTCATATTTTCTCTCCAAGTATATTCTCATTATCAGGATTCTCTAAATGCAATTTGTGGTTCCTAACCGCAACTGCCTTACTAGAATTGGCATAACAATACTCACAAAGATGTGGGCATGTATTGTATTGTCCGATATCCTTGCTCATGATGCAACCACAAAACATACGTTGACCTTTGTCCTTATTGTTCTTCTCAAAGACTACTTGAGGCTCTGGATTAAAAATGTCTGCAGGAATGATTTTAGCGCCAAGAAACTCCATAAGTTTGAGGTCATGACTAAAGTACTTTACCATCAATCTGTCATCTATACAACGGTTATGCTCAATGCCATACGCCTCTAAGTCGAGTTTCTCAGCACAAGTTGCTAATTGAAATCCCCACTTTTTATTGAGGTTGCTAAGCCCTTTTGCCATTTCTGTCATAGTGGACTCTTCAAACTCAACATATTTTATAAGGCTTGTTTCAAGATTTGCTTTCACTCTTCTATATGAAGAAATGTCTGCAAAACTAAAAACGAATTTTTCCGTATAACCTTTTAATTGCTCACCAATACCCTCGACTTTTCTAAGCAGATCGTCTATAGTAATTTTATCAGTCATAATCAAAGGGTCAAATCTCCATATAACCTTACCAAAGCCGATTTGATCAACTAAACGCTTGAAGGTATCTATGCGATTAGTAAGCAAGGGAACTCCACGTTCAAGTTTCTCATTTTCATAGTCGTTGAGCGTATATTGTATGTAATAGCCTATACCTTTTTCATCCAATTTATGAAGTAATGGTATGAGTGGCTTGGGATTCTTAGACCAAAACACCACGAATCTCATATTTTCAAAACTCACATAACTCTGCACTCCATTAAAAGGATTCGTCCAAGCACAATATCCCTTCTCCAAACGGTTGAAGAACCAATCGGCATAGAATGCCGGTATATCTGTACTTCTACTAGCTGATATTATAACAGGAGCTTGTGCTTCCGCAAGCTGACCATTATCTCTTTTTATTGATACCTTTTGCCAAGCCATAAACTGTCTTCTTTGAATGTCAATTGCTTTCTTACGACAGATTACTTAACTGAGATAATAGATTCATAATGAACCAAGGATCAAAGCCCTGCATGGTCATCCTTTTTTGATTGGCACCATCTTTATGGACTTCGATGCCATCTGAGTAAGGGGTAATGCTTACAATTTTATTGAAGGGCACTTTCGTACTTTTCATCTGGGAGTAGAAAATCAGGTTTTTGTTGGTCACATAAAGAGAACCACTGCCCTGAAATTCCATTGAGCTATGTTCAACAGGCTTTCCTTTCATTCCTCCCACACGGTAATATACTCCTTTCATAATACGGAATGAGACACCATGAGAGCGGCCAACCCATTCTTTCGTGACTTTCTCCTGATATAAACTCACTCCATTGTATGTCCAGAGAATAGACTCGTTCTTGCCAAGTATAATCGGAGCCGGAAGATTTGTACGTGGAACGACTCCTCTCTGTATGCTCTTGATGATTGAGACTTGACTTAATTTGCTTATCTCACTATTCTGATAAGAAGCTGGCAGATTATTGACCGGAAGAGAAAGGTAGCTAACATAGTCATCTATCTTCTGCTGTTCATCATCGGTCAATATGCCATTCTTAAGGAAATTTGTTGCTGCCTTATTCAGCACATAGAGATAAGCGTCCTCAATGTTGCTCGGGACCATCGGGAACTTATTCAGTACTTTTTCACAACGGGAATGGGCTGTATGTAGATCCAGCTGGTCTGTGAAGTATTCGACCATGAAACCACGAAGAAGTTTCTTGGTGAATTCATCAACAGCTCCTTTGCCATTGATTTTACTATAGGAAACGCCTACCACATTCAGGAACTCATCCATTAGGTGCATGGACTTAGGCGAGAAAGGACGATGAATACTTGCAGTATATTGACGGATAGCCTTATCAGAAAGATCGCATATATTTTCCTCAGAGAGGAATGCGTCCGTCGTCAGGCGACGCTTTTCCTTCAAGATTTCTGCTGATGACACTCTTTGAGTAAAATAATTACTCAGTACGGCACTGAAATCATTCAGTCCCTGTTGATGCTTGTCCTCACATTCCTTGTGTACTTTTGAGAACCATCCGGCATCTTTTCCGCAATACTTACAAGTACCCATAGTCCTTAATTCTCTTCTTGTTGTTCAACATTATTGATTGAGGATTCATCTACTAATGGTGTATCTTCCTCAACATCTGTTTGTTCTTTGTCATAATCCTGCTTATGATAGAACTCGTCATACTCCAGTTTTAACTTGTCAAGTCGTGTATTCATTTTCTCAATCTGAGCAGTAACACGTGCCAAGTCATTCTTAGCGTATTGCAGGTCTATCTGAGCCTTCCTATCTAATGAAGTGGAATCCTCCATTTTGACAATTTTCTCATGAAGTTTTTTCTTCTTTTCTTCTGCTTCTCCAAGTTGCTTTTGTATCTGCATTTCTTGGAAATCAGCAAAAAGGTTAAAACCCTCTTGAAGTTTATTGTCATCGTAAACGAATGCCACGGACATATCGTCTTTGCTACCCCTCTGGCTGATAATCGGCAAATCTTTCTCCAACTGTCTTTTTACTGTTCTCCTGGAACGTTTGGCAACCAGCTTATACAGTTCGATATAGAAGTTGACAAGATTATCACCGTCGCCATACGAATCATCAATGCCGTCAGAACCCAGGAATATAGCAAGCGGAAACTGTCCATTTCCTTGAAAGCAATATCGGAATTCATTCAGTACTTCTGAATCACAGAGCGATGTCGTCTTATTTAGGAAGCAACGCTCGTCCCATGGAATAGGCTGGCTGACGGTCAGATGATTGTCCATGACATTGAAGGACACGCACTTTCCATCGCCTATATGGAAGGCGAACCAATAATCCTTAGTCTGTACGTATGCCATCAGCGTACAGCCATAGGTCTTCTCAAATGTCTTATCAGGATCCCTTCGGTCATCATTGAAACGTTCTTGATATTTTTGCTCCACGTGAGCCAGTTCCCATTCATTCAGGTCATTTGCTCTTGCGTGTTCTGCAACTGCCTCGTTCCATTGAGATATGATAGAGGAAAACAGCCAGGTCAAAGCCTTGTGAGCTGGTGTGTTCTCTTGTTTCCCATCTGATGCGTCGGCACTATAGCAAGTGAAATCAGCACTTTCAAACACGGATTTTTTGCCCTTTGGTGTAAAGGACAAGTCTTTCATGTTTTTTACGAACTGTTTTACAGCCTTTGCTGTAATCTTAACAGCGTATTTCGAGCCGTATTGACTTCGAAAGTACCGTTCCCCCCCATGTCCATCACTCACTATGGCATAGGAGAGTTCATCAGTGGATTTACTATCCGCATAATCCTGACACGGCTTGTCTGTTGACTTATGACTTTCTCCTTGGCAATAACAATAAATACTTTTCATATTGAGATTGCTTTGGTTCTGTCATTTAGTCCCATTCGTCGTCTGCCGATGGTGCAGGTGCTGCTGCACTCTCTGCGCCCTGTGTGTCCTGAGCTTCCTTGTTAATCTGTTCAATAACCTGTTCCTGCTTGGTGGCATCAGTAGCAGAAGTACTCTTACTACCAATTTGAGATGAGGTAACTGCTATAACACGAATCATCTTCTTTAGTGCGTCAACATTGTGAACTTTGATAACAGCTTCAGCAGATCCTGTGAATTTCTTTAGGACTTCCATATCAGCATCGTCACCAATAGCGATGGCAATACGGATGGCATTTTTGAACCAGCTGTTAGATTGCAGCTTTGTTAAGCCCGCTTCAAAGTTATCCGTAGGACCACCATCAGAAAGCAGAATGACAGCAGGAGCATAGCATCCGCTTGGAGAAGTCATGAAACCACCATTACGGTGTAACTTTTTCTCCAGTTCCTCACAAGCTTCGCCAAGTGAAGTAAGGCCTTCGGCTACGACTGGTTGCCAGATAAATTCCTTTCCTTCCTTTGGTTCATCATAGAGCCAACGTGTTCCTGTAGAAAATTCCAGTGCAGCAACACGGATTTCTGCGTCTGGATTCTCATCTGAGATTTCTCCAATCATCGGAAGCACATTCTCGATGGCATCGTTTACGCTACCGATTTTAGAGCCAATCATACTACCCGAGGTGTCGATTAAGAAGAACAGGGTCATTTGTCTTCTTGGAATGCTTTCATTGTCTAATAAACTCATAATTGTAAAATTTAAATTGTTTTTATTAATGATTTAATTGTTCCTAACATTGTTATCTTCAAACCGTCCTTTACAGGAACCAGTTCGTTGGGAGCGATAGACTTCAGTTTTCCACTTGGAGTTTCTACCGTCCAGTTCGTAGGAGTCGTATTTCGGAGTTGCACTGGATATTTACTTCCCTGAACATCCTCCACCTTAATATCAGGAGTATTGTCCAAGTCAACATATACCTTTGTCCCTGGGGAAAGGAGAAGGGAACGTTTGCCGATCTCCAATGTACCGGCAATCGCAAAGTCTTTTCCACAAGAAATGCACTTAGGCGCTTTTGGATTTTCTACGAATGTTTCGCCCATACAATGAGGACATATAACCAACATATCGCGCAACTGCTGAATTAGCTTTTGCCATTGTTGTTCAATCAAACGTTTCTGAGGCTCCTTCAGGCATTCCTGGCTGAACTCATGCTGAAACTGCTCTTTCAAAATTTTAGGAAGTACAGGCCAACGTTTGATTACGTTGCTGTGAACGCCACGAACAGGAAGATTACTCTTATCGTTCTCATCATAGATAAACAAAGCTTTACTTCCATAAAATTCCTTCTCATGCTTTTCTGTCATACAAGGGCAGCCTAGCACCTTTGCACCTTCAAGTGGATGATTTCCATAGAATAGCATAAACAGAATGACAGAAAGCGAATAACGGTCGCTGTATTTATCAGGGGCTTTTCCTCCGACAATCTCAGGTGCCATGTATCGAGCCTTGCCCATAATACCAGATTTATCACCCTGTGGCATCACATTGTCGTTATCACAGATGAGGACATCGCCTGTATTAGGTTCAATAAAGAAATTGCCATCATTCAAATCCTGATAACTATAGCCGAAAAGATGGAGTTTCATAAAGCCCTCACAAATCTTCATGGCTGCATTACACATAGCCTCGAATGACTTGAACTGTTTTTTTGCAAGCAGATACTGACCGAACTCAAAATAGCCTTGCGGACGCAGTTTCATTATGTAACCATAGCTTCCTTTCTGCTTCATTGTTAAATACTCTGGCCATAGGAAAGCATCCGAAGGAGCACCTTTCGTTACGTTCTCTTCCAGATTTTTGTAGAACTTATCGTCAGGAGCATTGATGTACCATTTCAACGCCATCATCTGTCCGGCAAGATCCACCTGATAGACAATTCCTTGGCCACCTCTGCCAAGCTCTTTGACAATCTTTGCTTTTGAGCCATTGGTAAGATTGACAAATTCATTTGCTTTTAATTCTGCCATAATATTTGTTATTTTAATAGTTTGTCAAAAACCACCACCTGACAAATCAACTGATTCTGCAGGTCGGAGTGAACTTGAATTACCACAGTTGGGGCATGTCACATACTCTTGCCCGTGATAGCAAACAACCTTCTTGCAGCGGTTGCAGATGTAGAATTGCTTCGAGCCACAGTGAGGGCAGCCATTGAAGTCTTCATCATACATGACAGCACCATGGACATTTTTCTTATCATATCCTTCACGCTTCGCTTGATCAGGATTGATTTTGAAAGCCCAAGTGAAAGCGTAGCAGCCTTGTCTAGGATCAACTGTAATCCCAAACGGCTTCTTTGTTTCTTCGCACATCGCCATTATGGCAAATGCGTTTTTGCTTAACTTTGCCATAGATTATGCATTCTTGGTTTTCATAAAAGTAACCATAAACTCTTTGCACTTACGCTTGTCTTGACGCAGTGCCTCTATAGAGTATGGACTATACTTTTCAAACATGTCCAGTCCTCGACCAAGTGTGATAGTCCATCCTGTATCTGTCTTGATACAGCGGTCATGGAAATCGCGCAGCTTATAATCGAACTCGATACCATATCCAGCAAGGTCATCCTTGATGTCATCCAGTTTGTCTATCAGGTCTGGAATCTTTTCTTCTTCCTCATTGGTGAACAGATGGAGCTTTAAGTCGTCAACAGGACGGGTTTCTATCAGCATCGTCACAAACTCCATGAAGTTCTTAATCTGCCATGGGGCACGGATGTAGGGATCTTCAACCGTTATCTCATTAGCATTCTCCATATATGGAGCAAACAGTTTCGTATAGCTGACACCGGTCTGACCCATTCTGAAAGACAAATTCTTTTCCTGGAGATTCGTAATCCGAGGACGTTTATGAGCAGTTCCTTCAGTAGCAGCCTCAGGGGTACCAGACATAGATGTGTCCTGTGTCTGGGCATCACCATCGTTGAGGTCTGTGCTGACATGTGCTGCATTGACGGGGACAATGAGGGCATTGCTGACTTTCTCCAATGTTTCGACATTGATTTCCATGCCATTCTTTAAGTTGATATATTTGAAGAAAGCCGGTTCTGCCTTGAATGTCTCATCAATCACATACAGCTGATCTTTTACGCGCTTGCGACTTTCAGCTGCGAAATCAACCAATTCATAGGCTTCCTCGTCAGTCATCTGACCATCTGGATAGAGCAACTTAACCATACCAGAGAAGGTCTTGCGAATAGCCAAATGGTCACGTTCGGAGAGAGAACCGTCGAACTTGGCATACTCCTTTAACATTGCCGTCAAGTCTTTATTTCTCAACTCATGCAATACTGCTGCTATATAATCGGTTATCAGTCCATAGCCCTTAGAGAAACTGTCTTTCTTCAGCATCTTAATCTCCCAACCAGGATTATATAGATGTATGCGGTCAAGGAAGGCTCCTTTGATGAAAGATGTTGGAATGCTTTCAAACAGATGGGTATTTTTCAGCATGTAGGGTACTGTATGTTTAGTATTACCTACAAAACTCATTGATGCACTTGCTTCATGGGTTCCTTTGCCTCGGTTGAAAGACTTGTTGGCAAGATAGTTCTGCATGGTATCGATCAGAACGGCATCGACACTACGTCCTTTCTGCTGTTCAAACTCGTCCCATGCCACAACATCCCAATAGCCAACAAGGCCAAGCTCTTCACGCTTGCCGGACATTCTTACGAACAGTCGGGCAGAAGTAACATCACCACCACTGACCAGAACACCGTAAGGTGAGAGTTCCTGGAACACATGACTCTTACCTGTACCTTTAGGACCGAGTTCCACAAAGTTGAAGTTATTCTCAACATGTGGCAACAGACGTGCAAGAGTGATAAACTTCTCTCGGCGATTCATTGACTCTGGATTCAGGCCAACAGTGTGCATCATGAAGTCTATCCATTCATCTGTAGTGAAGTTCTTGCGCTGATCAATGTATTCCTGAACATCGATATTCGAAATCTGGATAGGTTTCAAAGTCTGAATGTCCCAGCGTACTTTAATATCCTCACCTTGTAAATAGCCAATAGTAACAATGCACCAAACTCCGTTGCCAGAAAGCAACTTTGGGTTAGCCTTAACATATTGAGTTCCTATGGGGACATGAGAAAGCCCAAGATTGGCAAACTCTGCCTCATACAGGTCAAGTTTCTCATTTAGTGTCACTGAGATTTTATCAATAACTCGATAGCGGCCTGCTTCACGGATTTT
>OCTX012270017.1_pt1 | contig 18048 bp, 21 predicted proteins | sample 1539691 | NCBI WGS metagenome assembly OCTX01 (sample SAMN02144231, study PRJEB22623) | gut metagenome | biome: sheep rumen | host: Ovis aries | place: New Zealand | reverse complement strand
ACAAAAGATATTGCATTTTGGTGCAACTGGTACATGTGCTCTTCCGACTTTATCATGCATTTTTTCATTAAAGCATGGATGTGCTTTTGTTATATGTGCAAATCTTGAACCGTTATGTTCGTTCATATACTACTCCTCCTCAAATATAACTCTGTTAATTTGTATTATTACGAACAAATATATAAACCTTTCTACATGCCCTTGTTTAATTCATCCATAAACTCATGACATTTTTCAATCCATGCATCCTTAATTAGCTCATCGGTGGCAACGACTGCTACAATATCATCAGAAGATAAATCCTTAATGTTTTTAAAGCCTTCAGGCAATATCCTAAATACTGCATCATAAATACGCCTTTGCAGATTAGAATGAGGATCATCCACAACAATAGATTTTAACTCTGTGAAATCCCCACTGATTTCAAGCTGATATCTATTAGGCTGATATATTTCATCCCTTGAAAATTGCTTCCACAACTGCTTGAGGATATTTGGAAGATAATTCTCATTGTCAATTAAAATCATTGTCACGTCACGCTGTTTGTCATAAGTCAAATTGGCAACATCTTCAAACAATACCACTTTTGAAGTTTTCCTCATTTTAATAGCTAAGACAAATACAGGATCATCAGGATTGACATAAGCCTTTAAATCATCAACAGAAGCTCCTAAAACCAAATCCTGAAAGACCTGTTTGATGATGATGTCATAAACTTCCGCACCACGTTCATCATAGCATTCAACTAACATCGAATCAATCCTTTAATTATTATTTGTTATCTTGTCTGTGTCCCATTCCAGATACTAAAAGAGCTGCCCCTACAGCACCGATATGCTGTGAGTATTCAGGAACTATCACTTCAATTCCACCTAAAGTTTCACTAACCGCTTCTACAAGACCTGAAATTAAACTGGTTCCGCCCACCTGGATTAGAGGTTCGCGGATATCAATTTCCTGAAGCTGCTGTTCGTAAACCTGCTCTGATACTGAGTGACATGCAGCTGCCGCAACATCAGCTTTTGAACCTCCGGCCGCAAGGGTTGTAACAAGGTCCTGAATACCGAATACAATACAATATGAGTTTAACATTGCTTTTCTCCAGTCACCCTGCACAGCTAAAGGACCGAGTTCAGTAATATCCACATCCAACCTACGTGAGGTCATGTCCAGGAATCTTCCGGATGCTCCTGCACAGATACCACCCATAGTGAAGTTATCAGGAATACCGTTGTTTACAGTGATTACCTTGTTGTCCATACCACCAATATCGAGTACGGTAGCTTCACCTTTTTGACAGTCTGCAAGATATACCGCACCTTTTGCGTTAACGGACAATTCTTCCTGAATGAGCTCTGCACCGAATTCCTGACCCATTGTGAACCTACCATAACCGGTAGTTCCAATACCGTCAAGGTCATCCCAATCATAATCTGTCTCACCGAATGCCTCTGCAGCTGCGGTTTTTGCGGATTCAATGATATCCTTGGTGGATGTCCAGCCGGTTCCGATAACCTTATTGTTTTCCATCAATACAGCTTTTGTAGTGGTTGAACCTGAGTCCAAACCGAGAGTGAGTCCTTCTTGTTTTTCACGTGCGAGAATACTTCTTCTAGTTACTGTAGTGGCTAACGCTTCCATACGGATGAACAATTCGTCAGCTTTTGTTCTTTCAGTAAATGAATAGGTAACTACAGGAATGCGAGTATTATTTTGTATAAATCTCCTTACTTCATTTCTCACCAATGCAGCTTCGGCACATCTGAAACATGTTGCAATGAATACCGCATCAGGACGGCATCTGCCTTCAACAATGGCCATAGCTCTTGCAATCATTAATTTTAAACTTGAACTTTGAGCTGAAAATCCAAATTTCTCATAAGATTCATCAATATAATCCAAATCAATTTCAGGAAGAATTATTTCAGCACCAAACTTGTTAGCTGCCTTTTCAATTTCTTTTTGAATTCCACTGTATTCTGTTCCACATGAAACTAATGCAATTTTTACCATTATTCTTCCTCCCCGGTTTCTTCAAGTGAGTCTATAAAATCATTAATATCATTCACCATAACATAGGTTTCATCCTGGTTTGTAGGATATGTCACTTCCAAAACAGGAATGTCCTTGTTTCTAAGCAAAAATATTGACAGTTCATTTGTCCTTGCACATCCAATACAACCAAATCCATATGGAGCGCCATCAACAACAATTGCAGCTTCTGCCTCATCTATAAGTGGCCCGATAATTGCCATTCTTCCACGAACACCTGATGGAACTTCAATTGCCGCATATTTAAGACCTTTAATTGGGTCTTCTTCTGTAATGTTCATCGGCGGAGAGTCAATCTCCGGATCTTTAATTTTTTGTCTAATTTGTTTTTGTAAAACTAAAGGAGTATGACCTTTTCTTTCAATTAAATCTGCTAAGATTAATGAGTTTGGAGGATAAATAGCTACTTTCACCATATTTTCACCTATTCTTTTTTATCTAAACATTCATTCATGATTTTTTCAAATTCATCAACATCAACTGGTTTTTTAGGCTCGACTTTAACATCTTTACGTTCTTCCAATGCATTAGCAACAAAACCAAGTATTCTGTACTCTTTTTCCATTTGATGGAAACCTTCCCTAGGACCGAATCTGTGACCTCTGCAACGTCTAGGGTCACCTGGAGCAAATCCCCTTTCTTTTGTGAAAATGTGATTTGGATCAAGTTTTCTAATCTCTTCGACTGCTTTGTAAACATCTTCACTTTTTCCACTTATCATGGACCCGTAACAAGTGTTTTTTATAGTAAGCGGCAAATCAAGCATGTGAAATGCAGTTACAATTTCCTGTTCACTTACATGAGCTCCAGGCCCAATGAAAATCATACGAGTAATTACATCCGGATCCCAATCTTCTGTACCCAAATCAGGACTCATGGTTAGATTCTGTGACATAAACTACAACTCCCTCTTTTAATTCTTCAAGATGATCATAATCAGAAGTGATATCTCCAATTATATTTGTCGCGTCAAAGCTTTCAGCTGTAGGACCGAATTCAATATTGTCCTCAAATCTGATACCTATCAAACCGGCATTTTTTGATGCCATATTGGTGATACCAATCTGGCCTTGGACGACCTTATCAACAGGATTGTTTTCAGGAACCAAACCTTTTGCAAGTTTATTGTCCCCTTCAAACATGACAATGTGCATTCCAGGCACTGAAAAATGAACTTTAATCTTACCAATAGGATTTTCCAATAATCCAGATAGGAATTTAAAGTACTTAACTGATCTTGGAGCATTATCAACAAATTTAATTGTGCATAAATCTTCTTTTTTAATGGCTTTTGTGATTACTTTGCCTTCTTTCAATATATCAATTGTATGTTTTGGAGTCTGTTCGACAATTATTGCATCATCATCAATTAAACCGTCAATCATATGTTCAACACCGGCTTGAGACAGAATTTCTGTAGCCTCAGATTGTGTTTTATTTAACAACATCAATCTTTGTTTTTCAGACTTGACAGTTATGAAATCGTTTTCTTTTGCAATATCGATAATCTCCATACCATTAACAATATGGCCAACGGTAGTGTGATTTGGAGTCAACACCCTATTTTCACGATAGATGTATAGCTTACCAACACCAACACCATTATTTCTAACGGTTATTGTTCCTCTGTTCCTTAAAGTTGTGTCTTCCTTAGGTTTGATGATTCCTGCCAGATCATAAAAACCGATGAATGACTCACTATCATATGAAACTTTAATTCTGCCATCTTTAATGAGTGAAAATAAATGTTCAACACATACGGGAGAATCCTCATCAATATCAAATGAGATATAAGTGAATAACTCATTTCCCTCTTCCAAAACTGTGCTTAAATCGGATACTGATGCACTGTCTGTTGTGGTGCTTCTTTCAATAATAGGCTCAATGCCTGTTACAACATCATCATCGGTTAACTCTTCCAATGTTTTTTTACCACCTATAATGCGGGCAAAAATACCTTTATTGTATGGGGGCACACTATATACATTAGTAGTATTCTCTTTAAGCATTATTAAATGAGTAGATTCCTTACTAAAACTAGATAAACTTAAAACTACATCCCCTTCAAAATATTTATATTCATCAGAGGTAGGATTCAAATCAGTTACAATTGGACCAACAGCCACTTCTGTTGAAGTGGACCATCTAATATTCAAATCGACAAACTCCTCATATTGATTTTTCCACAAATCAACAAGAGGCTTTGCCTCATCGGATTCATCCAACTGAATGATTATTGAACCTTTGTTTGTTTTAATTTTATACTTGCTAATATTCTTTTCAAGTTCCTTTTTACCTTTTATTAAGCAAATAATACTTCCTGGAGTGTAAGGCGCATTAGTCTCAGCAATCATATCCTGTATTGTTGAGCCATCAGCAACATTTACCTCTTCTCCATTGATTTTAATTAACATACAATCTCCAATAATAATTTTTAATATTATATATATTTGATGTTATCATATAAAATAATTATTTATTTAACTTTGGAAAATTATATCAACACAATATGATAACATTATATATAAGGAGGGCAGATTATGAAAGTCACCAGAAGACACATATTGTCTTTAATTATAATTTCAATCATAGCGATTAGCGCATTATCGATTGCAAGCGCATATACCGGAACCGGCTTTTCGCACAATGTTCCAAGTTCAAAATATTACGATCAGTCCGATTCGGATATTTTAAGCAAATACCATAAGACCGATTGTCATGTTGAAGAAAAAGGAGTATGCACCAAAGTGGTGGATGGAGATACCATCTATCTGGACAATGGTGAAAAAATCAGATTTGTAGGGGTCAACACTCCCGAAAGAGGCGTTGAGGGATACATCGTATCCAAAAACTTTGTTCAGAAATTATGCTTGAATAAGGAAGTCGGCATTGATGTGGATGATTCAAAACATAACGACAAATACGGCCGCACATTAGGCGTTGTCATTGTTGATGGAAGAAATGTTAATGAAATGCTTTTAAAGGAAGGTCTCGCCGAGATAATGTATATGCCTCCAAGCGAATTTTATCCGTATGACTGGGCCGACAGCGACACACATGTGGCCAACACACACAGTTCCTCGTCAACTAGCCACACACCAACAAGCTCCGAGTCAACAAGCTCATCCGGCTCTGCAAATTATATTGGAAATTCCAATTCAGGAAAGTTCCATGACCCATCATGCACAAGCGTAGGCAAGATGTCTGATAAAAATAAGGTGTTCTTTTCAAGCAGAGATGATGCCGTAAATCAGGGCTACATACCATGCAAGATGTGTAACCCCTAATTTTTAATTTTTAATAAATTATATTTGAATACAACATTCCCAGAGAATAATTTGCTATACTTTCCATGATAGGAACAATAATGCACATGTCAATTAAAAAACCGACATAAGGTATTGTCAACACGTATGAGGAAACCACTGAAACGACAACCATCAATACTCCCATCGCTATTAGCCACTTGACTATATTGAATATTCCGATATTTCTAATATCACCAATAACTTTATGAACCTTCAAGGCTTCAGATAAGCTATCAATATAAGCCAGCCTGGCTTTTGCAAAGAACAGAAGAAACTCGAATACCAAATATGTAATTAAAATCACAAAAAGAGACAATCCGAATCTAGCTAAAAAATCAAGAATCTTCCACTCATAGAGCAGATTAATGCCTGATGTTCCCAATGCAGAAAGAACAATGAAAAATACCCCAACAGGAACGATCATGTAGACACTTCTTAAAACCAGTACCTTAATGGAATCGGTTATGCTGTTGACCAGATTGAAGGAGGGCAACATTGCAGATTCCCTTGAACCGACCTTAACAACATTCAAGAAATATCCCGGAACAATCAGAATAAATATAAAAAATGCAATAACTCCAATCAATACAAGAAAATTATTATCCAACAGTTTTCCTATAGGAATAATTGCTATTAAAGCAAAAAGAATGAAAAGAATCGGCAGTTTAGCAATATTTCTAAATGGATATTTTACAGAATTGAAAACGATTTTTGACAGATCCATTATCCGACCTCATCTGAAAATGAATACCGGATTTCTCTCCTGATTAAAGACCTCGGCTTTTTCATCACCATAATTCAAATAAAGGGAATTGGAGTCAATTACCTTACCAACCACATTGGCTTCAATTGAATATTTGGAAAGATACTGCTTGATGTAATCACATTTGTCCTCCTCTGCAGTGAATACAAAACCTGAGCCCGGATAAGACCTCAGCCAATCAACCCATTCAACACTCTCATTTCTGGGAATGTCCTCAAGGTTGACAGTCGCACCTTTTTTTGAAGTTTCCAAAAGCATTTCCAATGTCCCCAATATTCCCGGATTGGAAATGTCTTTTCCTGATTTGATATAATCATGTTCTGCAAGGTACTGGACTGCTGTAATCTGATCTTGAACCAGCTGTGCGTCCTTGTCGTATGTAGTGTCCCAATTTAAGCTGAACATCTCATGGGGCTTGCCGTCAAGGTCAATTGCAACTATCACATTATCCCCAACTTCAGCTCCGAAACTGGTTATTATCTTATCCTTTTTGGCCATTCCGACAATTGCAACACCCAATGAGTCGACTTCACCGTCGGGATGGAGGTGTCCTCCAACCATCGGCACATTGAATTTTAAACATCCGTCCTTGATTCCATTCAACAAATCCTCATAGATTTCATCATTGCTTATTGACATTATGTTAACCATAGCCAACGGTTTTCCTCCCATTGCGGCAATGTCATTTACATTCACCAGTACAGAACAGTATCCAGCCCAGTAAGGGTTTACATTCATTATGTCCCCCCAGATGCCGTCTGCTGCAATAAGCATTACCTGATTGTTTCCAATGTCAATTGCTGAAGCATCATCACCAATGTCTATAACAACATCCCCAGAAACATTATATGATTCTTTTAAAAGAGAGATTACATTATCTATAGAACTTTTACGTGACACTCCCTTAAATTCTTGAATTTCCTTAACAAGATTTTTAAAATCCAAAATTACACATCCAGTTTAATCGATATAATTAATTTTATATTTGCAGTTAATATTTTTTATTATTTCAATGATTCTATTTTTAACTTCATCTATTTCTGCAAAATCATATGATTCCCGTTTGCCGCCGAAGATTTCCCTTTTAATATTTTGACCGATGATGTCATCAAAACCACTTTCGACCTCAAAGATGATAGAATTTTTAACCTTAAATCCATCTTCCACAACCTTGTCCAAATCACCGTCAGTTATTCCAATCACAGGTATATCAAATCTGTAAAGAATATCAGAGGAGATCAATGTCGTATCATCACCCACAGTGATTACCAAACTTGAATCCCTGAATCTATAAACATCCTCACCGGCATGGTCCAAAAAGGTTACCTTAAACTCATCAGGCTTATCAGAAGATATGACCCTGGGAGTTACCTTGGCATGCCTTAAAAGACCTGTCTTAATAATTGCATTTTCAAGGTCAACCTCTCCAAGCTTTTCAAGACCGTGACTTTTCAGTTGACCTCCGACAATATCCACAATATGGTTATCTTTTGCTATCAAGGTCAGCTTGTCAGAATCGGTCTTTCCAATGACAACACTATTGACCATTATATTTTCACCGGGACTTACACCGTGAACGATCCGTTGATTAACCCCCGCATCATCCTGTCTGATGTGGTTATCATAAACCTCATCAGGCGTTACGATATCGAGATTTAATTTGCCGGACAACTCACGGACCAAATCATGGTCATTGTTCCAGGCAATTATACTTCCGTCAGATTCTCCGGGACGTTCAATTTGAATAACAGGAATATCATTTTCAGAAATCTTTTCAACATAATGGTTATAAACCTTATATCCGAAAACCTGGCCGGTCACATCGGATTTTCCATAATTCAGCAAAAAGATCAAATCCACATCATCATGGAAAATTTTTAATGAATCGCTTGGAACCAGTTTTTGTGAGATGTCAATGATACCCTCCAAGCCGGCATCAATTACGGCGGTTCTTCCCATAGTTCCGCCAAGCCTTGCAGAAACATCCCCATAGTTTTTCAATAAATCAATCAACTTTAAAGCATATCCTGAATCGATTATATTTGGACCATGAACCACTACGCCAATTTTCATTTGTTCACCTTAATTCTTTTTTTAAATATTTTAGATCCGCATATTTCACAATCATCAAAAGGATAATTCTCATCATATTCTTTTTTACATCCTTCGCATATTTTCTTCCAATTGTATATTCCTTTAATTCCATCAGTCATTACACCGGAATATGGAATATCCATGATTTTTAAGGTATTCTGAATTGTATAATCGTCGCTGATAACCATGACATTTTCACCATTTTCATGCAACATATATGCAAGCGAGATTAATTTTTTGTCAGGAAACGATAACCTTAAAATATCACCTGATACAGATATAATATCATTAATACTGGATATATACTTTGATGGCACATCAATAATTGTTAATTTTCTTTCTTCAAGTGCCATATCAAATACCAGTTTAGATTTAAAATCTTTAATTTCAGCGGTTATTTCAGGAACTGTGAAATTATTGTCCGAATTGATTTTAAATCCATTTATAAATGCTGATGCATCTAAAACATAACAGATTTCCATGTTATTATATTGGATGTATAAATTAATAAAAGTTAAGTATTGAAAAAATACCTAATCAAATTAAAAAAAAATCATGCATGTTTGAAGCAATTCGGAACATGCTTGGAAAAGGTTCCGAAGAGATTCCGAAGACATGCCGAACAACTTCCGAAGACATTCAGAATAGATTCGGAAAAGGTTCCGAAGAGATTCCGAAAACATTTGGAAAAACCTCCGAATAGTATTTGAAGAGATTTGGAAGAGAATTTGAAAAAGTTATTTAAATTACAATGCGTAAAGTAACATTATCGAAAAATTTGTGGAGATTTAAAAAAATTTCCATGAATCAACTCTTGGAGGATACAAATATGAATATCAATAATGACATCAACAATGATATGAAATTCCTTGCAAAGTCCGAAATCAGATTGAAAATTCTAAGTGAATTAAATAACGAACCAGATAATGTCAGAGGCATTGTTAAAAAAACAAACATTACTTACAGCAGTGTTTCAAGCAATATCAGCAAATTAGAGAAAAATAATTACATAACCAAGGTGGATAATAAGTATTACATCAATCCAATGACCCAGGTGTATTTCAAGACACTGATGGATTTCAAAAACAGCGTTCAGATAGTGAACAACTACAATGCCTTCTGGAACAAGCATAACTTAAACCAGCTCAACATCAGTGCGATAAAACGACTCACAGACCTGAAAAACTCAGAATTAATTGAAACAACACCTATAGACATCTACAAAACACACAACACTATCAAAGACCAGATACTGAATTCCACCAATATCCATGCAATCTTTCCCTATATCCATCCTGAATATCCGAAATTGATTGAGGAAGTTTTGGAAAATGAAGGATCAGTGGAGTTAATTGTCCCACAGAGCATTTTCAAGGAAATGACATTTCGCATAAATGAAAATATACGGAAAAATGCCATCAGGAATGGAAAATTAAAAGTGTACAGTTTTAAAAAGGATTTAAACTTATATTTAACAATATGTGATGAGAATATGAGTTTAGGACTGTTTAAAAATGACGGCAGCTTTGACCAGAACAGGATTCTAATTTCCAATGACATCAAATCATACAAATGGGCGAAAAACTTATTTGAAGATGTGAAAAAAGAGGTGAGATAATGACCAGTGTTGAAACAAAAAAGGAACTAAACGACGAGTTCAGTGGGATCAAATACATTTTAACATCAGGGATGAGATCAAAGTTACTTCTGGCGATGTATGGAAATCGGAAAAATCTTGATGAATTGAGAAATGAATTGAAAAAGCCGTCAGCAACAATATTGCATGGATTGAAGGAACTGGAAAACATCAATCTAATTAAAAAAGTTCAGAAATACTATGAGCTGACTTCCAACGGCTATCTACTAACAACAAATATGGTAAAGCTTATTGAAAACTGGTATGCAGTTAACAAAAGCAAATTATTCTGGAACAGCCATGATCTTTCAGGGATTCCGGATGAAATATTAAACGATGTGTATCTTTTGAAGAATGCCGAATATGTCACATCCACAACCAGCGATTTGTCAAACGCATACAACACATACATCAAACTGATTTCAAAATCCAGGGAGCTGAAGATCATATTTCCAATTTATTCAGAAAGTCTGCTGAAACATCTGATTAAATTATTGAAGGGTAATAATTTAAAAAAATTGGAACTGATAACAAATGAGGAGATATTCAATTCCATTAACGCTAATAATACATTTAAAAAAGAATTGCTTAATAACAAAAAAGTAAAAATCAAATGTATTGAAAAAAAATTGAAAATATTTTTAACACAAGGAGATGGTTTTATGACAATGACATTGTTTTTCAAGGATGGGCATTATGATGACTCGCAGGTCCTAATTGCGAAAGATTCTAATGCTCAGAAATGGGCAAAAATGCTCAAAAAAATTTATTGAGGTATAAAATGAAAAGAGAAGATAATTCTTTAAATGCCTGGAATATCTGGTCAATAAAGGATAAAGAGTTATTAAATCTGATAATATGCAGAGCAGGAGGAGAAACTACAATTAGAATAATGGACAGCATACTGAAGGAACCTAAAAACAAGAATCAACTTTCAAAAAGTCTACATCTAGACTACAATACAATAGTACACCATATCAACATTATCAAAAATCACAACTACGTAACTGAAGAACGATTCGAAAAAAGCATATACATATATCCGAGTCAAAAATTATTTAAATCCTTAGAAGAATATAAGTTAGTAAAAGAATATCTTAAAATGAAAAAACACAATAAGGATGAATAAAATGAATAGTAAAACAGCAATGGAACATCAAAATGAATCCTCCTCAGATATTAACTGTGGTTTGATAACTTTAAGTGACAGCAGAAAATCCGAAAAATTGGATCTGTCCGGAAAATATATTGCAGAGGAAATCGAATCAAGATACACTTTAAAATCAAGAAGCCTAATTCCTGATGAAAAAGAGGATTTGATTAATGCAATAGAAAGCATGGTTAGTGAGGACATTGATGTTATATTAACCAATGGCGGAACAGGTCTGGCTTCTCGAGACATTACCGTCGAAACGGTGGAGTCAATTTTCGAGAAAAAAATAAGTGGTTTTGGAGAACTGTTTAGAGCCAAATCCTTTGAAGAGATTGGCTCAGCAGCGCTTCTTTCAAGAGCCACAGCAGGAATTTATAAACAAACACTTATATTTTCCATGCCAGGTTCCCCAAATGCTGTTAAAACTGCATTAGATTTAATAATTGATGAACTACCACATTTTGTTCATCATGCCAAAAAATAAAATTTTATTTTTTTATTTTTTTATTTTTTTAAAAGAATTCATCAACACTGATTAGAGGCTCTAATTTGATACCTTCTTTTTTGAACTCGTCGATAGCACCTTCTTGTCTATCAACAACAACGAAAGCCCTGACAACATTACCGCCATTATCCTGAATAGCTTTAATTGCTTTTAGAAGTGAACCTCCGGTTGTGGAAACATCTTCAACCACAATGACATTATCACCAGAGTTCAGCTCGCCCTCAATCAATTTAGAAGTACCATAACCCTTCTTTTCTTTACGTATCATCAGCAAAGGCAATTTGGATTCTAAAGAAACCGCAGTTGCAATTGGAACCGCACCTAAAGCTGGTCCTGCAACCTTATCAACATTTTCACCTTCTATTTTTTCAGTTATTAACTTTGAAATAGTGGATAAAATTTCAGGTTCTGTAATGGCCTTTTTCATGTTAATGTAATAGTTACTTTTCTTTCCTGAAGATAAAGTGAAATCACCTTCAAGAAACACTTCATTATCCTTCAGCAATTCAATTAAATAATCTTTTGAAATCATTATAAATCATCTTCGCCTTTAAGTAAAATTTTATCTCCAATGACCTTAACAAGCTCCATAGGCACTAAATTTTCACTAGCTTTAATTTGTTCAGACAATCCTGTTTTCTTAAGAACCAAATCGGTTATTTCATAAGTGTCCTTATCCAAAATAACATCAGAAACTTTTCCAACAATCTGAACATCTGCGTCGAGAACTTCCTTTCCAAATAATTCATCTTTTATTCTCATAAAAAACACCTTTTTAATATTAGATAGTTGTTAATATTAATTAATAGTTTCTAAAAAGCATGAGAAAAATGTATTAATTATAAACAACATAATAACAACATTAATTTTAAGGTGAATTTATGGAAGAAAAAACTTTCACGGTATCTGAAATTAATACTTTAATTAGCAAAAAATTTAAAATGGATCCCAAAATGAAAAATATCCTTGTAAAAGGGGAAATATCCAATTTTTCTACAAATGCCTTCAGCGGACATAGCTATTTCACTCTCAAAGATGAAAATTCACAGATTGATGCAGTGATGTTTAAGGGCATGAAGGACAGATTCCTTAAATTTGAACCAAAAGACGGGATGAAAGTAATCATAAAGGGTAAAATTGACGTTTATTTGAAAAGCGGCAAGTACCAATTATATGCCACTAAAATTACTGAAGACGGACTTGGAAATCTTCACATTGCTTTTGACCAGTTGAAAAAGAAACTGAAAAAAGAAGGATTATTTGAAGATACTCATAAAAAGAAGATACCTGCATATCCAAATCGAATAGGGGTTGTTACCGCACCTACAGGAGCCGCCATAAGGGACATCATTACGACAATTAAAAAGAGATATCCCATATGTGAAATAATAGTTTTTCCAACATTGGTTCAGGGAGAGCAGGCAAAAAATCAGATCGTAAGACAGATTAGAAATGCTGAAAACTATAATATAGATACACTGATTGTAGGTCGTGGCGGAGGAAGCATTGAGGATTTATGGCCATTCAATGAAGAAATTGTTGCCCGTGAAATTTTTGCATGTGAAATCCCCACCATAAGTGCAGTTGGACATGAAGTTGATTTTACAATATCAGATTTTGTAGCCGATAAAAGAGCGCCAACTCCAACTGGAGCTGCACAAATTGCAGTGCCTGAACTGAATGAAGTTAAATTTAGAGTAAGCACTTTAAAAGACAGGTTAAGCAAAAACATAACCACAAAAATCAACGAACATAAGACGACTGTTAAAAATATCTCAGAAAAACCCGTTTTAAAAAATCCCGAAGAGATTTATGAAATAAAAGAAATGCATCTGGACAATTTAATAAACAAATTAAATTACGCATCCAAAAATATAATCGTGGAAAATCAAAATAAATTACTCAAATTGGAGAACAGCCCGATTTTAAAAAATCCCACAGACATTCTAAAATTAAAAAAGGAAAGATACAATAAAAATTTTAACAAATTGGAAGTGTTGAACCCACTTTTAACATTGAAAAGAGGATATTCGATAGCAAAAACCGAAGGCAAGGTAATATCTTCTTGTAAAGAGGTTAAATCTGGCGATAAAATCGATATTGAATTTGATGACGGAACAGTTAATACAAAGGTGATATAAATGGATGAATTGAGTTTTGAAGAAAGTTTAGACAAATTAGAAGAAATCGTGAATAAATTGGAAACCGGTGAAGTCCCGCTGGATGATGCAATTGAAGAGTTCAAAAAGGCCATGGATTTAGTAAAGATATGCAATGACAAATTAAACTCCGCTGAAGAGGCAATTGCAAAGATTGTTGAAGACAATGGCGAACTGATTGAATTCAATTCTAATGAATGAAATAGTTAATCCAATATTCCAATAACTCATTTATTGGATAACTATTACAATTTTCTTTAATTTTTATAGCCAAACTATAGGCATCCTCTTTTTTAATCAATCCGTTTTCCACTTCATCGATTAAATTTAAAATCGAGGTTGTGATTGCAACATTATCCTGTTTTTTGGCATCAATTCTCAGTTGTTTTATAAATTCAAATTTATCATCATTCAAATTTTCATAAAACTCATTAATATCCAATGAATATCTGTTCAACCTCACCAGTGCATTTGATTGGGAGTTATTGGTAATCCAAACCTGTTTTCCAATTGCACGAGTAACTGATTCTATTACCGCACGTCCTATCAACTCTCCGAGTTTTGAATGCTTTCCGGCATTTGTCAGCCTATTGTCGGAATCATTGTTTGAAAAAATTGCAACACCATCAGTTCCGGTGCCTGTTGCAAATCCATTGGAATATTGTGAAGGAATCTTTAAATTGTTCAGCGCAACTGTTTTTGCTTCGGTTATTGTCATGAAGGCTTCAGTCAGGGCCGATTCATCCAAAAATGCATTTGTCAACAAAATGATATTTATTGTTCCAAAATGGAATTCCCCGTTTTCCTCCCAGTAAGATGCTTCATCCCCCGCCCGGGAGGCATTTGTTCTAACCCCTGCAGTTACAACCGCAGTCACTTCAGTGTTTTTAAATTTTTTAGAAACGATACTGACATTTTTCATTTCAGCCAGGGTTACCAGACCGGTGGAATAATCTGAATCGACATTGAGCAAATCGCATTCCCTCATCAGATATTGGCAAACATCATGATTTTCCAAATAATCGATTTTTTCCTGTGAGAGGTGCTGATTAAAAACGGATTTATATAGGCCATTGGTTCCCGGATTTAACTGGGAAGTTGATAATCCATTACGGCTTACGCCAAAATTAATTAAAATAGTGTCTTTTAAATAAAATATTTCATCATCGGTTGATGTGTTAAAAATCAGTCTATTTGAATACATAAAAAAAGAAAAAAAGAAGATGTAAAAATTTACATCATTGGAGGCATTCCTCCAGCCATGGATGGGTCCATACCCATGTCTTCAGGACCTTTTGTGGATGCGATTACATCATCGATTCTTAAAATCATTTCAGCTGCTTCGGATGCAGATTGAATAGCTTGTTTTTTGACACGTTTAGGTTCGATAACACCTGCTTCTTTCATGTCTGCTACTTCACCAGTGAATACATCTAATCCCATGTAGAATGAGTCTTCTTGTGCTGCTCTTAAGTCTACTAATGAGTCGATGCTGTCTAAACCTGCGTTTTCAGCTAAGGTTTTTGGCACGATTTCTAAAGCTTCTGCAAATGCATTTACAGCTAATTGTTCTCTGCCGGAAATGGATTCTGCATAGTCTTTGAGTTTTTTAGCCATTGCGATTTCTGGAGCTCCTCCGCCTGCAACCACTTTGTCGTCTTCTACGGTTGCTGCTACTACACCGATTGCATCTTCAATTGCTCTTACGATTTCGTCAACGATGTGTTTGGTGGATCCTCTTACGAATAAGGTTACGGATTTTGCACCTGAACATTCTTCCACAAAGATCATTTCTTCGCCGGAGATTTTTCTTTCTTCAACTGTTCCAGCAATACCTAAGTCATCTTCGGTTAAGTCATCTAAGTTTGTGATAACGTTAGCGCCGGTTGCTCTGGATAATTTTTCGATATCAGATTTTTTAACTCTTCTTACAGCTAAAACACCAGCTTTGGATAAGTAGTGTTGTGCTAAGTCATCGATACCTTTCTGTGCGAATAATACATTAGCTCCTGCTGCAACAACTTTGTCAACCATGTCTTTGACCATTTTTTCTTCTTGTTCAATGAAAGCTTGCATTTGAGCAGGGTCTGTGATTGTGATTTCAGCATCCATTTCAGTTTCTTTTACTTCTAATGGTGCGTTGACTAATGCGATTTTTGCATCTTTGATTTCAGATGGCATGCCTGGGTGTACTCTTTCTTTGTCTACAATTACACCTTCAACTAAGTTGGATTCTTCAACAACAGCTCCATCTTTTTTCTCGATTTTGATGTTGTCTATGTCAACTGTGCCGTCTTCTTCTACAGCTTCTACTGCTTCGACGATTAATTTTGCTAATGGTTCACGTGCAGCTTCGGTTCCTTTACCTGTCATAGCAGTCATTGCTACTTTCAATAAGGTTTCAGAATCCACATCATCGATTGCAATTTCATCTAAGATTTCTTGTGCTTTTTCTGCTGCTTTTCTGTATCCCATTGCAATGATTGTTGGGTGAATGTCTGAGTCTAATAAGTTTTCGGATTTTTTGAGCAATTCACCAGCGATGATTACTGCAGTAGTAGTTCCGTCACCGACTTCGTCTTCTTGGGTTTTTGCTACTTCCACAAGCATTTTTGCTGCTGGGTGTTCAATATCCATTTCTTTTAAGATTGTTACACCGTCGTTGGTTACTACAATATCACCAAGTCCGTCAACTAACATTTTGTCCATTCCTTTTGGACCTAATGTGGTTCTTACGGTTTCAGCTAATACTTTACCAGCTAAAATGTTATTTCTTTGTGCATCTCTGCCGACAGACCTGTTAGTACCTTCAGGTAAAATAAAAATTGGTTGTCCTTGTGCCATTAATAATCACCTTTTTTTTAATTTTATAAAATAATTAGATCAGTTTAAATATCAACAGGATAAGAAAATAAGTTTATAGTGTTGACTAAACCTTTCTACTTAATACATGAGTTTAAGGTTATATAAATACTTTATGGTATAAAGTAAACTAAAGTTAGAAAAAGGAAAATTTGAGAATTTGCATTGAAATTAACTGCAAGGATATGAAAAATACAATGAATATTATTGATAGCAACTTAATTTTCCACCAAAATTATGGTGCCTGCCATCAAATAAATTAAATTGAATATTAAGAAATGAAAACAGTATGATTGATATGTAGATAATCTAGTTGAAAAATGAAAAAGAAGTGGGGTAGAAATTATCTACCTTGTTTTTTTTCCAGTCTGAACGGAGGAGTTGTTTCGGGAGTTTCATAAGCTTCCTGTTCTTCCTGCAGTTCATTGAAGAAAGCATTGATTTCCTCTAAACGCTTAATTTTATCTTCTTTTCTTTGAAGCTCATTTTGAAGTCTCAGATAATCTTCACGTGAAACGCTTTGCTCCTTAATATAGCGAAGTTCACTATCACGGGAATTGATTTCGTTTTGCAATTGATTTTGCAAAGACACATAATCCTCTTTAGGAACTGACCTGTCCTTCAGGTATTGAATTTCGCTATCTCTTGCATCAATTTCTGTGTCGAACCTGATTTTTAAAGACATGTACTCGTCTTTAGGAACAGTGCTTTGTTGTAAATCATTAATTTGACTGTCTAAAGATTTAATTTCAGAGTCAAACTTGGATTGCAAATCATCATAATCTTTTTTAGGGATAGATTCTTGTTTTAAGTTAGTTATTTCAGTATTCATCGCATTAATTTCAGATTCAAATTGAGTTTGAAGAGAAATATATTCATCTTTAGGAATTGTTTGCTGTTTTAAAATTTTTAACTCATTATTTATCTGATTAATTTCACTTTCTTTAATGCGAATTTCATTTTCCTTAAGCTCGATTTGTTTTTCAAGCTCCAAAATTTGAGCCTGAGACTCAACATTATTCTCCAATTTAATGACTTTGATTTTATATTCATCAATAGTTCTGGCAAGAGTATTTATACGAGCTTCTTTTTCAGCAATGCTTTTATAAGATTCGTTTAATCTTTCATTAACATCAGACAATTCTTTTTTCTTATAATCACGCAATTGCTCTGCGAAATATTCTTTTATTTCATCAAGAGAATTGTTAACATAATCCAATTCATAAATGCGATCCTCTTGATTTTTAATTAGAATATCCTTTTCTTCCATCTCTTTTTTCAAAAGATTTATTTCATCTTCAGCTTTGAATTTTATTACAGAAACTTCTTTTTCCTTATCTACAATGTCTTGTTCAAGTTCTTTTATCCTCTGTGGAGTGTTATCATTTGCCCGTTCCACTTCAAGCTCAGTTAATTCATATTTCAGTTGATTGAGCTCTAATAGGCAAGACCGAATTAAAGATTGTAGTGTATCTTTTTCAGCATCAATTCCTATTTCCATTCTATCCCTTAGTTA
>OCTX011889969.1_pt1 | contig 18049 bp, 18 predicted proteins | sample 1539691 | NCBI WGS metagenome assembly OCTX01 (sample SAMN02144231, study PRJEB22623) | gut metagenome | biome: sheep rumen | host: Ovis aries | place: New Zealand | reverse complement strand
TCTTCAACTTCAACAGTTGTATCATTAATAAATTTAGCCCACAGAGATTTTCCAGCTTTGATAAAACCTTCGCCCTTTCCAAAAATACCCTGACGTACAATAATGTTTCCTGTTGCTTCAAGACGAGACTTATCAACAATGCCATTAACTTCGATATTAGTAGCTTCAACCTTGTAGCCTTCCTGTACGTTACCTTTAATAACTACAGTACCAACAAATTTAACATCACCGGTTTTAACATTAACTGCATCGAGGTATTTAACAGGCTCTACTGTAACCTTTCCATTTACGAGCATAACTTCGCCATCAATTTCGGCTTTAATGGTTACGCCGTCGCGGTCAAGTTTAACATTTGCTCCGAGCTGAATCTGAATGTCTTTTCCATTTTTTGCTTCGAGGTAGCGGCCAAAAAGTGTTTTTCCACCCTTTCCTCGCTCAGCAGGAATTTTCTGTGCAAGCGGCTGATCTGCAATAACGTTCTGAATATTGTTAAGTTTCTTGTAATCAACCTTTCCTTCTTCATCAACCTGGGCTTTAAGCTTTTTAGGGTCAGTTTCGAAATTATAGGAAATATAAGCATCGTGACCATCTACCGGCTGAATAGCTTCTGCAACCTCAAAAGGAACATTATATACAGGAGTATCAACAAACTCCCTGATTTTATCTTCTTTTATACAAGCATCTACAACACCCTGCTGGAGAATTGCGCGCTTAATCATATCAAATGATGCTTCAGAACCACTCATAGATGGAGGAGAAACAACAATATTTCCCTTCATTTCATCTTTTGAAACTTCAACGCCAATTACAACATCACCGGCAGGAACATGCTTAAACTGACCAATAACTACATAATCATTATCTGTTCCGGTCTTAACGCATTTTTTAACCAGTTCTTCATCAAAACTCAAAGTATCTGGACGTTTAACTTCATCAAGAACCTCTTTGAGTTCAACAGGTTGTCCTTCGCCCAGTGGCAAAAGAACCTTAAGCATAATGTCTGATTTGAAATGTCGGATATAGTAAAGTCCGTCGCGATTTGTAATCTGTGCAGTTTCGTCTTCTTCATCAATTTCAAATAAGCCGTCAGAAGCAAGACGTGTGGCTTTTTTAACGGTTTTTGGATCCTGATAAACCATGATTTTCCATGGCTTTTTTCCAAGGCCAAGAATACCGTCACTGCCCTTTTCTACAACTTCATAATGAAGATTTGAAAGTTTTGTATCAAGCTGAACAACTGCATCTGCAAGTGCCTCATCAATCGTATCTGCATTTACCTCAACAAAGTGCAGATTACGATCAACCTGGAGAAGTGTTTGCATATCTGTTCGTAATTTGTCCAGCGTAACCATTTTTCTATAATCTAATTCTCTATTAAATAATTCCCTTTCTCAAGTTTGTGAGTTTTGCGCGAAGTCTCAAATTTGCCTTTGTATGAAGCTGAGAAATGCGCGATTCACTTACTTCGAGAACCTCTCCAATTTCCTTAAAAGTAAGGTCTTCGTGATAGTACAAAACAATAACCATTTTTTCTTTTTCAGGAAGTTCGCTGATTGCCTGTGCAATAACTTTTTTTATTTCTTCACGTTCAGCAATTACATCAGGATTCAAACTTGATGGAGATTCAATATTGTTACCGATTGACATATTATCATTGTCATCACCGGCATACCAAACATCATTTAGAGAAAGTACACTTGTTCCAGAAACCTTCATTACAGTTCTGTGATATTCATCTTCGCTCATATTAAGAGAGCCTGCAATTTCTGAATCTGTGGCAGTACGACCTAGACGAGATTCAAGGGTTACAATTGCATCTTCTATTTCACGAGATTTCTGTCGAACAGAACGAGGTACCCAGTCTATCTGACGCAACTCATCAAAAATTGCACCTCTTATACGAGTTACTGCATAAGTCTTAAACTTTACACCCTTAGCAGGATCATATTTATTAATTGCATCCAAAAGGCCAAACTGTCCGTAACCAACAAGGTCATCAAATTCTACAGAAGCAGGCAGACCTACAGCAACTTTTCCGGCTACATACTTTACAAGAGGCATATACTGCCGAATAAATTTATCTCTGAGAGATGGAGACTTAGTCTTTTTGAATTCTTCCCAAAGATCATCTTCTTCTTTTTCGTCATTAATTGGCATTTATACTCTTCCTCTTTTTAAGAATTTTCATCTGATAATACGGAACTTATAGCCTTTGCCATAAGAGCCGCGTCTTGTACTTCTGCAGGGGCATCACTTTTTTTATGCGAACTGGAAGAAGTAACAAAATCTGTTTCAGTTCCTGCATCAGAAATATTATCTGAATCAGAACTACCGCTGTCACTGAAAACAAAATTTTCCATATCAGGCAGGGTATCAATTCCACCACCGTTTCCAATATCAGGAAATGAAGTAACGGAAGATTGATTTGCACTAACCGTTTCAGAGACAGGTTCCGGTTTTGCGGAAATTGCTTCTGAAGGAATAACAGCTTCTGTTCCAGAAACATTTTGTACTGTTTCGAAATTCCTCAAAGGAACAAAGCCGGTAGAAGCCGACTCGCTATCTGAAGTTTTCCGAACATCCGAATCATTAAGCATCTGGTGATTATCACCGACAACAAAATGATTTTCACTTTCACTGGGTTTTAAATCTTCATCTTGAATCGTTATATCAACATGTTGCCCTAAAGAAGGATTTGCAGCACCGACCGATGAAGTTTCACCAGCATATTCTCCCTGAAAATCACCTGTGTTTCCATCTGAAAGGAATTTGCTAAAAATAACTGAAATTCCAAATCCTAAAAGACCGAAAACAACAGCAAAAATCAGGGCTTTTAATAGTACGGATAAAATAGATGAGTGGGAAAACAGACCTGCAAAAAAGGACAAAATAAATCCGCAAGCTGCAAATACTCCGATAAATTTTGTACCCCGCATTTTTCCTCCCAAATATATACCCGTTAATATTATACACCACTATTTCTTCTTACTCAAGAATTTTTTGAGGAAGCTTGAAACACCTTCATTAAACTCTGGTTCTGTCTTTTCAATACGGCCAACAATATGCTTTAAGTAAACTGCCGGCTTTGAAGTTGGATTTACGATAATAAACGGTTTTTGTCGAATTACCGAAGCCTGCACAAGAGGATCTTCAGGAATACAGCCAAGATATTCAATCTTATAGCCAAGGAACTGTCCTACAATTGTAATGATGCGTTCTGAAATACGTTTTCCTTCATCTGGTGAGTGAACACGATTTACAATAAGTTTAATATTTACAGTTCTGTCCACAATTTCTGTAGTTATGATTTTGATGATTCCGTAAGCATCCGTAATTGCAGTAGGCTCTGGAGTTGTTACTACAAATACTTCATCAGCTGCTGCTACAAACTGCAGAACGTTATTTGCAATTCCCGCACCTGTATCTATGATGATAATATCAGCATTCCCAAGAGTTGCAAACTGATTTGCAAAATACTCAAGTTCCTCTACACTAAGGTTTGCAATTTTAGAAAAACCATTGGCACCGGCAATGAACTTAATCCCAAATTCGGTATCCATAATGATTTCTTTCATTGTCTTTTTCTTATTAATAACATGCATAAGGTTATATTGAGGAACAATGTTTAGGAGAACGTTTACATTTGCCATTCCAAGGTCACCATCAATAAGGATTACCTTTTTACCAAGCTGGGCATAAGCGATTGCCATATTTACGGCAAAGTTAGTTTTACCTACACCTCCCTTTCCACTTGTGATTGCTATAATTCTTGTGTTGTGGTCACGCTTTGCAGCAGCTACAGTTTTTTCTGCAGCATTAGCATTTCCATCATTAAATAATTCACTTAATCCTTCTGCCTGTTCTTCCATAGTTTATTCTCCTAACTAACGTCCGTCTTAGCGGTCTGTTCCAAATTTATCCTCAATATGTATTCTATCCACCTTGAAGTTTTCAAGCCGAATCAGAAAATCAATTATATTTGCTTTTGAAATATCCCTTGAAGCAACCTGCCCGTGGGTAATATATGAAATAGATTTGTGCTTTTCATTTAAAACACTAATCACGTTTCCAAATTGTTCAGATTCATCACACTTTGTAACGATTACAGATTTATAGCCAAACGGTTCATAATTCTGCATGATATTCTGTAAGTCGCGAGACTTTGTGCTTGCTGTAAACGCAAGATAAATATCAGGATTCATTCCAGGGACTTCCAGTAAGAGTTTCATCTGTGCAATATGAGTTGCATCATTAGGGCTGAATCCGGATGTATCAATAAAGATTGCGTCCATATTTGCGCGTTTTTCTTCATAAAGAGTTTTTAGGTCTTCTGCACGTTCTGCCTTGTAAACAAGAGACCCCATATGCTTACCCCAGCGCTCAAGCTGTTCCATAGCACCAACCCTCATTGTATCTGTTGTAATGAAACAGATTTCAGGACGTTTACCATCGTGCTCTAATGCATATTTTTTTACAAACTGTGCTGCAAGTTTTACTAGAGTTGTAGTTTTCCCTACTCCAGTTGGACCAACCAGAATATATACATGAGGCGGACGGAAGGTAGTTTCTTTTGCAATTTGAATTGTTTCACCAATCCAGTCTATAACTCGACGTTCTACAAGGTCAAAATTGTCAAGCTGTTCAAGAGAAAAATCATTTCGGATTTTTTCTTCTATCATATTGATGTACGAAAAAGAGAATTCATTTGCTTCGAGCATTTCATCTATTTTTTGAATAGATTCGTGTTTTTCCTGAACAGAACCCGCAAGATTTTTCAATTGCTGACTCATTTCGTTTTTTAGTTCTTCAATAGTCTTGCTCATTTCTTTCATCTGAGAGCCTATTATTACATTACTCTGATTCTGCAGAATCTGTTCACGGCTACGGGCAAGCTGTTCTTCCTCTGGAGAACGGTCAGTGAATGAAGTGTATGAAGTTCCATACGGATTACCAAACGCAGGCCTGCTGCTTTCTGAAGAATATGACTTTTGATGATTTACAACATATGTAACTACAGTCACAGGTTTTTTCTGGAGATGTAAAAATCCTCCAGGTCTGAAATCAACCACCTTGTTTGTTATTCGAAAATCTTTTCCATATGTATTAAAGAGTTTTTCCTTACACTCCTCAAAAGTTCTACCGGTAATTTTCTGTTCTATTTCATCATCATATGCCATCTTATTCAATTTCCTTTCTACTCATTTTCATCAGTTATTTCATCTATAATTTCTGGGATTATGTTTTGACCGGCTGCATACATTTCCATATCAGAAATTACTACTACTCCAGGCTGCTCTCTTTCAAGTGCTGAACGAACAAGCTGACGTACATTACTTACACAAAGAATTACAGGCATATAGCCCATCTGACTCACTTTAGCCAGAGAACTACTTACGGCGCTTATCCAGCGACGGCGCTCTACCGGACCAAAGGCAACATAAGGCTTTGAACCGTCTTCCGGATAATAAGCAAACTGACTTATCATTTCCGTAAGCTCCTGAGAAAGCCTCATTACTCGAAGTTTTTTATCATCATCTGCATACTGCATACAGATTTGCAAACCAAGGGCTTCACGAACCTTCTGGGTAAGAAGCCAGATATTATTGTGAGAAACAGAAGCATAGTTTGCCATTGTTTCAAGAATCTTAACATAATTTCTGATTGAAACTTTTTCTTCAAGCAGATTCTGGAATACCTTCTCTATTACACCGTAAGAAAGCTTTGCTGTATCTGTAACTTCGGAAACAAGAACCGGGTTCTTCTGTTTAACAGTTTCAAGAATAACTGAAACTGCCTGACGATCAAGAAGATCTGCTGCATGACTTCGAATAATTTCTGTAATATGTGTAGAAATAATTGTAGGCGGATCTACAACTACATAACCGGCACCTTCCGCTTCGCTTCGTCTGTCTTCCGGAAGCCAGATTGCATCCATACCAAAGGCCGGGTCTTTTGTTTTTTCACCTTCAAGAGGATCGGTAACCGCACCGGTATCCATACACATAACGTAACCTAAACGTACGGTTGCATGACCTGCTTCAATTCCTTCTATCTTAAAGCTGTAATCATTTGGCTCGAGAGTCATATTATCCTGAATGCGGATTTTTGGAATATCAAGACCTATATCGTGCCGCGCCTCCGTACGTATTCGCGAAATACGTTCCAGAAGTTCCGCGCCTTTTTCTTTGTCTACAAGAGGAATAAGCGCATAACCAAGCTCCAGAGAAAGAGGATCCAGCATTACAATACGCTCAGAATCATTGGCAGCTGCAGCCTGAGAAGAAGCCTGCTGAGAAGCCGCCTGTTTTTGAGCAAACTCCTGCTTCTGCTTGTTGCGGGTCATTCTATATCCAATGAATATTGCAAGCACACCAACCGGCAGCAACAAAACTTGAGTACCTCCGCGGAGAGCAAGACCTGCTACAATAAGAACACCACCGAGAATCTCGTAAATATGACCGTCACCGGTAAATTCATTTTTAAGCTGCTCGTCTAGAGATTCATCTGACTTAGTACCAGTTACGAGCAAACCGGTTGCAAAAGAAATAATCAGAGAAGGAAGCTGTGAAGTCAGACCGTCACCAATTGTAAGTGTAGAATAAGTATTCAAAGCATCCGTAAAGCTCATGCGGTTCAAAATCATTCCAACCAGGAATCCGCCAAGCAGGTTTACAACCGTAATGAAAATTCCAGCTTTAACGTTTCCGCTTACAAACTTTGAAGAACCGTCCATATTTGAATAGAAGTCTATATCTCGTCGAACTGCTGCCTTAAGGACTTCAGCCTGCTGTTCGTCAATTGCTCCGGAATTCAAACGGTTATCAATATCAAAAAGTTTCTGATTCATTGAGTCCAAAGAGAAACGTGCAGCAACTTCAGAAACGCGGCCGGCACCCTTTGTTACTACAAGGACCTGAACAACAATCAAAATAATAAAGATTACAAATCCAACAACAAGGTTATTTCCAGCAACAATACGCGCAAAAGACTTAACCATGTCACTCTGATTTGCAAGAGCACCCCCCTGCATTTTTCCCGTAAGAATAAGCCGCGTTGAAGAAATGTTTATTCCAAGACTGAACATTGTCTGAAACAGAATCACACGAGGGAATGTCTGAAAATCAGACGGACGAGGCATTCTTAAAACTACAAGAAGAATTATGATTGAAAGAGCAAGATTCAAAATCATGCTGAGGTCTATTACAAATTTTGGGATTGGTACAAACATGAGGAACACAGCCATAACGACTGCAACAGGCACAGCATTGCCTGTTATAAATTTGAGAATGTTCCCTCTACCTTCGTTTGCCATCAGTCCCCACCCAGCAATCTACTTATTTTTTATTCTTAAACTTTTCCAAATGCGAATATATTACTGCAAGTATACTAAAATACTTATCAGGTATTATATCACCAACTTCAACATTTGTATACAATTCTCGCGCAACAGGACGATTTTCTACAATAGGAATATCATTTTCGCGAGCCAGACGTTTTATTGTCTGGGCCATATTATCTTCCCCCTTAGCATTCAGTACAGGAGATTCTGCAACAGCAGTATCATACTTTAAGGCAACTGCAAAATGTGTAGGGTTTGTAACTACAACATCTGATTCAGCAACAGCCTTTCTTATATTCTGTGAAAGCAGTTGTCTCTGCATCTGCTGAAGTTTACTCTTAACTTCAGGATCACCTTCCATTTCCTTATACTCTTCCTTTACTTCCTGCTTTGTCATTTTCATTTCTTCCATAAAATCATGACGCTGGATAAAGTAATCCGGAATGGAAATTGCAAGAAAGATTACAGCAACTGTTATAAGAATCTGGGCTGCCATTTTTGCAACCTGTCCAAGTGCTCCAGCTACATTTCCATTATCAATAATATCTATCAAAACAAACAAATCTTTTCTGATATAGAGATATCCTACAAAACAGATAACCGCTACCTTTCCAAATGATTTTGCAATATTAAAAAGTCCCTTTGCGGAAAAAATAGTTTTCTTAAAGTATTCGCCAAACTTTGGAACAATTTTTGAAAATTTTGGCTCAATTGGCTTTAGGCTGAAAATGAATCCACGAGTCTGAATTATGTTTCCGGCTATTGCAGCTACAGCACTTATTAGTCCAAGCGGTAAAACACATTTTATAAACACATCAAAAAAAGCAGGCAGAAATGCAGGATTTCTTATATCGTAAGTGGCACATTGAGTAAAATAAAATTTAAATATTGTAATGATTTCTGAAAACAGCCATTTTGAAAGAAATACAATGGTAACAACACAAAGCAGTAAAACAAGTGCACCACTTATTTCCTGACTTTTAGCTACGCGGCCTTCTTTTCGGGCTTTTTCAAGTTTGTATTCGGAAGGTTGTTCGGTACGGCCTTCATCTTCTGCTGCCATAGACTACACACCTCCCGAAATTGATGTAAATAACTGTTCCAGATCTGCAAAGCCTTTTGAAAATGAACGTACAAAAAAATCGATTATACTAGGCATTGCAATTGCAATAATTGTAAAAGCCACAAGAATCATAATCGGAAATCCTTCCGAAAGAAGGTTCATCTGAGGGGCGGCTTTTGTAAGAAGACCTGTACAAACAGTTATTAAAAATAAAGTTCCCATAACAGGAAGCGCAATTATAAGTGCATCAGCAAAAAGAGAGGTTAAACCGCTTACCATGAATCTTGCAATTTTTTCATTTGCCGTTGCAATACTCAAAGCATTTAATGAAGAAAAACTTGTTACAAGGCCACCTAGAAAAAGACGCTGAAACCAATGAGTCTGCATAAAAACAAGCATTGCAACAAGATTAAAAAATTGTCCCATAAGAGGGTTTTCTACCTGGGAAAGAGCATCGTAAGAGCTGGCAGCAGAAAGTCCCATCTGAAAAGCCAGAAACTGTCCGGCAGAACTAAAAGCTGCAAATATAATCGAAATAAAAAAGCCCATTATTATTCCGATTAAGCCTTCTCCAACCACCAACAGAAAATACAGCATTGAAGTTGTCCCTTCTTCATTTATATAAGGTGCATAAGCGGAAGCGTCGATACTGCCAAAAATAAAAAAGGCCATATAACCGGCTATTGCAACTTTTGCAATACGGGATGCTGCACGCATTGAAAACATAGGGAGAGTCAAAATTAATGCAAAACAACGGACAAAAACGAGAAGGTAAACTGGTGCTTTTAGTAAAATACTATCCAGCATGGCTCACCTATTTTGCAAAGTCAGGAATACGACTGAATAACTGAATTGTATATTCACCAAGAGATGTAAACATTGCTCCACCAAGAAGAGCAATTACAAGAAGAATTACAATCAGTTTTGGAAGGAAAGTAAGTGTCTGTTCCTGAATGGATGTTGTTGCCTGAAAAATTGCTACGATAAGACCGACTAAAAGCGCTAATCCAAGAACAGGAGCAACCATTGAAATAACCTGAGTAACAGCCCCACGCATAAGAGAAATGATTGTACCAATTGACATTTTTTTTACCTCCCGTGTCCGCCGTTATCGAATTACTGAATTAAATAACTGCTGCGTTAAAAGCCCCCAGCCGTCTACAAGAACAAACAAAATCAATTTGAATGGCATGGAAATCTGAACCGGCGGAAGCATCATCATACCCATTGCCATGAGTATGCTCGCGACAACCATATCAATAATGATAAAAGGAATATACAAAATGACACCTATTTTAAAGGCAACTGTAAGCTCATGCAGAATGTAAGATGGAACCAGAATGTAAGTTGGTACATCAGCCAGAGTGTTAGGCTTTTCTAACTTAGCCATATTCATAAACATTTTGATATAGCTTGTATCTCCGGCCATCTGACCATACATAAACATACGAAGCGGAGCTTCAGCCTCGTGATAAGCTTCTTCTATTGTTATTGCATTTTCCGAGAGAGGTTTATAAGCATTATCATAAACCTTTGTAAAGGTTGGCCACATAACAAAGATTGTCATGAAAAAAGCAATTCCGTTTAATACAGAGGTTGGCGGAACCTGCTGGAGTGAAAGTGCTCGTTTAATAAAGTCTAAAACAATTGAAAAACGCAGAAAACAGGTAACAAGAATTAAAATGCTTGGTGCAAGAGTTAATATTGTAAGCAGAAGAAGAAGTCGTACAGAAAAGGCAACTTCCCGTCCACTCTGAGGTTCTGTAATCTGAACAGCAATATTTGGAACCACAGAACCACGGACATTCTGATTCATTTCTGTAGTTCCCTGTGCAGGCTGATTTGGAAAATTCTGATTCTGTGACTGCGCAAAAATCGGTTGACTACCGAACGTTAGCAAAATTAAAACAGTGAGAATAAAAACTTTTTTCAGTTTATTAAACTTCATTATTATTTTCCCCGCTGTTAAACATATTATCTACCTGCTGTTCAGTTTCAGAAAAAACATTTTTTGAGCCACCTTTTTTTACAAGAAACATATCCAGTACATCTGCGAAGGTAGCAGGCTTTTTAGTATTATTCTTTTTATCAGCAGAAATATTCATGGCACTGATGAGTTCTTTATCATCAATTTCGCCAAGCATTGTTATATTGTCTTCTGTAACACCAATCAGATAAGCTTTATCTATAAGAGTAATAACTTCAATTGTTTTTCCGGGAGCAATATTTATGTAAGCAGCCCGACGAAGGTAATCATCATCAGTTTTTACAACATTTGTCTTTTTTTTGATAAACCATAAAACGCCATAAATAAGACCTATTACAATAACCAGAACAACAATCATACGGACAAACATTCCGACTGTTGAAGGTCCTTTATACGAAGAAGAATTATTTCCAGATTCTGTAGTATTATCATCAGAAATAACAATAGACTCTTCTGTTAGAGGAGTCTCACTTTGATTTGCCTGATTTTGAGAATATAAAAAAGAAGCGGCGGTTATACATAAAAATATAACCGCTAATAGTTTTTTTCTATCCAATTTTCTTTCCCACCCTTAAAAAATTGGTTGTAATTATTGTCATATCGGGCTTGACCCGATAATCTTAGTTAATATCTGTTACACGCTCCATAGGAGACAGGATTTCGGTTACACGAACACCGAAGTTTTCATCGATGACTACAACCTCACCCTTAGCAATCTTCTTATGGTTTACAAGGATATCTACAGGTTCACCGGCAAGTTTATCAAGTTCGATAATTGTACCTTCACCCATTCCAAGAATATCCTTGATTGTTTTCTTTGTACGACCAAGTTCTACAGTCATTTCCATGAATACGTCCATGATAAGACTGATATTACCCTGTTCGCCGGCATTCATTCCTGCCTGAAGATTAGGATACTGCAGCTGCTGAACATTTGGAACGTTCATTCCCATGTTTACACCCATATTCTGCGGCATTCCCATACCGCCCATAGGCATCTGCATTCCCATATTTGGCATTCCACCCATTGGCTGTTGCATACCCATTCCCATATTAGGCATTGCACCACCCATCTGCATTCCGCCCATTTGAGCGCCACCCATTGCAGCACCGCCCATAGGAGCTCCACCTGCAGCAGCATTCATTCCACCAAGATCAATTGGAGTAAGATCTGCAGCAGCATCTGCTGCACCACCGCCTAAAGCTTTTGTAAGACCTTCAGCAGCATCGCCACCAATACATTCCCAGAGAGTATAAGCGTTACCATCGTAAGTAAGAGGATAACTTGAAAGAACAAAATCACCCTGAGGGAACATAATCATTGCTTTAGATTCATTTAATGTTTCTGGAGTTGCATAACCAAGACCAGAAGCATTTCCTTTACTTTCCACTTCCTGAATTTCTGCACTGATATGTGTAGCAATAAATTCAGAAACTACAGAAAGTACCATGTCATCAACTTCTGTTGCTTCTTCAGAACTTACAAGCTGGAAAATCTTAAGCGCAAATTCCGGTGACATAAGGTAAAGGTGACTTCCCTTTACTCCAGCGTTATAATCTGCATTAATTCCAATTACAACTTCTGGTAATTTAGAAAGAACATGATCACGATTTGTCTGTTCTACAACCGGATTTTCACATGTAAAGGTTACACTTGTTGTTTTATTGATATTTTCTTCCAGCTTCGGCTTAAGAGCATCTGCCATTGTCTGAAGAGTCGGTATATCAAAATGATATGTAGGACCATTTCCTACATGTCCAGAAGAGTTTAATCCATCTATAGCAACGCCCGAAAGCAAAGCATCAATTTCATCTTGTGAGATAGCACCATCACTCATATGTTTCGTCTCCTTCTACAGAAAGCTCTTCAAATTCGTCTGACTCAACGCTTTCAATTTTTCCTGTAATTTGAACTGCCATTTTTTTACCGACAACACCTGGCTGACAGTAAAACTTTTTCTTATTTCCTACGCTAAGGGTAAGAGGATCTCCAACCTTAACGCTTGAAAGACGCACGACATCGCCGACACGCAACGAAAGCACGTCTCTGATTGGTAAATTTATTGTACCGATATCTGCAACTACATCCATATCTACGGTTGTAAGCTGCTGCTTGATTGTTCCCAGATACTGTGTCGTTGAACTCTTACGAACAGAAGAGAACCAGAACTGAGATGACAATTTTGAAATAATCGGCTCTAGCACGAGGTAAGGAATACAGAAGTTCATCATTCCTTCTTCGTCACCAACCTTAGTTTCCAGAGTTACAAGCACAACCATTTCGGTTGGAGGTACAATCTGGGCAAACTGAGGATTTGTTTCTATCTGAGCAAAACGCGGACGAAGGTCAATTACCTGAGTCCAGGCTTCGCGGATATTCGCAAGAATACGTACAATAACCGTTTCCATTACTTCCTGTTCAATATCTGTAAGGTCTCGGTTTTTATTTCCTGTTGTGGCACCTCGTCCACCAAAAAGACGGTCAATCATACAGAAGGTAATTGCCGGGTCAATTTCGAGAACGGCGTTTCCCTTTAACGGATCCATATTGATTACCGCAAGAGTTGTAGGAGTTGGAATAGAACGGATAAATTCCTCATAAGTCAACTGATCTACAGAAGCTACGTGTACATGTACAAGAGAACGAAGCTGTGCAGAAAGAGATGTTGTTGTTAAACGAGCAAAGGTCTCATGCATATTTGAGACCGTACGCAGCTGTTCCTTTGAGAATTTATCAGGACGCTTGAAGTCATATATCTTTATTTTGCGGGCACTATTGACCGGTTTAAAGTCATCAGCTTCGGTATCACCCGAACTGATGGCTGTAAGGAGCTGGTCAATCTCGTCCTGTGATAGAACTTCGTTCATTAAACTCCACCTTTATTAATTTTGCTCAATAACGTCTTTCTGCTGGAAAACAACGTCACGAATTCGAGAACTTGAAAGAATCTTATCATTGATTCCATTCTTAATCTCGTTCTCGAGAGCATCCTCATTATTTGTATTTCTAAGCTCTGCAGCTGTCTTACCACTGAAATAGCGGCGAAGGAAAGCCTTGAGCTCTACTGTACGCTGAGTAATTTCAGTAGAAGTTGCCTTATCATCTTTTTTATAGGCAAGAGCAACATCAACTCGTACAGTTGCAGGAGGATCATCACATGTAGTTGTCTGGATTATTCCAAGAGAAGTATACCAGTCATAAATTTCACGCTGACCAGATACATATTCTTCTGAGGTTGGGATTGCAGTTACCTGTGTTGAGTTTTTACTTGTAATCTTTACAGTTACAACAACTACAACAACAATAACAATGATTGCAGCAAGTCCGATAATTATCCATTTTAGAAGGCCGGAAAGCAATCCGCCTATACCACGTTTTTTTTCAGGCGCTGTGCCTGCACCACCCTCATCGAGGTTGATTTCATCATCGTCTGCCATTTCCCCTCCAGCAAATCAATAACATTAAGTATTCTAACATCAAAAATGTCCTTCGTCTAGGATAATAATATCCACACGCCGATTGTAAGCACGACCTTCGGCCGTATCATTGGAAAACTTTGGTCTTGTATCCGAATATCCGGCCACAGAAAAATCATTTTCCCTTACTCCATAATCGGCTAAATAATGAAGAACATTAACAGCTCTTGTTGCAGAAAGCTCCCAATTGCTTGGAAATTTTGAATTTTCTGCCACAGGAGTATTATCCGTGTGCCCTTCTATTCGGAATCTTCTGCCTTTAAGTTCATCTGAGCGGAAGAAATCTGCAAGCCGCAGAAGAGTTTCACGGGTATCGTTTATATTAAGTTCAGCACTTCCCTCTTCAAAGAAATTATCTGATAGAAGCGTTATTATTAATCCACGTTCATCACTTGTAATGGTAATCTTATTAGATTTTACATCCGGTGCAAAAAGACTCACAGCCTTCTTTTTAGCCATACCAAGTGATTTACCTTTTTCCAATGATGGAAGCGAGTTAATATTATTACCAAGGTCCGAAAGCTGACCTGCAGACAAAGAAAGACCACCCGAAGTTGTATCGGTTTCCTGCATCTGCAGACTCTGAGTAATTGTTGCCATCTGGGTAACATCTACTTCTGAAGGGTTATAAAGCATAACGAAGAAGCAGAGCATGAGGGTAATCATGTCACCATAAGTACCAAGCCACGCGGTCGACGGTTTTTCTGGCTGTTTAGCTTTCTTTCCCATTTTTACTTACTCTCTTCTTAATTAGTCCTTCAAAACATCTGCTTCGATTGCCTTTCTTGTTACAGGATCAAGATAAGTAAGAAGCTTTTGTGCCATAATGCGAGGGTTTTCACCAGCCTGAATGGCAAGTACACCTTCAATAATCATTTCTTTTGAACGCATTTCCATTGAGTTCTGGTTTGCAAGTTTTGTAGAAAAAGGTGTAATCAACCAGTTGGCCATCATAGATCCATACAATGTTGTAATCAACGCAACGGCCATGTTAGGACCGAGGGAAGACTTATCTTCGAGATTGTTCAACATACCAATAAGACCAAGTACGGTACCCATCATACCGAAACCCGGTGCGAATCCAGCCCATGCGTTGATAAGTCCAATCCATTCCATATGACGGTTTTCAACCTGAGTCATTTCGTTTTCCATAATTGCACGAATGATGTTACCGTCTGTACCATCTACTACAAGACGAAGCCCCATTTTCATAAACGGATCTTCAAGATCATCAAGACCATCTTCAAGTGCAAGAATACCTTCGCGGCGAGCCTTTTCTGAAAGAGCCTGCATGTTAATTACAATATTTTTTTCACCAAAATCCGGAACCTTAAAGGCCTTACCCATAATTTTGAACATACCGAGTGCTTTTTTGAGCGGAGCGGCAATGAACATGGCAAAGTAAGAACCGCCGATAGTCATGAAAACAGACGGGATATCGATAATTCCGCCCAATGTACCACCTGATGTCAATACAGACATGACAATCATGGCTGCACCGCCGACAATACCCAGTAAAGTTGCTATATCCATTACAAGACCTCTTGCCTCTCAATACCGATGTCTCTCCGGTATTTTATAATTTTTTCTATTAAATCTTCTGGGGAATTTTTGACAATGATTTTACGCCCCGACAGCATTGTAAGTGTCAGGTCAGGAGTTGTTTCCATACTTTCAATCATGTGCGGATTCACCCAATATTTTTTCCCATCTAACCGCATTACATCAATCATATGTTTTAATACTTATTATAATTATAATCTTTTTTTGTCAGATTTCAATTATTATTTTTATTATATGGCAAAATTTAATCATTTTTTTGCACCTTTTTTGTTGATTTTTATAATTTTTTATTATAACAAAAAGTTTTCTTTTCAAAAAAGCTTGTCTTACGCTATATTATTAATAGGAAAGAAAAATGAACAGTACACCTTACATTTATATAATCGAAGACGAAGAATCAATTTCTAAGCTCATCTCCCTTTATCTCACAAAAGAAAAAATGGATTCAAAGGCTTTTTTTAATGCAGAAGATGCACTTAAGGAGCTAAAAGACGGAAAACAGCCTAACCTTATAATTCTTGATTTGAACCTTCCTGGAATGAGTGGATTTGATTTTCTTGAAGAACTCAAAACAATATACAATAAAGAAATTCCTTCCGTAATGATTCTTTCTGCACGTGATTCTGATGAAGATATTATAAAAGGACTTGGTTATGGTGCTGATGAATTTGTAACAAAGCCATTTTCACCAGGTGTACTCATGGCCCGCATAAAAGCTAATCTTCGCCGACAGAGTTTTGCTCTTGAAAAAATGGAAGATTACATTCAGTTTGGAAACTTTACCCTCCTTTTAGGCAGCTGCGTACTTAAAAAGAATGGTCAGAAAGTTTCTCTTTCTTCGAAAGAATATGAAGTCCTTGAATTCCTTGTAAAAAATGCCGGGCAAGTTATATCTCCAGAAAGAATTTATCAGAATGTATGGAAAGTAGAATACGGCGATATTACAGCAGTTGCAGTTTACATTCAGCGTTTACGAAAAAAAATCGAAGAAAATCCTTCTGATTGCAAATATATAAAGACAGATTTTGGAAAAGGCTATATATTTTCAGATGATGCGGTAACGCATAAAATCTAATATGAAAATAAAACGCCAGTTTACACTTCTTTCATTTTTCATCATCTCAATACCAGTTCTCTGTTCTATTTTTGTTATTATTCATACATATATCCATTCCCCTAGCAGATACCTCATAACAGGTTTTTCAAAAATTGAAAGAATGGATATTCCTATGCTTTCAGAGAAAGACATCATTACTCTTGAACGTTCATTAAAAATGCTGCCGGAAGACGTAGAAGCTGTTTTATGCCGTACAAGTGACAGAAAAATTCTATATTCAACTATACCAGATATAAAAGTCGGCTCTCACATGGAAAGAAATGAAATCTGGAATTATGCAACTGAAACATCTGACAAATATTTTTATCAGTTTTCCAGACTTCAACCTTTAGATACAGGACTTATTCTTGTAACACGGCTTTCAAGACAAAAAATTAATTCAACCGCAAAAACAAATCTTTATCTTAGAATATTACTTTTGATTATAACAATTGCAGTTATAAGTCTTATTCTTATTACGGCAATTTCAAAATCTATTTTCAATGGATTCAATAATATTCAAACTTCAAGCTCTCAGCTTGCCGAAGGTAAACTAGACTCACCAATTTCATATAACGAAGATACTCATAAACAGAATGAATTTATCTGTATTTTAAAAAGTCTGGAAAAAATGCGCTGCGAACTCGTAGAAATACAGGAACGCAAAAATCGTTTTATCATGGGAATCAGTCATGATCTTAGAACACCAGTTGCAGTAATAAAGGGATATTCAGAAGCAATTCAGGATGATGTCATTACAGACAAGGAAGAAATTAAAAAATCAATTGAACTGATAGAACAAAAAGCTACACAACTTGAAGGAATGATTGATACGCTTATTAACTTTATGAAGTTAAATATCAAGGAGATTAAGGAAAATCTTGTAAAAGATTCCATAACTAAAATTATTAATGATTTTGGTAAATATGCACAGGTTACCGGTGCACTCTTTAAGCGCAATGTAACAGTTAACATCTCTCTGAATGAAGACATTCAGGTTCCGCTTAATATTCAGCTTGTACAACGCTCATTTGAAAACATCTTCAGTAATGCAATCAGGTACACAAGGGAAAATGATGCTATTGATATTTCTGCTTATACAAGAAAAACAAACGGAAAACATATTTTATTCCTTAAAATAAAAGATTCCGGCTGTGGAATTGATAAAAAAGATTTAGATTATATTTTTGATCTCTTTTATAGAGGAACCGCTTCTCGCCAGGAAGAAGGCATGGGCATTGGACTTGCGGTAGTAAAAAATATTATGGACACACACGGCTGGGAAATTGCAGTTGAATCTCAAAAAGGACATGGAACCTGTTTTACAATTAAAATACCTTACATGCCGGTTTCAGCATAACTCTTCAAGAAATCTGTTCAGGAAAAGCATACCTTCTCTATTAAGTCGATACAGCACGTCACCGGCTTTATTTGATACAGCATTTTTTACACAAAGACCCTTTTCTTCCCATTCAGAAAAAACTCGTATAAAATTCTCCGGTAATGGATTTTTAAAAACTTTTT
>OCTX012000843.1_pt1 | contig 18052 bp, 17 predicted proteins | sample 1539691 | NCBI WGS metagenome assembly OCTX01 (sample SAMN02144231, study PRJEB22623) | gut metagenome | biome: sheep rumen | host: Ovis aries | place: New Zealand | reverse complement strand
TTTGTGATTATTCAAATATACAAAATGTTCAGCGGTTTTCTTCATTATCTTGTCATTATATCACTCGAAATGTCGGATGAACCATAATTTCATCAATCACAATCACTATTTTCGAGAACGATACGTTTACGCAAGCCAAATATATGGTTTACGTGAGCTAAACATATCATTTACGTAAGCTAAACGATATGTTTGTATTTTTCGTTAAACAGAGTTAATTATTTCAAGAAAATGATTGGGCAATGAAAAATAATACATATCTTTGCGATATCAAAATGATATCAACTATTTTAATGTAAAAAGGATATGGAAAAGAAGGAATTTACATTTCAGGGAACAGTTATTTACGGCTTTTTGATGCTGTTCATTAATCTTGCCGTGCTTATTTTGTCTTTTGCTGCCATCATCTATGGTATCATCATGATTGATGAAGGAACGGAAGGGTTAGGTGGTATTATTCTAACGGCAGGAATCATCTTGTTGATAATCAATATTATCATGTGGTGTGGATTCTTGTTGCTTGAACCCAATGAGGCACGTGTGATTACGTGGTTCGGTAAGTATAGCGGAACATTTACCGAAACAGGATTCTTTTGGATAAACCCATTTTATTCAAGCAAGAAATTGTCTTTGCGCGCACGCAACTTAGATGCCGCTCCCATCAAGGTAAACGACAAGACGGGAAACCCCGTGATGATAGGAATGGTGTTGGTGTGGAAGCTTCAAGATACATACAAGGCCATCTTTGAAATTGACTCGCAAACTATTGCCACCAATGCCAATGAACTGGGTAGTAATGTGAAAGGATTGATGAACGCATTGGAGAATTTCGTGAAGATTCAAGGTGATGCTGCCCTTCGACAAGTGGCTGGACTTTATGCGTATGATGAAGAAGATGCAAACGCCAAGGAATTGACATTGAGAAGTAGTGCGGAGGAAATCAACCTTGAACTTGAGAAGAAACTCAATGAGCGTTTGGCATTGGCAGGAATAGAGATTGTGGAAGCACGCATCAACTATTTGGCTTACGCACCCGAGATAGCAGCCGTGATGCTTCGTCGTCAACAAGCATCAGCTATCATTACGGCTCGTGAGAAAATCGTGGAAGGTGCCGTGTCGATGGTGAAGATGGCGCTCGATAAGTTGTCATCAGAGGAAATCGTAGAGTTGGATGATGACAAGAAAGCCGCCATGGTGAGCAACTTGCTCGTGGTGCTTTGTGGTGATGACTCTGCTCAACCAGTGGTGAATACGGGAACGTTGAATCATTAATAATGCCGAAGAAGGAATCAAATACCAAGAGCTTCATCTTACGCATTGACTCTGAGATGATGGATGCGATAGAAGCTTGGGCAGCCGACGAGTTTCGCTCGACGAATGGGCAATTGCAATGGATTATTGCGGAGGCTCTTCGGAAAGAGAAACGGTTGCCCAAGAAAAAGAAGGAACGGAAGGAGGAACCATGAAAATGAAATTTGTTAGAACTAAATCCACATGGAGAAACAGGCCGAGTGTGATAGTACATCGTACGAAAGAAGGACTGGTGTTTGAGGTGATTTCAGCTGTTTTGATAGTATTGCTTTGGGTGATAGCTGTTGTCTTGTTTCTCCATTCGCCAGAAAAGGTTCCTACGCATTTCGGTGCTGACTTGGAAGCCAATGCGATAGGAAGTAAGAGTGTGCTATTAATCATGGCAGCGGTAGGTACGTTTACTACTATCTTGATGTTGGTATCTGCTTACTTCCCCCATAAGATGGTGAACATGCCATTCGAGGTGACCGATGTTCGCCAATATGCTCCCATCGTGCAAATGACACGTGTGCTTGCCATAGAAACAGCCTTGTTGTTTATTTCGATAGTCATTATGATGGGCGCATATTATAAAAGTGTCTTACCAAAGATTCTTTTACCCTGTATTTTTGTTCTCATAATAATAACGACCATTTATTATAGCGTGAAAGCTTACAAACTTAGAAAATCTGAAAGATGAAGAAATTGACATTGGTATTGGGTATTTTGTTGTCTTCTACAATCACTTGGGCTCAAGGAATTGCAGGAACATGGAATGGTGAACTGAATTTGGGAACCGTCAAATTGCCATTGGTATTTCATATCGGGGATAATGATTGTACGCTTGACTCTCCCAATCAAGGAGCAAAGGGTATCAAGGGAACAGTGAAGCATCTTTCTGCCGATTCCATCAACGTGGATTTCGAAACGTTGGGTGGTTCATACGTGGCAAAACTCGTCAATGGGAAGTTGAATGGCATCTTTTCCCAGATGGGATATAAGTTGAAATTGGAATTGGAGAAAGGTGATTTAGTACGCTTACGTCCTCAAACGCCGCAAGCTCCATTCCCTTACCAAACCGAAGAAGTAGTGTTTACCAATGCGAAAGATACCGCTTCGTTGGCTGGAACACTCACTTATCCCGTGGGTTATCGTGCAGGAAAGAAAGTGCCCGTGGTGTTGATGATAACGGGAAGTGGAATGCAAAACCGCGACGAAGAACTCTTCGAGCATAAGCCATTTGCCGTGATTGCCGATTATTTAGCCCGTCATGGTATTGCTTCGTTGCGTTATGATGATAGACAAGTGGGTGGTTCTACGGGCAACATATCACATGCTACTTCGGAAGATTTCAAACGAGACGCAACTGAAGGTGTGAAGTTTTTGAGAAGTTTGAAGAAGTTTAATAAGGTAGGTGTTATCGGTCATAGCGAAGGTGGAATGATTGCCTTTATGCTTGCTCAGGATAAAGTGCCCGATTTCATCGTGACCTTGGCTGGAACGGGAATTCAAGGAGATAGTATCTTAACTGAACAAACCAATTTTATCCTTCGTCAACAAGGAAAACCTGCAAACATGACCGTAAAGCAAATGCATCTGACCATGTTGATGATGGAAACATCGCCATGGTACGACTTCTTTGTGTCGTATGATCCCAAGGAAGCTATACAACATGTGACATGTCCTGCATTTGTGTTGAATGGAAGCAAGGATTCACAAGTAATTGCGGAAAGTAATCTATCCGCCATTCGAAAATACTTGCCTTCACATAAGAAGAATAAAATCAAGGAATATCCAGGATTAAATCATCTCTTCCAACCCTGTAAGACGGGAGCCGTGGATGAATACGGGACTATAGAACAGACGATTTCGGAAGAAGTGCTTGCCGATATTGCGGAGTGGATAGGAACCCTATGAGTTGAGGGATATAATCTCCAAATCGTCTGGCACAAAGACATTTCCGTGGAAAAACTCAGAAGCCTCGGCCGTATAATCCTGCTTTCGTGTTAAGATGGTCTTGTCTTCCGTGTGATAGAGAATCAGATTGTTAACGCCCAATTCCTCTGCGAGTTGGGCGGCATCTTTTACGGTGGAATGATGCTTTTCGTAAGGTTTGAAAACATCACGGTCGGCATATTTGCAAAATGCCTCGCTCATCAACCAATCGGCATGATCCACCAAAGAACGATTATGCTCATTATAAGGTTCATCACCCAAGCAGACAAGTCGTTGTCCGTCAACCAACCAAGCGGTAAAACCGAATTGCTTTTCTTTCGTGCTGAGAATGTCGAAACATTGAAAACGCATGTCGCCAACATGAAAGACATCGCGATCATGAAGTTCATTGAATAGCACGGAAACACCAATTTGATTGACAAGTTTCTGAGGAAGCATGTCGCGCATCATGTTTTGGATAACCCGAATCACTTTATCATGTCCATAAACGCGAATGATACCTTGACAAATACCCTTTGCCTTTTGTTGGAGAAACATGCGAATCACCCATAGAGCACCGATGATATGGTCGGTATGTGCATGTGTGACGAACATGTCATGGATTTCTCCTATGGCAATATTAGCTTCTCTTAATTGGCGAAGAATGCCATTTCCGCCACCAGCGTCAACGAGTAGGGTGGTGTTCTCATCGCGCAAGGCGAAACATGTGTTGTAGCAATGCGTAACCAATGCATTACCAGTTCCAAGGATGATGATTTCAGATTTCATACGGCAAAGATAGTTCATAATTTTTAGTTGTACAAGTTATTTTGTACCGTTTCAGTTAAATTTTTATCATTCACTTTTTATTTTTGTCAGAAAAGCATTATCTTTGTCACACATATTAATTTAATATAATCACCAATATTTATATACGTACCATGGAAGAACTGAAAAACGAACAATTGGTAATTAAGATTGCCGAAATGGGAGCTGAGTTGCAAAGTATCAAGGATGCGCAGGGTAGAGAATATCTTTGGCAAGCCGATGCAAAATATTGGCCCCGCCATTCACCATTGTTGTTTCCCATCGTGTGTGGCTTATGGGAAGATAAATACCATATTGATGGATACGCCTTTGGAATGTTACGCCACGGATTTGCCCGTGATACGGAGTTTACCTTGATTTCCAAGACAGACAACAAGGTGACTTTTGCCATTCACGATACCCCAGAGACGCATCGTAATTATCCTTTCCGTTTCAATTTGGCTGTTACGTATCGGTTGGAAGAAAACAAGATACACGTGATTTGGCATGTGGAGAATACGGATAACAATGAAATTCATTTCCAAATTGGTGGTCATCCAGCCTTTTATCTTCCCGATGTGGTGGAAGGAGAACCGATGCACGGAGTAATCAAGTTTGATAACGAAGGAGAAGTCGAACGCTTGAAGGGTAATGTAGGTGGTTGTATTCGTCCAGGTAGATTCCGTTTGGATACGGATAACGGCTATTGGGCATTTAATGAAAAGAGTTTTGAAGAGGATGCAGTTATCATAGACAAGGGACAAGTAAGGGAAGTGGCTTTACTTGATAAGGAACGTAAACCCGTAGTGACGGTTAATTTCAAGTCGCCAGCTGTTGGCATTTGGAGTCCATTCGGTAAAAATGCTCCCTTTGTTTGTATAGAACCGTGGTATGGAATCCACGACAAGGTTGAGTACAATGGTGAGTTTAAGGATAAGTATTTGATGAACCATCTACAACCTGGAGCGTCGTTTATGGCGCAATATTCCATCAAAATTGGTTGATGTTAGTTCGAAAGAAAGAGCAAATATACCTTGTTTGAAGGGATTTGAAAAGAAATCTTTCAAAAGTTTTGGCCATTTGAAAAGATTATATTACCTTTGCAGCCGAATTCTTTGAAAGTGTTGGCGGGATAGCTCAGTTGGTTAGAGCGTCGGATTCATAATCCGGAGGTCGAGGGTTCGGGTCCCTCTCCCGCTACATCAGATTTTTGGGAGTTACGAAGAGATTCGTAACTCCTTTTATTTGTCCTTTCTTCAAGTGTTTTTCTATGTTTTTTGCATATTTGTTAAAATGTGTCACATTCTTAAAAAATGTTTAAATGAGTAATAAGAATGTAGTTTTATTTGTAGGAAATCTAAAAATATTGTACTTTTGCACCAAATTTGGTAGTAGAATATTAATAACAAAACTCAAATAATAGGAGAGTAAAGAGATGAAACAGAAAGTTTATACAAAGCCAATGATGGAAGAAGTTGAGGTTAAGGCATTTGCTTTTTGTCAAGCTGATAGCCAAACTTGTCCTGGAGAACACCAGATTGGTGAAGGTCCTGGTTTACCAGAAGAGGATGACAACAACATCTTCAAGGGAAGAACTGGCGGCACAAATCTTTGGGAGGACTAATAGGTCTATAAGAAGAGACCATTTTTGGAACTCGTTAGCCTATGCAAATCGTCCATCCAACGATTACGATTGCTGACAACTTTTTAGGTAAACCCCATAGACATGACGGAGAACAATACCGTCTGTCGAATTATATTATACAACAGCCCGTTGCTGACGGGTTGTTGCTTTATAATGTCTTGACTCGTTGTCTTCTTCTTTTGGATAAGGAAGAGGCGAGGCGAATAACCGAACTGGATGAATTGATTGAGAGACGGTTCTTGGTACCCCTTTCACATGATGACCGAAAATTGTGCCATCAATTGAAATCCGTAGCAAGAATGGTTTCCACTTCCCCCCACAATTATTTCAATAGATTTACGATTCTTACAACTACTGATTGCAATGCCCGATGCTATTATTGCTATCAGAAAGGACGTTCGCGCCTATTCATGTCGATAGATACGGCTCGTCGAGTGGCAGACTTTATCATCAAGCATCGACCATCAGAAGAAAAGGTTAAGTTGAATTGGTTTGGTGGTGAACCATTATACAATCATCAAGTCATGGATGTGATATGCGAGATTCTTTCCGATAAGGGATTGGATTTTGAGTCAACCATGGTGAGTAATGGTTATCTGTTTGATAATGAATTGATTGTTAAGTCAGTTCAGTTATGGCATTTGAAATCCGTTCAGATAACGATTGACGGAACCAAGGAAACGTACAATCGCACCAAAGCTTTTATTTATCGTGATGTGGATGCTTATGAAAGAGTGCTCCACAATATTGAATGTCTTCTGAATGCCAATATCAAGGTAGATATTCGCATGAATGTCACATTGCGAAACATGGATGATGTAGAGCGATTGGTGGAAGAATTGGGAAAGCGATTTGGACAAAACAAGTTGCTTAGGGCATATACACATGCGCTTTATGATTATCATCATGGTCAAACTTCCATGTACGAGAAAACTGATGACGCTCAAATGCAATTGCTCAAACGAAGGGTGATGTTGTACGACCGATTGGAGGAATTAGGATTGATTCGTCCGAGTACTATTCCCGATAAATTGACCTTGCACAAGTGTATGGCTGACAGTGCCCATGACGTATTGATTACTCCTGATGGAAAGTTGGGTAGATGTGAGCAACAAACCGATGAACATCTTTATGGACATATTGATTCTGATGATATTGACAAGGTGGAATATGATAGTTATTTAGAACCACTTCCCGAATCAGAATCATGTGCTACATGTCCATATTATCCCGATTGCATTCGTTTGAAAGTGTGTGCCAATAACATGGAATGCACCGCTGCCAATAGAAAGGAACACATCATAGACATGAAAAGGTCGATGTTGTACCAATACGAATTGTACAAGTACAAGAAAAACAAATAATGGTTGGAAATAATGAAACTCAATTATCAAATCATATTGCAAGAACTGGGCGAAACGATTGTGGCGGTCATCAAAGACAATGAAACGCAACAAGTGGTTCATGCTTATAAGATGAACGAAACGGGAGCCTTTATCATCAATCAAATCAATGCAGGTTTGGACGAGACAGCTATCGTGAAACGCATGTCAGAGGAGTTTGCCGTTTCTTCGGATTTAGCCAAACAAGAGGTGCATGAGTTTATCGACACGCTCAAAAACAAGGGGATTATTGCAGGGGAATAATGTTTCTTTCCGTTAAATAATCTATATATCGGTGTGCTGTTCCGTTTTTTTTATGTAACTTTGGCTTCACCAAAGTTGCTACGTCTCGGAAAAGTCCAAATAAATTTGGCTTTTCACTTGACTTTGTGTAACTTTGCCGATTAAATGAGAAGAAAAACATTCATAATGTTATTATTGTTTGTCGTTATTTTTGTAATGGCAAATGCTTCTGTACCCATGTTTCCTAAAAAGAAGGTGGTGAAAAAGGGTGCTGAAGCAACCGTTGTGAATGATAGTCTACCCGTTGATTCTTCTATTTCTGACAGTTTGCCAAACGATTCTTTGGTAATAGACGATTTGGCTATAGATACCACGAAGATGGATTCCTTGCAATTGGCAATTTATCATCATAACAAGGCCATAGACGATTCCATCATGAGGGATTCGATGTATAGGCAGAAGAAAAACGGACTTGAAGCTCCCGTTGAATATACAGCATCCGATTCCATCGTGTATTTGGCTGGTTCCAATACTGCATATCTATATGGTTCTACGAACGTGAAGTACGAGAACATGGATCTCAAGAGCGAGAAGGTTTACATGAGTCTTGATAGCAATTTGGTTCATGCAACGGGAATCGCTGATTCGTTAGAAGCTAAAGGACTATCGGGAACGCCTGTGTTCCAAATGGGAAATGATACCTATGAGAATGATACGATAGCCTTTAATTTCAAGACCAAGAAAGGTTTGATTAACAATGTCTACACCCAACAAGAAGATGGATTCTTGACGAGTGAAGTTGCCAAGAGAAACGACAATGGTGAGATTTTCTTGCAACATGGTAGATATACTACTTGCGATGAAGAACATCCTGATTTCTATATCGCCCTTTCACGCGCAAAGGTTCGACCTGGTAAAGACGTAGTGTTCGGACCTGCTTATTTAGTTGTCGCTGACGTTCCTTTGCCATTGGCTATCCCATACGGTTTCTTCCCTTTTACCAAGAGTTATAGTAGTGGTTTTATCATGCCTACGTATGGTGATGAAAGCAGTAGGGGATTCTATTTGCGTGATGGAGGTTATTATTTCGCGATGAGTGATAAGTGGGACTTAAAGCTATTAGGCGAGATTTATACTAAGGGTTCATGGGGATTGTCAGCCGCGAGCAATTATCGTAAAAGATACAAATTTAGCGGTAACCTTCTCCTCAGTTATCAAGATACGAAGACTGGAGATAAGGGAATGCCAGACTTCTCGCGCGAAGAAAGCTTTAAGTTGATATGGAGTCATCAACAAGATCCCAAATCCAATCCTTTCAGCACTTTATCGGCAAGGGTTAATTTCGCTTCACAGAACTATGAGCAGAACAACATCAATAGTATGTACAATCCACAAGCGAGGACACAGAGTACGCGTACGTCTTCCGTGAGTTGGAACGTGAGGTTTTCAAATCTTGGATTGTCGTTAAGTTCTACCGCAAACTTATATCAGAATATGCGCGACTCCAGTATATCTGTGCTCTTGCCTGATTTAAATATCTCATTAAGTCGTATATACCCGTTCAAGCGAAAGCATTTGGTGGGAAATGAACGATGGTATGAGAAAATCTCCATACAATATACAGGACAAATAAGAAATTCCATTAACACCAAGGAAGATAAGCTTTTTCACTCGAACTTAATCAAGGATTGGCAAAATGGAATGTCACATTCCATTCCTATTTCTGGTAATTTCACGGTGCTCAACTACCTGAATCTGACTCCATCTTTTAATTTTATCGATCGCATGTACACCAATAAAATCACGCGACGTTGGAATCCTAATACGCAGAGAGAAGAGATGGCAGATACCTTGTATGGCTTTTATAACGTTTATAACTGGGATATTTCATTATCAGCTTCAACTACGTTGTACGGAAACTTTATTCCCAACAGAAAGTTGTTTGGCGATAAGGTTGAACGAATCCGCCATGTCTTCACACCCAAGATTACTTTCACTTATGCGCCAGATTTCAGTGCCGACAAATATGGATTTTATGATACGTATCTAAAGACTGATGAAGATGGTTCTGTTTCCTTGGTTCAGTATTCACCTTTTCAAAACTCTTTGTTTGGGTTACCAGGACCAGGAAAGAGTGGACGTATCACGTTTGACGTAGATAATAATATCGAGATGAAAATCAAGAGTGACAAGGATTCTACGGGCGTGAAGAAAATCAGTATCATTGACGGATTGGGTGCGAATCTCTCGTACAATATGTCTGATAAGCTTAGACCATGGAGTAATTTGACCATGCGTATTCGCTTGAAATGGTGGAAGAGTTATACGTTTAACCTAAACGCAGTGTTTAACACCTACGCATACGATCTTGACGCGAAGGGAAGACCATATATAGGAACGCATACGGAATGGAGTCGTGGTAGGTTTGGACGTTTCCAAGGTATGTCGCAAAACTTTTCTTTCACCCTTACACCCGATAAAATCAAGAAATGGTTTGGTGGCGGTAGCGACGATGATGATAAGAAGAAAAACAACAAGGATGACGACGAAGGTATCGACACTGATTTGGAAAGCAATATCGATGACGTGATGGTGAAAGGACAACGTGGCGCAGGCAAGAAGAATAGCGACAAGGTTGAAACTGATGACGATGGTTACATGAAATTCTCCATGCCGTGGTCATTGACTTTCGGATACGGTATTAACATGCATGAGAATACTTCTGGAAGATTCAATACCAAGACGATGCGTTATCCTTATAAGTTCTCGCAAACGCTCAATGTTACCGGAAACATTCGTATCAGCGATGGTTGGGATATTCGTTTTTCCAGTGGTTATGATTTTGAAAACAAGGCTATTTGTATGACTACCGCAACCTTGCAACGCGACTTGCATTGCTTTAACATGAGTTGTACGGTAGTGTTGGCACCCTATACCAGTTACAACTTTTCTTTCCGATGCAATGCAAGCACGCTTACCGATGCGCTTAAATATGATAAGCGCAGCGGATATAGCAATGCCGTGCAATGGTATTGATGAAAAAGTAAAGTGTTAGGATTTGAGTAATTCCCTTAATTGGTCTTCTTCACCTACCACCCAGATAATGTCGCCAGCAACAAACTCGCGCAAGGGGTTGATCATGGTTAGGTTTTTCTGTCCTTCTTCCACACCTACCACCATGCAATTGTATCGGTCACGAATGCCACTGTCTTTTAAGGTCTTTCCGATAAACTCACTATCGTTGTTCAATATCATCTTTCTCAGATGCATCTGGCGTTTTTCGATTTCTGGGTCTTCGGCTATTAATTCAGAACGAAGGGCATTTCCGAATTGATTCAATTGTTCGTCGTTTCCAATGGCTTGAATACGGTCGCCAGGGAAGATAACGGTGTTTCCCGTTGGGATGTTCAGACGTTGAGCGCCACGCAAGATACTGCTCACGTGTACGCCGAAACGACTTCCAATTTTCAATTCCGCCAATTTCTTTCCTGCCCATGAAGAGTCTTCGGGAACGTCAATCTCGCTGATGTGAATGTCTCGGTCGAGCAATCTTCCTTCAAACAGAGGCTTCTTTCTACCATGTATTTGTTCTTCAATGTCACGTGAACGTAGGTTTTGGATAAACATACGTTCCAAGGAGATACTATGCATCTTCAACGAGCGCGACATCACCATACCCATGATTGCCACAATTGCTATGGTAATCATGACTGCGTTGGTGAATTGGGTGAGGTAATTGCAGATATAGAAGATGAATGCTGCTGCAATAGCCGCTCTCGCCAATATCGTGAAGATAATGGGAAGTCGATTCATGCGATTTTGTGTCCACAACGAACGCACCTCCGGACTTTTGTTTTTCTTCATCACCATGGCACGTAGGAACGGGGAGATAAATGCAACGGTCAATAATCCCGTAATGGCATTTGCCAACCATTGCAAATTATCGTTGGGTATCAGTTTCAACATGAATGGATGGAAAAACGATAGCATCAGCGTAATGACGGAAATCGTGAGAATGGAGTAAATCACCGTAAATATGGCGAGTTGCTTAAAGAGCGATTTCCATTCATTTTGTTCCTTTACGGTCGATTCTCTTGTTCCTCCTAAGTGGTCCAATCTGCGCAACCATTTCTTTGGCAGTCTTTTCTCCAATGCATAATAACAGGGTTCTGCGGCTTTAATCATGTATGGAGTGAGGAATGTCGTGATAACGGAAACGGCCACCACTACGGGATACAAGAAATCGCTGATGACGTTTAATGACAATCCCAATGAGGCGATGATAAACGCAAACTCACCAATCTGTGCCATGGAGAAACCACATCGCATGGCTGTCTTTAACGATTGACCACTCAACATGAATCCGCATGTGCCGAAAATGGTTTGTCCCAATATGATGGTAATGATAATCAATACGATAGGAAGGGCATAATCTACCAAGATGACAGGGTCAACCAACATGCCGACTGACACGAAGAAGATAGCACCGAACAGGTTTTTTACTGGTTCTACCAATCGGATAATCTTATCTGCCTCGATGGTTTCTGCCAAGATACTACCCATGACGAATGCGCCGAAAGCACTACTGAATCCCACTTTCGTGGAAATAACCGCCATCAAGCAACACAATCCCAATGCCACGATGAGCAATGTCTCATTGTTCATCAATTTCCTGCATTTTCGCAAGAATATCGGCACAAGGAAAATACCAACAACAAACCATAGAATCAGGAAGAAGCCTATCATGATGAAGCTCGACAACATCTGACCGCCATTGGGACTGTTACCTTCGGCAATGGCAGACAACAATACCATCATGACAATGGCAAGAATGTCTTCCAAAATAAGCACGCTCATCACCAGTCCGGCAAATTTCTGTTGACGTAATCCCAACTCGTCAAATGCCTTATATATAATGGTGGTAGACGACATGGCGAGCATACCGCCTAAGAAGATACTGTCCATGTCGCTCCATCCAAATGCGTGGGCAACCCAAAGGCCCAACACAATCATCGAGAAGATGATGGTCGATACGGCAATGATGGGCGACATACCCATCTTGATGATTTTCTTGAATGAGAAATCCAGTCCCAATGAGAACAAGAGGAACATAACGCCTATGTCTGCCCAAATCTGGATGTTGTCTTTATCTATCACAGACATGGTATATGGCATGTGTGGCGACACGACGAATCCTGCCACTATATAACCTAATACCAAAGGTTGGTTCAGCTTCTTGAATACTAATGTAACTATGCCAGCTACAACGAGTATCAGGGCCAGGTCGTTGATGAGACTGGGTAATTCACTCATTTTTATCTATCTATTTTTATCTGTCAATCTTCGTAGCCAGCTGTTATCTGACAAATTTTCGTGATAACTTGCACGGCTTTCTCCATTACTTGAATGGAAATAAATTCGTAAGGACCGTGGAAATTCACGCCTCCTGCAAAGATATTGGGACAAGGCAATCCCTTAAACGACAATTGTGCGCCATCTGTTCCGCCACGTATGGGTTCCACCTTCGGCGTTACTCCACATTCTTGCATGGCTTTCAATACGATGTCAATCACGTGCATGTTCGGGTCAATCTTTTCCTTCATGTTGTAGTATTGATCCTTGATGTCTGCCGAAATCATGTTATCACCGTATTTCTCTTGCATCTGTCTTACGCATTTCTCGATGAAGTCCTTGCGGTCTTCGAAACGCTCTCTGTCGTGGTCGCGAATGATATAACTGAGCGTGGCTTTTTCGATGTTGGAATTAATGCCTAACAGGTGATAGAATCCCTCATATCCTTCGGTGGTCTCAGGTGTCTCGTCGTTGGGTAGCATCGTGATAAACTCGGCTGCCAATTTGTTGGCGTTCACCATCTTGCCTTTCGCATATCCAGGATGTACGCTCACACCCTTGATGTGAATCTTGGCACTTGCGGCATTGAAGTTCTCAAATTCTAAGTCACCAATATCGCCTCCGTCCATCGTATAAGCCCAGTCGCAACCGAATTTCTCCACGTCGAAATGGTGTGCGCCCATACCGATTTCCTCATCGGGATTGAAGGCAATCCTGATTTTTCCGTGTTTGATTTCATCGTGGTCGCGCAACCAACACATGGCTTGCATGATTTCGGCAATGCCTGCCTTGTCGTCAGCACCGAGCAAAGTGGTGCCGTCTGTTACGATAAGGTCTTCACCTATGTGTGCTTTCAGTTCTGGGAATTTATTGGGCGAAGAGACGATACCCTCGCTAAGCGTGATGTCGCCACCGTCATAATTCTTTACGATGCGTGGTTTGATGTTCGCCCCGCTGCAATCGGGACTTGTATCGTAATGCGAGATAAATCCTATCGTTGGTGTCTTTTTCTTGGTGTTTGCCTTCAGCGTAGCGTAGATATAGCCTTTCTCGTCCATCTCTACGTCGCTTAATCCCTCGTTTTCCAGTTCTTCTTTCAGGTATTTGGCAAAGATTAATTGCTTAGGCGTACTGGGTACGCTTTCTGATTCCTCACTTGATTGTGTGTCGAATTTCGTGTAATTTAAAAACCGTTCGGTAATATCCATATTATTAATTGATGATTTGTCTTTGCAAACTTACATAAAATTTTTGAATTATCTTCATCTTCATGGAAAAATAAGAGTTTTTCACTGAAAATGTTTGGGAAGTATGCGAATTTGTTCTTATCTTTGCGGTGAGCTTAAACAAAAGAGGATGGAAGAATTGAAATACCATTACAAATATCCGCATCCGAACGTCACTACCGATTGCGTGATTTTCGGATATGATGGCAACCGATTGAAGGTGTTGTTGATAGAGCGTGGCATTGAGCCATACAAAGGATGTTGGGCTTTTCCTGGCGGATTCCTGAATATGGATGAACCTGCTGAAACGGGAGCCAAACGGGAGTTGTTTGAGGAAACGGGATTGACTACTGCTTCCGTGCGACAATTCCATGCTTTCTCTGCACCCGACCGCGATCCTCGTGAGCGTGTAATCACCATTGCCTTTTACGCGTTGGTGCGCATCAGTGAAGTCAAGGGTGGCGACGATGCTGCCAAAGCGGAATGGTTTGCGCTCGATGAGATTCCTTCTTTGGCATTCGACCATGAATTGATGTTGCAATTGGCAATCAAGGCATTACGACGGGATATTTGTTTTGAGCCTATCGTATGTGACTTATTGCCTGATACGTATACCATGAGTCAATTGCAAAGTCTTTATGAGTTGATTCTCGATAAGAAAATCGACCCTTATATATTTCAGGAAATGATACGAGAAATGAATATTACAATCAAATGAAAACGATATGAAAACTAAATTTTTATTCTTGACATTTTTGTGCTTGTTCTCTATGATGGTTCAAGCTAACGATGGTGTGGTATTTGTACAAGGAAATCAATTGGTGCCATTGAAGGAAACGGATATCAGCGTAGCTAAGGAGGTGCTTACCATTAGCATTGGCGATGATGGCTATGCGAAAGTTGACGTGCAATATGAGTTCATGAACCACGGAAAGGCCAAGACGGTGGAAATGGGATTTGAGGCAGAGGCTCCCTATAATGATGAGGCTCAAATGAATACGGAAGGAAAGCATCCTTACATATACGACTTCACGGTGACGATGAATGATAAGCCTTTGACTTACAAGAACTCTGTGATTCTCTCCAATGGAGAGGATAACATGAATTTCGAACCGCTTGACTTGAAGAAGTGGAAAGTGGCTGATGATATTGGCTTGCATCTCGTCAGGTATTCTAAGACCGATAGCATCATGCCGTTTGCCTACGCTTATTATTTCACGGCTCCTTTCAAGGAAGGTCTCAACAAGGTGCATCATACCTATCGCTATCGTTTGTCGTATGGAGTGGGGCGTACTTTCGAAGTTCCTTATTGGCTGAAGCCTGCCATGCGATGGGCAAATCGTCAGATAGACGATTTCACGTTACGTATCAAGGCGGAGAAAACGGCTAAGCATTTCTGCTTCTCTGACTCTCTCTTTGCTGCCGCTCCATTCAAAGTGGTCGATGGAATGGGCAAAATGCGAAAGGTGGTAAGACCTTACGATGGCGAATACCTTGAAGTGGCTTTGCGTAATGGTACACTTGAATGGCACGCGAAGAATTTCGTTCCACGTGCGAACTTGATGATTAGCGCAGCCGATTTGTTGTCGAGCTTTAGCGAAACAGAAAAATTGGGTACTTTCTACGACCGTAGCGACAAGTATCGTATGTGGTCGTTCGACGGGAAAAAGAAAGACGGTCGCATCTTGCGAAACCTCCCGTATGCTAATCGTGGCTACGTGTTCAAGGACAAGTGGTTGAATGACTATTTCAATCAACTATGGTGGTACATGCCCGATCCAACGTGGCAAGCATCTTCATCTGATTTCACGCCCCGCGAGTGGAAATTGATTCGTGAGGGGTCAAAGACCAAGAAGAAAGTGAGAAGAAGGAAGAGATAAAAGGCATAGTTGGAAACCCCAACGCTTGTACATTCCATGTTAGAACCTTCTTTCATAATGTTAGCACAAGTAAAGAGAATATTTACGAGCGTAACTAACCTCTTTACTTGTGTTATACATGTTTTCCCGCTTTTTGAATCTTTAACGGGGAAAACGAACAACAATTGAAAAGAATTTGTAAATTTGCAATCATCAAAGAATAAAACAGGAAAGAATATGAATACGACAGCTACACCAACACCGCCACTCGACACGTTTACATTGGAATTGCCGAAAGGTGATACGGCATTCTTGAAGACGATGGCTAAGAGAATGGGATGGAAACTGAGACACAATCGTCGCAAGATGTCGGCTTACGAGCGTTCACTTGATGATGTCGCTCACGGACGCATCAACGAATATGCCTCTGCTGACGAGTTCTTTAAGAAAATGGGAATCTGATGGCCTACCGTATCACCACTACTCACCAGTTTGAGCGAGATCTCAAACGGTGCATTCGTCGCGGTCTTCCGATGGACGAATTCCAAACCGTTATCCGTCTCTTGGAACGTGACGGCAAATTACCCGCCATCTATAAGCCTCATCAGTTGCAGGGTGATCGCAAAGGTCAATGAGAATGTCACATACAGCCCGATTGGCTACTGATTTGGAATCAATTTGACGACGAATTGCGGCTTTTGATGCTAAACACAGACACTCACTCTGACCTGTTTGGAAAAAAGAAACGATGATAGACCAACAGACATATAGCTAAATAAGTATTTATGTCGAGGTGGCATTGTTACTGCTCTTTTTTGGTTGCAAAAGTAAGACGTTTTTTTGAATGATAAAACTTGTCAAAGAAACATGGTATTTATCAAGCGTAAACATAGTGTTTGTCAAGCATAAACATGGTGTTTAATCCATCTAACTAAAACCTCACATATTTTTAGCTAAAATCCTAATTATTAAGGTGTTAAGAATATAAACACCTCATGTAAGACCTCACCTAAGACCTCCCATAGACCTCACCTAAGACCTCCCGTTTTGTTGTCTTGATTTTCGGCTTGTTTTCTTTGGCGCTCATTCATTTCAAGTGCATCAGACGACAACCTCATAGAAGTATTTTTCCTCAAACTAAACTACCCATCAACGGGAGGTCTTAGGTGAGGTCTATGGGAGGTCTTACATGAGGTCTTAGGTGAGGTCTTGAAAATGATAATTCGCTGATAATAAGATGCTTAACTAAAAATATGGGAGGTCTTGGCAAAAACGCCAAAATTCATGTTTTTCCCATTGTTAATCAAGTGAAGAACTAAAAATCATGCCAAAGCGCAAAAGCATTATCATGACGGAATTCTCCATGCTTTTGCACCTGGTAAGACATGGGAATTTGCAGCTTGTATAGAGAATGTGGCTTAATAAACCCTAAAATAACATGTAAAAATCATTATGATTGAAAAGATTTAATTAACTTTACACCTAAAACTATAAATCTACAATTTATGCAAGACATTAATCGCTTGAAATTGTTGCTGGCAGAGAAGTATAAGATTGGAACATGGCTCTCAGAAGAGATGGGACGAAAACAGGAACAGTTTCGCGTTGGATGACCAATAAAGTGAAACTATCTGTGGAACAATTGTATGACATAGATAGGCATCTTGATGGTAGAGATTTATTGATATCATCAAAAGAGATTTAATATCATAATAAACATACAAAGATGAAGCCAAAGACAATAATAACGAAAGATGATGTTGATAGAGGCCAATTCGAACTCATCAAAGAAGGTACTTCTGGACATGGTATATATGTTGAGAAGTCATTAATAGAAAAAGAGAAATTAAACTGTGCGATATATAGATATATCAAACTTTCCTATTTACTCAATATGCTTGAGGCACCTCAAATGTTTTATGTGGCAAATAGACAATCATTCTCAGATTTAAGAGATAAGATGGGTATTGTCAAGAGATTGGAAGAAATAAGAAACATATATTCAGAAGCAGAAAGTTGGAAAAATAGAAAACGTATTAAAGAAAGGAAAGCTAAACAAGAAATGGCTTGGCAACAATGTATATCTTGCTGGTGTTTTGATGTTAGAAAAAACGGAATTGCAGATGAAAACTTCCTAATGTGGAAAGCATATAATTCAAATGAAATAACAGTAAGGATAGGCAGTTCTATTCGCCATTTTGTAGATTCTGTTTTAGAAATTAAATGGCGCAGATGAAAACTTCCGTGGAAACCTGAGGCATGCCTAACCGAAGATGGTACATATACGATACATGAAGAAAGGAATGTCAGCAA
>OCTX011894247.1_pt1 | contig 18066 bp, 21 predicted proteins | sample 1539691 | NCBI WGS metagenome assembly OCTX01 (sample SAMN02144231, study PRJEB22623) | gut metagenome | biome: sheep rumen | host: Ovis aries | place: New Zealand | reverse complement strand
GAAACATAAATAATAAAATGACTATTTTCAGTATTATAATTACTTATATTATTAAATAATTCATTATAACTTTTTCCAGTTACATCAACAACATAATAAGAAATATTTGAATCACTTACATTTTTACTAGAATTTTTATAAATAACACAACAATAAACAACAAGAAGAATAGTAAAAACATAAAAAACTGACAACAAAATATAATTTTTTAATTTCACAATATCACCTTATCTCATCATTAGTATCTATATCATTAATAGTTACAACAGGTAACTCAATTCCTTCCTCGACACATAACTTAGAAAACTTTTCACGAAATGCAGAAAGTTCCTTAACAATACTATCAGGATAAATTCTCTTACTTATCTTAATCGCATTATAAACGTCCATAATAGTAACCTCATTTCTATTATCAACTAAAGCCATAGAAAAGGCTTGAGATAAAACAGAAAATGAAACATCAGGATACATGGCAGACAACCCATAAATTCTCTTATATTCACTTGTTGCTGAAACGATAGACTCCAACAACATATTAACAATATAATCATTATACTTAAAATGAATACCAGTTTGATGCTCATATCTAGGTAAAGATTTAAACAAAATTTCAACAGTAGTTGCCTCATCAGGCTCATTAACATCAATCTTATCAAACCTACGTAAAAAAGCCCTATCTCTTACAACATAAGTCTCATACTCAATAGTAGTAGTAGCACCTATTGCCTTAATATCACCTCTATCTAAACTTGGTTTTAATATATTAGCAATATCAACAGGGCTATCCGAATTAGCACTAACCAAAGTATGAACCTCATCAATAAATAATATTACTTTATTCATGTTTTTTAACTCATCAACAAGTAAATTAATAGAAAGCATTTCATTTCCATCTATTGAAATCTTATTCATTAAAGATGAAGAATTAACCTTAAAAACCTTATAACCTTTAAGAGAATCAGGAACTAAATCCTGCTGAATTAAATAAGCTAAACCTTCAACAATTGCAGTTTTACCAATACCAGGCTTACCAACAAGTAAAGCAGACTTTTCAGGAGCGAGTAAAACTATCATTAGTCTTTTAATCTCTTCTTCCCTAGCAATAGCTGGATTCGTAACATACTCCTTAGAAGTCAAATCCTCACAAATATTATTTATAATTGAATAATTACTCATCTAATCACCCCTTTATATATCCCATTTTCTTATATGCTTTAACAACACCACTTAAACTTTCACTACCAACAATTCTGTAATACACAGAAGTTTGTTTACCATCCTCAAAAAATATAGTTGTTGGAGTACTTTGAAAATTCAAATCAGATCCCAACTTATTCTTCTCTTCCTCACTTAACTTTGAAAGATCAATATACCTAACATCAACTTGATATTTCTTAATAAAACTTTCCATAGTTGGCTTAAACAAAGAACAAGCACTACATGTAGATGAACCAATAACCAATGGAAATGACTCCTTATTCTCAATCATTTTAGCATATTCCTTGTAACTAATTTCATGATATCCAGATAAATTACCCTTGCTACAACCAGTAAAAACTAATATCATACTTAAAAATAATAAATAAAATATCTTCTTCATATTACCACCTCTTGTACAATAAATATTATATTACATCAAGGAATAAAAAAAAAGAGATTTAACAAAATTTAATCCCTTTTATATGTAATCAATTGATCAGACATCAAATATAAATTAGGATTACTTTCTAATATATCCGAAACACCAATATTGAAATAATCAGATACATCATTTAAAGTATCTCCATCTTTTGTAACATACATAGAAATACCATCACTAGGTATCAATATTTCTTGATTAGGATAAATATAATCCCCATCATCAATACCATTAATTGCATATAATACACCCAAATCAACATTAAACATATTAGAAATACCATATAAAGTATCTCCACTTTTAACAGTATAAGTTGAATACAAATTATTCTTAGGTACAACAATATAACTATCACTTAAAAAATCAGAAACATCAATACCATTTAAGCGAGCAAGTTCATCACAAGTACAATTAACTTTATCAGCAATAGACTCTAATGTATCACCATCAACCATTCTATAAACCTGATACACCATATCACCCCATAATACTATATGAAAAAAAGCTAATTATGTAACTAATTAGCAATTCTATGATGAACAGTTGGACTATTAATATCAATTGCTCTAAAACTATAGCCATGAGATAAACCATACTCAATAATCTTACTAACAGCTCTAATACTATTAACATTAGTATCGTGCTGTAAAACAACATAATAAGAACCATTACCCAAACCATTTATAACATTTTGAGCATATGAAGAACTATCAAGTATCACACTACTAGCGTCACCGCTTGAAACATTCCAATCAAAATACTTATACCCTTTAGATTCAACTAAAGAAGATAACTGGCTCATTATTCCAACAGTATAATTTCTACTAACAGTATTAGAACTACCACCAGGAAATCTAATTATATTAGAATAAGAACCTGTCTGCTCCCTAACTATCTCATTTATAGAATTCAAATCACTAAAATAAGCATCAATACTAGAATAAACCAAACTATAATTGTGAGAATAAGTGTGCAAACCAATAGTATGACCTTCATCATAAGCACGTTTTATATAATGGAAATAATTACTATTTCTTCCAGTTACAAAAAAAGTGGCTTTAACATTATACTTAGACAAAACATCCAATAATTCACCAGTATATTGACTTGGACCATCATCAAAAGTCAAATAAATAACTTTATTACCATTATTATTTGGAGAATAAACAACAATATTTCTCTTTAAAGAAAAAGTATTGCCATGATCATCACTAACACTATAATTTATACTATAATTTCCACTAGAATTTCCAACATTACCACTAACACTAACTTTATCAGTTATATCCCCATCACAATTATCATATGCTGAATATCCAGGATCTGCAAAATCAGTACCTACAGGAATAAAAACTGTCTCATCACCATTTAAACTTATACTAGGTAAAGTAATATCCTCACGCTTCAAATCAATAACCTTAGAAACATTATTATTAGAAGAATCAGAAACACTCAAAATTAATTTATCATCAAAAACATCCTTACTAACTTTATCAGTTATATCCCCATCATAATTATCAGTAGCCGAATAATCAATATCATAATTATTACTATTTGGACATAAAGACAAAGAATCACTAGATTTTATAACAGGATCAACTCTATCAACAACAGTAACTTTCCTAACAATATCCTTTTTATTCTTGCCATGAGCAACACTGTAAATTACCTCATAATCTCCTAGCTTAGAAGTATCTACATTATTATATAAAGAAACATCAATACTATGACATTTAAACTTATTACCATAACAAACACTAATACTTTCAGGTGTATACTCACTACCAAAATCCACTATTTCATCACTAATAGACGATTTAATAATAATGCGATTATGAAACAAAAAAAAGCAAAATAATAAAGCAAAAAAAGAAAAAGCAATTAAAAAATAAAACTTATTCTTCAATATAAACTTTTTCACAATGACCATCTAAATCTTTTAAAGCAATGTCCATAATCCTTAAAGCCTCATCATTATCAGTAACACCTACTAAATGTTCACTATTTAATATGTCAACAGTCTCTTGACCTAAATCACCATCAATTGAATCAATATAATTGACAATTTGTCCATCTTCAAGAACTAGATTAAACTTGCTATCCTCTGTAGTACAAGATATCTCTCCTCTTACAACTTCCTTTTTAGCGCCACATCCAGCTACAAATAATAAAGCCAAACACAAAATAATCTTTTTATTCATATATATTCCTCCAATTATATATATTATAACACACAACTAAAACTTTTTGTATTTAGAAACAATACTTTCAAAAACTTTAATTCCATCAACTGCAGCCGAAACAATTCCACCAGCATATCCACAACCCTCACCAGCTGGATATATACCAGAAATATTTGACTCAAAAAACTCATTACGAATAATTTTAATAGGAGAAGAAGTCCTAGACTCTACACCAGCTAATAAAACATCAGAGTCATTAAACCCTTTTATCTTACTATCAAAATAATTAATACCTTCCTTCAAAGACCTATTAATATCATCATTAAATAATAAATTTAAATCAGAAAAAGTGTATTTTCCTTTAACCATAGGTAATATTTTACCAAAATCAGAAGATTTGACACCATTTACATAATCACCATACTTCTGAATAGGTATCAAACCATTACCTAGCCTATATGCACTAGACTCCAATTTTTCTTGAAACCTAACACCATCAAATAAATCAGTACCATAATCAGACTCATTAACAGTAACAACAATAGCGCTATTGGCAATACCACTTTCACGATCATGATTACTCATTCCATTAACAACAAGACGTCCATTCTCACTTGAAGCATTAACAACATACCCACCAGGACACATACAAAAAGAATAAACTCCACGTCCACTAGAAGTATTATAAGTAAGCTTATAACTAGCAGGTCTTAAATACTTATAAAAATCACCAAATTGATTATAACTAATCATATCTTGAGAATGCATAACACGAACACCTACAGCAAAAGGCTTATTAGCCATATCAATACCTCTATCATGAAGCATTCTAAATGTATCACGAGCACTATGACCTATAGCTAAAATAAGTATTTCACAATCAATAACATCATCATTAACAATAATAGATTTAACCTTCCCGTCCTCTATATTAATATCATTCAAACAAGAATTATATCTAAACTCTCCACCCATAGAAATAATTTTATTTCTCATATTCTTAACAACATCACGTAACTTATCAGTACCAATATGAGGCATATAATCATATAAAATCTCTTTAGGTGCACCATTCTCAACAAATATGTTCAAAACCTCACCAATTCTATTATTCTTATCCTTAATTTGAGTACTCAACTTTCCGTCAGAAAAAGTTCCTGCACCCCCTTCACCAAACTGAACATTAGAATTAGAATTAAACTTTCCATTATTCCAAAAATCATTAACAGTTTTTACCCTATTATCCATATCCTCACCACGTTCAATAACAATAGGTCTATACCCTTCTTTAGCAAGTTCATAAGCACAAAACAAACCACATGGACCACTACCAACAATAATAGGCCTATTATTTAAACTCAAACTACCACTAAGAGAATATGAATATTTATTACTAACCGACATAGAAACATCATTATCAAACTTTATTCTACTAATATCTTTAACATCAACATCTACTTCATAAACGAAACAAACATTATCCTTATGCCTTGCATCAATACTTTTCTTAACAACCTTAACATTTACAATATCATTGACATTAATTTTCAATTTTCTTACCAATTCACTATATAATTTATCAATATTATCATTCTTAACACTAACCTTAATTTGTCTTACTCTAATCATAAATCACCAACTGACTCTCCTGCAATCATACCAGATAAAAAAGCAAAACCTAAATTATATCCGCCACAATCACCTGTAACATCCATTACCTCTCCAGTAAAATATAAACCTGGAACAATCTTTGATTCAAAAGTATTAACATCAATATCATCAAGAGAAATTCCACCTAAACTTACTTGAGCAACATCAAATCCTCTAGTACCAACTATATCAACATTAAAAGAAACAAGATTATCAAATAAAATCCTTTTCTTATTACCTAAATCATTCCATGAACAAGAAAAATCAATACCACTCATCTTTAATATAACATTAACAATATTATAATTTAAATAACCCTCTAATAACTCTCCAATACTACGATTTAAAACACTACCATTAACTGAATCAAATAACTTACAAAAACTATCAAAATCAGAAACAAAATTATATAAAAAATTAATCTTAACAGTACAATTACCTAATCTACTCGCAATATTACTCAAATTAAAAACACAAATACCACTTAAACCATAATCAGTAAACTGTACCTCACCTATTTCACTTTTAGAATTTAAAGAAACACACGCATCACATCTAACACCACTTAATGGTTTAATAAACTTATCATTAGATACTAATCCGACTAAAGAAGGAACAACAGGAACAATCTTATGACCTAAAGACTTACCAAATAAATATCCATCACCTTCACTACCAGTTTTAGGATAAGACTTACCACCAGTACTAACAATAACCTTATCACAAATAAAATCACCATTATCAGTAGAAACAATAAAAGAATTACTTTTCTTAACTATGTTCAAAACTTTAACACCGTTCTTTATTTCAACACCCCTTAAAGAAGCCTCCTTAAGTAAAGAATTATGAACACTATAAGACTGATTAGAATTAGGATAATAATAACCATTTTTAACCCTAGGAACAACACCTATACTAGAAAAGAAATCTAAAACTTTTCTTTTATTAGAATCATTAATAAAAGATAAATTCTTACTATCAGAATAATAATGTTCAAAACTAAAATCATCATTAAAATAATTACACTTTCCATTACCAGTAATAAGCAATTTCTTTAAACACTTATTATTCTTCTCCAAAACAATAACCTCATTATTATCCCTCTTAGCAAATATACTAGCTACAATTCCAGATGCTCCTCCACCGATAACAATTATTCGCATAAAATCACCTCAATATATTAAAAAACGAACTATAATAGTTCGAATAAAACATAATGGCAGGGGCGGAGAGAATCGAACTCCCAACAGTGGTTTTGGAGACCATTATTATACCATTTAACTACGCCCCTAAATCAAAAGCAATTAAATTATAACACAACAAATAATTATTTACAACAATAAAAATAAAAATACCCAAATTAATTAGGTATTCTTAATATCTGACCTATAGATAATAGATTACTTGTTAAATTATTATATGACATTAATTCATTAGGAGTTACATTATACTCACGAGCTATACTATATAAAGTATCACCTCTTTTAACAGTATAAACAGTAGTATCCATTATTGGAACCTTAATAACCTGACCAACACTTAAATTATTATTAGGTAAATTATTTAAACTCTTTAACTCGTCAACACTAACACCATATCTAGAAGCAATACCATATAAAGTATCACCAGAAACAATTCTATAATCAACATAATTAGTTATATTACTATCCACTATATCACTACCTGTTGGTACCAATAACTGTTGACCTACAAACAAAGTGTCATTACCTAAATTATTAATTCTTTTTAACTCATCAACACTAATACCATACCTAGAAGCAATATTAAATAAACTATCATCAGTTCTAACAACATAAGTATCATAATCAATACCAACAATATCATCAACCATTTGACCAGTAGGAATATATAATTGTTGACCAATACTTAATACATTACCAGACAAATTATTATATCTTCTCAAATCATCAACATTTATACCATATCTAGATGCAATACCATATAAAGTATCACCACTCTTAACAACATATATTTCATTGTTAGTTTCAGGAACACCCTTCACCCTCAAAGTTTGACCAACAGAAAGTAAATTACTACTTAAATTATTTAAACTCTTCAATTCATCAACACTAATACCATACTTTTTAGAAATACTCCATAAAGAATCACCACGTCTTACAACATATAAATCAGATTCAGTATTTGGAACCTCCTCATAACCAGTATACTCCAATACAGCCCTAACAACACCTTCAGCTAAATTCCTATAATTTCTCTTCAGTTGATTAACATCATCCTTAGAACTATCTAAAAAGCCATACTCTACAATAACAGGTTCAGTATTACCAGTATTTCTATGAATAAAATAATAATCACGACTTGGATTAGAAGGTAACCTTCTTTGATAAACTTTCCTTAAATTTTGTCCAGACTTCTCAAGTTCACTACCAATCAAATTAGCAAACCTATTACTATTCCTTAATGCATAAATAACTTCAGCACCATCTCCACCACCTGCATTTATGTGATTAGAAATAACAATAACATTAGGATCACTCCCATAAAAACCAAGAATTTTATTAACCCTATCAGTAGGACTTAAAGTACTATCATCTAATCTAGTAATAGAAACAGGAATACCCAATTCCTTAAACCTATCATACATATATTTAGAAATATCCAAAGTTAAATTCTTCTCAATAATACCATTACCAGAAGCACCAGGATCATCTCCACCATGACCTGGATCAATAACTATCCTATAATCATTCATAAAAACCTCCTCAAATTATTCTATGAAAATAAAATAAAATAGTTATATATTGATTTTATAAAACAAATAATTTATAATGTTAACAGAATGGAGGAAAAATATGAAATGTACAAACTGTGGTAATGATATTAATCCAAACGAAAAATTTTGTGGAAGCTGTGGAGCTAAAATATCAGAAAACACACAAGTAACAAATAATGCAAATATAAATAATACAAAATCGACTAGTATGAATAAACAAGCAATTGGAAGTATTGCATGTTCAATAATCTGTCTTTTCATATTCTGGTGGCTAGGAATAGCAGGAATTATATTAGGTGCACAAGCACTTAAAGAAATAAAAGAAACAAATGAAAGCGGAAAAGAACTAGCATACGCAGGTATCACAATTGGCGTAATAGCTGTATTATTATTCCTTGCAGCAAAATTCTAAAAAAAGGCTATTGAGCCTTTTTTTCTTTACACTTTTTCTTTTCCTTTAAAACATATTGAGTAACCGCTGTCTCAATCTCAGAAGCTGCACTAGATTGAATATTAGATAAAACAATAAACTCTTTTACTGTATCAATCTCAATCTTAGCCCATATAATACCCATCTTAACTTTAATATCATTAAACATCTCAGGAGTAATAGCTAAAAAGAAATAACCAAATAAAATTCTCTTTCTAGCAATCATAATTCTTCTGTCAGTAATAGCAATAACATAAGTAGAAAAAATATCATACGAACTTGGCCCTTTCTGAGCAGCAAAAACATATCTAATCTTTTCACCATCATTTAAATGTTTTGCTAAAATTTTACTATGTGCTTTTAATCTAAAAGCAATAGTTAAAGGATGTTTTCTTCTAAACTTTTTAGCATTGCGATATATAAAATTAATAGCTTCCTGTAACATAAGACACCTACTTTATAAATTCATTTTTCTTAAATAATTCAACATATCCATCATGGTCTAATTCACCATTAACAGAATCAATTACATCACTATCTTTAACAATTAATGTTAAAGGAGTACCCCATTCATTTTCATTTAAATAAGATAAATATTTAGTAAACTTACCCTTTTCCTCATCACTTAATTTAGTTATATCTAAATAATTAATAGTTATTCCATACTCTTTAGCAATATCACTTAAAATAGGTTTAACCTTAATACAATGAGAACAAGTTGTTTGACCTAAAACTAAAATCTTTTTTTCACTAGACTTAACAACACTCTTATAACCATTGTAATCAACATAATTTAAAGCTAACTTCGCATCTTTAGATACAAATTCATACTTCTTTAAAAAATCAAGTAATTCTTGCTCATCAACATAACCATTTAAACTATCAACAACTTTTCCATCCTTAACAACGATAGTTAAAGGTGTACCAAAACTATTCTCATCAACGCCAATATTTTTTAATAACTTTTTAAAAACACTAGAAGTCAATTTATTAGTATTAACATATAAATAATCAAAACCAAAATCATCACTCATAGAATCAAGACTAGGTTTAAAAAGTTGACACCAACTACAATTATCCCTTCCTATCATAACTAGCTTATTCTCACTTCCATTAAAAGCAGAATAAAAATCATTTAAATAAGTTTTACTCTTATGACTTTCATAAATACTACCACCAATTATTAATAATATAACAGCAGCAACAATTGAAAGTAAAACAATTATCTTTTTCTTCTCGTCCATAAATACCTCCCATTAGTGTATAAACACTATAACAATTATACACTAAAAAAGAAAAAACAAAAACAGAATATAACAAATTTATAAAAAAAAGACAAATTAGTCTTTTAATAATGACGATATAATTTTTCAGAATTTGTTTCTAACTTTTCAAGATTATTCCTATTAGAAGAAACCTCTACCTCACAATCATAATCCATATATATCTTTCTATCATTAATATCATGAATAATCTTCTTAACTAAATTAAACTCATAATCATGATTATAACTAAAAGAATAAATATTATTATCAACACTCTTAATTATTTCACAATTTTTAGTATTCTTATACGTTATCTTAATATTTTCATCATCAGATTCATTAAAAACAAAATTATAACCAGCAAAAGTAATATTATCATCCATATCAATATACTCAGTTTTAATATCATAATACTTCTCATCAAAAGGAACAATATCAAAATTACTAAGCCCAATTGCCGATAAACCAATACCACAACCTAAAACAACTAAAGAAACAACAAATATAACTGCTAATAAACTCTTCTTAGACTTATGACAAAAAACAAAATCATAAATGAAATTTAAAACAATATAGTTCATTACAATAAGTGAAATTAAACTTATAATAATACCGACAAAAAATAAACCAGACTTAGCAATCATAAAAGATAAAATCAAACATAAAGCAAAACCAACAAGAGAAAAACAAAACATAATACCAAACATTGCTACAAAAAATTTAACACATATAACAAAAACCTTTGCTATATAATTAATAAATCTATATTCAGAATGCTTTGGATCACGAATAATTATTCTTTCATTTTTTTCAACACTCTTTAAAACCTTCTTTTCATCATCCTCAACAACACAATAATCCAAATATCTCATCTTAAAAATATACAAAATAAGAACAATAGCTAAAACTATATAAGCAATTATATAAATAGACTCAAAAATATGAAAAATAATATTATAAATTCTATAGCCTAAAAAAGAAAATAAATTAGTAACTACAATATCCCCAATCATCCCAATAATTAAAAATACAATAATTAAACTTACAACAATCAAAAACTGTTCAAATAAACATTTAAATTTTTCCTTAAAAGACATACTAGAAAACATACTAATAGTTTTATTAATATACTTAAAAAATGAATCAATAAACTTATTAATACTATTCTTAGCTTGCTTAGTATTATTAATCTCATGAACATCACTATTTAATAGATCATCCATACTTAAATTAAATATTTTGCACAATTGAACCATCTTATCCATTTCAGGATAAACAACTCCAGACTCCCATTTAGAAATAGACTGTCTAGAAACACCTAATTTATCAGCCAACTCCTCCTGAGATAAATTCATATCTTTTCTTAACTTTTTCAAATTATCTGAAAACTTCATAAAATCCTCTCCTTTACAACCAAATTATATTATAATCAACCGGTTGCAAACCACCAATTTTAACATACATTTTGTATAATTTAAGTTGCATCTATAAAAGTTATATATTTTTTTCATCAAAAATGCTAACAATATCTCTCATTTCAGAAATAAGATCATTAATATCCTCATTCATATTCCAAACAGCATCCTCACTTAAAACACCAGCCTTAATAACAATACTTCCATTATCATGCTTTTCCTTATCCTTAAACCATTCTTTACTACCATAATACTTATTAATAGAATCAATATTCTTAATATTACTCTTAAACAACTTCAAAGACTCTTCCAGTTTAGAAACACTTAATGATATATCATCTAAAAACTTTTCATTTTTAGAAATTCTATTCATCAACAACCTCACCAATTATCATATAATGAGCAGGAGCATCACCACTATAACACTTTAAAATATCAGAACTAAACTTTTCCTTATCCAATTGTTGAACATAAATCTTCTTAAGAACAATAGTCTCACTAGCCTCCTTATAAGTAATACCATTATCCAAAAAAACAGGACAAAAACCACTCTCATTAACCTTATCAATATCACGACCAGAATTCCTACCAAACATAGTTAACTTATCCCTATACTTTTCATCAAAAAAAGACAAAGTAAAATAATCACAACCTTCTAAAAATTCAAAAGTATACCTATCAGGTCTAATATAAATAGTAACAATATTCTTAAACCATAAAGTTCCCATACTACCCCAAGATATTGTCATAGAATTAAACCTATCCTTATTACCAGCAGTAACTAATGCCCAATCCTTATTAAATTTTTCAAAAGGATTTATCTTATCCATAAAATCACTCTCCAATAATATAATATCACATAAATAAAAAACTCACACACAATTATGAGTTTAATACTTTTTATCTTCAGTAATCTTTTTCATATATTGAACACTTTTAGAACTATAATCATTAAAATTCTCTTGATATTCCCTAGAATATATATAATCTGTCAACAAAGCAACAAAATAATTCATCGCGTTATTAAAATCATCTTTAAATTTTAACAATATATTATTTATTTCTTCTGTTGTAAAAGAAATATTAATACTATCCTTTAAAAAATCATACTTAGGATTCTTACGCAATAATTCCACAAAACTTTTAATTTCAATTCCTAACTGCTTTTCCCAAGAAAAATGATCTTCAAAATAATCATCTAAATTAATTAATATTGAAAATTTTTCCTTCCATCCATTATCAGAACATAAAATATTTTCTATTCTTTGCTTATAATCAGCAGGTATTGACGCAATCCCTTCATTATTATTTGCCATAGTAGCAAGCATCAAAACAGTAAAATCATTTAAAGATAACACTTCTCCCATAAAACCCTCCTACACAAATTATAACATATATAAAGAAAAAAGTCTTATAAAAATAAGACTCTTTATTTGCCACAACATTGCTTGTATTTTTTCCCTGAGCCACATGGACATGGATCATTACGACCTACTTTAGTACTCTTCTTTGGAGTTTTCTTAGCTACTTTACTTTCATCATCAGCTGCTTTACCTTTAGCTACTTCTTTTCTTTCAGCATTTTGTCTAACTTCTGCCTTAAGTAAAAACATAGTAGTTTCCTTATCAATAGTATCTAATAAATCTTCAAATAATTCATAACCTTCAGTAGTATATGCACGTAATGGATTTTCTTGAGCATATCCTCTTAAATGAATACCTTCCTTAAGAATACTCATAGTATTAATATGTTCCATCCAATGAGTATCCATAACTCTTAATGAAATAGCTCTTTCAAATTCAGAAACAATTTCACTAGGAATACTAGATAATTTTTCTTCATACTCAGAAATAACTTTATCAGTTAAAACATTAGTAACACTTTCAACAGTTTGATCATCTAAATCTTCAACCTTAACATCATTCTTAACAACTTGATTAATAGACTCAATAATCTCAGTAATATCCTTCAAAGTTAAATAACCCTCTGGAGCTAAATGATCCTCAACTAAAGCAGAAACATAATTCTTAATTGACTCAATAACTACACTATGAATATCTTCAGTATCTAATATTTCATTACGCATAGAATAAATTGCTTCTCTTTGCTTATTAATTACATCATCATACTGTAATATAGTTTTTCTCATATCATAGTTATTACCTTCAATTCTCTTTTGAGCAGTCTCAACAGAAGAAGATAACATCTTATTTCTAATAGACATATCATCAGTAAAACCAACACGTTGTAAAATCATCTTAGCTCTATCAGTACCAAAACGAACTAATAAATCATCCTCAAAAGAAACACAGAATTGAGAAAATCCAGGATCACCTTGACGACCAGAACGACCTCTTAACTGATTATCAATACGACGAGACTCATGACGCTCAGTACCAATAACAGCTAAACCACCAAGCTCCTTAACTTCATCAGTCAACTTAATGTCGGTACCACGACCAGCCATATTAGTAGCAATAGTAACTGCTCCCTTTTCACCAGCCTTAGCAATAATCTCAGCTTCACGAGCATGGTTCTTAGCATTTAATACTTCATGAGGAATATGTTCCTTCTTTAACATATCAGATAACAACTCACTAGTTTCAACAGCAATAGTACCAACTAATACTGGTTGACCCTTAGCATGTCTTTCCTTAATCTCATTAACAATAGCCTTATATTTACCCTTCTTAGTAGCAAATAATAAATCACCAAAATCTTCACGAATTACAGGCTTATTAGTAGGGATTTGAATAACATACATGTTATAAATATCTCTAAATTCCTCTTCCTCAGTTTTAGCAGTACCTGTCATACCAGAAATCTTTTTATACATTCTAAATAAATTTTGGAAAGTAATAGTAGCTAAAGTCTTAGTTTCCTCTTGAATTTGAACACCCTCTTTAGCCTCAATAGCTTGATGCAATCCATCAGAATAATTACGACCTTTCATTAAACGGCCAGTAAATGGATCAACAATTATAACTTCACCATTCTCAACAACATAATCAAAATCCTTCTTCATCGCAAAATTAGCTCGAAGCGCTTGATTAATAAAATGAACTAAAGTCGAATTATTAATATCATATAAATTACCAACTCTAAAATACTTCTCTGCTTCACTTACACCCTTATCATCAAGAGTAACAGCCTTTAACTTTTCATCATAAACATAACCATCATTTTCTTTTAACTTCTTAGCAAAACTATCAGCTTGTTTATACAAATTAGCAGAATGCATAGAACCACCAGAAATAATTAAAGGAGTTCTTGCCTCATCAATTAAAATTGAGTCAACCTCATCCACAATAACAAAATTGAAAGGTCTCATGACACGATCACTAGCTCTAATAACCATATTATCCCTTAAATAGTCAAAACCAATTTCATTATTAGTAGAATACATAATATCAGAATTATAAGCAGCCTTCTTCTCTTCAATACTAGAATCCCTATAATTCTTACCAACAGTAAGACCTAAGAAATTATAAACCTTACCCATCCAATCAGCAGCTACACCAACTAAGTATTCATTAACAGTAACAATATGAACACCCTCGCCAGTTAAAGCATTCAAATAAGCAGGCATAGTACATGTTAAAGTTTTACCTTCACCAGTTTTCATTTCAGCAATATTACCATAATGAATTGCTAAACCACCAAGAATTTGTACAAAGAAAGGTTTCTCACCAATAGTACGATACGCTGCCTCACGAACAGTCGCAAAAGCCTCAACCTTAATATCCTCTAAAGTCTCACCATTAGCTAGTCTTTCCTTAAACTCAACAGTCTTATGTTGTAACTCCTCATCACTTAATTTACTATATTCAGAATCTAAAGCATCAATCTCACGAGCAATACTTTCAAACTTCTGTAATTCTTTATATTCATGATCAAAAATTTTCTTAAAAAACTTCATTTTGATTCTCCTTTTCTAATACATAGTATATTTTATCAAAAAAATAAAAAAAATCATAGTAAAAACAACAAAAAAAAGGCAAAATATTTATTTTGCCTCTAAAATACCATAACCTTTGTCTTTTCTTTTATAAACAACGCATAAATCGTTTGTTTTATCATTTTTAAATAAGAAGAAATCATGACCTATTAATTCCATTTGTAAAATTGCTTCTTCCTCACTCATAGGTTTAGTATCAATAACCTTTCTTTTAACAATACTATCATCAACATCCTCAGATGCATCAACATCAAAATCATTAAAAATAATAGTTTGCTTCAAGTTCTTACGAGCCTTAGTTTTATTCTTACGAATTTGTCTTTCCAACTTATCAGAAACCAAATCGACAGCAGCATATAAATCACTATGCTTCTCTTCAGCCCTCAAAACCATCTTGCTTGCAGGAATAGTAACCTCAACAATTTGTTCCTTACCACGAACCCTAATAGTTACAGTAGCAGTTAAATCAGTATCTTTAAAATACTTTTCAACCCTACCAATCTTAGATTCGATGTAGCCCTTAATTGCGTCAGTAACCTCAATATTCTTTCCATGGATATTAAATTTCATAATATCATCCTCCCAATATAATTATAACATTAATAAAAAAACAATTAAACATATTTCACAAAAATATCAAAAAAAACTACTATACCAAAGCAGTTTTAATTTCAACAACATTCTTAGCCTGAAGACCTTTGTCAGTTCTAACTAATTCAAACTCAACATATTGACCTTCAACTAAAGTCTTATATCCACTCGAAAGTATCGAAGAATAATGAACAAAAATATCTTCACCCTCCTTATACTCTATAAAACCAAACCCCTTATCATTATTAAACCATTTTACTTTACCTTTCATATCATAAATCTCCCTTCTAGTAAAATCGCTTACAATAAAAATATACCTCATTCTACACCACAAATTCAACAAAAACAAATCATCAAAATTCGACAAATTTTTACAGTAGAACATTTCCATTATACTACGATAAAAATCGACATTTTTCGCACCCATCCCAAAGACTAAAAAATAGAACATAAAAGCAAAAAATAATAATCATATAATTAATTTAAAACAATTAAAACTTTGAATATTTCATTCAAAACCAAGAACAAAATTTGACCTAAAAAATTAAATTATACTGGCATCAGAGGTAGGAAATATGAAAAAGTTTGTACTAGATAATTGTATGAATATTATCACAAATAATAAACAGTATGATGACATAAAACTAGCTGAAATAAAATATGGACTTGAAGGATTATACTTAACAGTATCAAAACTAATTATAATAACTACAATCGCAATAATATTTGGAATATTAAAAGAATATATATTATTTCTATTAATATATAACATAATAAGAATGCCATCATTTGGACTACACGCAACAAAAAGTTGGATATGTTTATTATCATCAACACTAACATTTATAGGAATACCACTAATAATTAAGAATATCGAACTAAATATAATAACAAAAATAATAATTGGAATTATATTCACAATACATATGTCAATTTTCTCACCAGCAGATACACATAAAAGACCAATAGTAAATAAAAAAAGAAGAAAAATATATAAAATTCTTTCAACTATTATTTCAATAATATATGTAATACTTTCAATAATAATTAAAAATACATACATATCAAATTGTTTTATATTCGCAATAGTACTACAAAATATATTAATATCACCAATTACATATAAAATATTTAAACTGCCATATAATAACTACAAAGAATATATAAAAACACATGGTTTAAATTATTAATTTAAACATAGAGAATAAAAAGGAGGGATAGTATGGAATTTTTAGCTAATTTAATCGCAAATCTAGGAGAATCTTTAGCAGAAACTAGTTCGAAAGGATGTTTCTTTATGATGTTAGACGAACCAGAATGTCCAGAAAGTTTAATTAAATAAACTAAAAATACTTAGATTAATTTCTAAGTATTTTTTATTTTAATAATCTGTTTAAAAACATTTCTTTTAATACTACGTTCATTTACAAAAGTATTAGTTTCAGATAAAATTTTCTTAACCAAAGACAAACCATATCCATGTCCATCACCTTTTGTGGTATACCCAAATTCATCCAATTTATCAACATCAATTTTACCTTCAAATTTATTAGAAACCTCTATAACCAAATCTCCCTCATCAACAAACAATGAAATCATTATACATTTGTCATCTATTTTTCTGCTTTCTTCTATAGCGTTATCCAAGAATACTCCAACAATCTTACATAACCTATAATTATCATCCATACTTAATTTATTCAATTCAATTTCTCTAACTCCACGACCAACATCTAAACTAAATTTTATATGATCATCCTTCATAACTAGCATTTTCTGATAGATAATACCTTGTAATCCTCCAGAAGGAATAGTCATTACTCTTGTGTATAAAGCCTCATCATCTTCCATTTGATCCTTAACAATAGTCTCAATATATTTAACTACATCTTTATCATTTTTCTTAATCATATTTTTAATTATCAATAATTGATTCTTATTCTCATGATTATCAACACGTTGTCTATCTACCATATCCTCATACTGATGAAGACTATTCATCAAACTATCATTTTCTGCCTGAACTATCATACTATTATTTTTCTCACGCATTGATTTATAAACAATAAAAGAATATAAAAGAATTAAAAAAATATTAATTAATATAATTGAAAAACTACTTATTTTATAAAAAATTAGGGCCATAAGAATATTTATACTAACAATAACAATCAATATAA
>OCTX012215321.1_pt1 | contig 18074 bp, 10 predicted proteins | sample 1539691 | NCBI WGS metagenome assembly OCTX01 (sample SAMN02144231, study PRJEB22623) | gut metagenome | biome: sheep rumen | host: Ovis aries | place: New Zealand | reverse complement strand
GATTCTGACGATACCCTACCCCACTCTGCACTGTCGTTGCTGTGTGGCAGTATTTCAAAGACTACAGACATAGTGTTCGGCAATGGTTATACATTGCGTGGCGAGGAACGCCGGTCGATACCGATGAGTGAGTTTCGGCATTTGGCGGTGCGAGGCGAAGGTACGATTGGTGTGCCGTGGGGCAGTCTGTACAGGCGGCGGGTGCTTACACGCTGGATGTTCGACGTGCCTCGTCGTATTTATAATGGTGAAGACTATCTGTTCTGGCTCCGGCTGGTGTTTGCCACAGAGCGTGCAGTAGCAGTGGTGTTCGAGCCTGTGTACAACAAAGGCGAGGAGCATACGAGCAACATATTCATGTGGACAAGCGACTACTGCTACGAACTTAATGAACTGAGGAAGGCTTCGATACCTATTGAAATGCATGATGACTATATGTTGGATATGCTAGACGACCGTCTGGCTAATTTGTTTGCCGTGGCTGTATGTGAAAAGAAAAATAAATGGAAAGGTAGCCGATACTATCAGGACATTATTGACGACATGAGAATCAGCGGTATGAAGATGCCAATGAAGAAGCGTCTGTTTTTCTCGTTGCCGTCGGTCAGACTTAGGAAACTCTATTCACTGATAAGCAACACCATACGATGAGTGGAAACAGGCACTATCTATCGTTTTTAGTACTGTCGGCTTTGGGCATGCTCTGGCTGCAATGGCTCGATGCGCCGACATTGAGCGACGATATGGCATATCGTTTCGTATGGCAGTCAGATGAAGAAGAAGCGCTGACGATGGTGAGCAGTATCAGTGACCTGCTGCAGTCGCAATGGGTGCACTATCAAATAGTGAACGGTCGGTGGGTGTTTCATACGCTTGGGCAGTTTTTTCTGTGTCTGACATCGCCGGTAGTATATCAGGTGATCAGTGCGTTGATGTACGTTATGGTGCTCATGATGAGCGTACAACTGATCGGAGCACATCAGCGAGACAGGCTGTTCGCTGCTGTCAGCATCTGTTTCCTTCTGTTTGTGGTATCGAGTGGTGTAAGTACGACGATGCTATGGAGCATGGGCACTTTCAATTATCTGTGGGTTACGTTTTTCACCTTATTGTTTTTGCTGTCTCTCCGCCGACTGGGCAAGGAGACGAAAACCGTTCATTGGTTGATCGCTCCCCTCTCGCTGCTCGTTGGCAATGGTCATGAAGCCATCTCACTGCCTATCAGCATCACTTTTATGGTCTATATACTGAACAACCGGAAGACCGTAGTGCACCGACCGGTTTTTCTGTTTATGGTATGGTATATAGTTGGCATGCTCACCTGTCTGGCATCGCCGGCCCTTTGGTTGCGTGCCGACGGAGGCATCACACTGTTCAGTAGACTGTTGAGCGGCGTGGTCAATATAGTGTTCAATCTAAAGATATCGTGGCTGTTGCTGTTGACGCTGATTTACCTTTTTATAAAAGACAAGTCACATTGGAAGTTAGAACTGAAACAGAATCGTTATGTATATCTCTGTCTGACGATTGCATTGTGCATTGTATTCCTTTGCGGTACCAATCTTGACCGCGTGGTGTTCTTTGCCGACTTCATAGCCCTGTTGTTGCTCGTCAGACTGTGGATATTGTTGAGTACAGACAGATGGAAGACGCGTGTGACCATCTTTTTCAGTGTTATAATGTTTACTGTCTATGTGCCTGTTGTTGTGTTGCGTCAGCAGAATATTGACTGTTACCGTTACATATCTGCCCAGATGCAGCAACCGGGAAAGGAACTTATTTCCGTCAGACAACCCCCTGTAGGCACAAATGTGGTGATGGACTATCTGCGCCGCCGCTATGTCAATCCGACGGCCGAATTCGGTTTCTATTGTTGCTATATGGCTTTCAACGCCGAAGACATCAATATGCGTGAAGCAGCAGCCCTGTATGGTAAGTCGCGGATGGTGTTTCTGCCTGAGGATGTCGTCAGTCGCATAGCGACCGACAGCACTGCTTATCGACACTATGAACAGGATGAGCATCAGAAACTGTTTGTGTGGCGGTTGCGTGAGGGCACGGCGGTCAAAAGGCTGAGGTTTCTGCTGAAGCCTGAAGACCCCTCTACCCTACTACCCCACCAGCGTCTGTTGGCCTATCGTGACGACACGTATGAATTGGACGACTATCGCTATAGCATCGTGAATGTGTCGGGACGCTCCTACTTAGTGTTCACCTGTCCGACGACAAACATTATGCGCCGTCTGGGTGATATAGTGTACGATGTGTGCGATGGCAATAGAGGCGTAGGTGATAGCGATGGTAAGCGTTATGGTGACCATCAGTTTGATGGGAAGGCTTTCGGTGGTGAGGAAGTCCAAGTTGATGAAGCGAATGAAGAAGTAGTGATAGATATAGACACTGAGCGTGTTGTTGCCGATGTATAGCAATTGCCTGTCTACTAATGTTTCGCTGTTGTTGAAATACGTTCTGAAGACAGACAGCAGTGCTGCAATGGCCATAGCGGCGATTGTAAAGTCGATCAGGATGGGCAGACGGTCGATGTTGGGAAAGCAGACAAACAGCAGTGTCAGATAGGTTGCAGGCAGAACAACCGTTGCCCATCGTTTGTCGGAAAATGTGTCTGTCAATCCGTATTTACGACACAGATATCCTAGAATAAAGAACGGCCAGTAGGCGAAGCATGCCCAAGGGTTGAGTGCTGAAAGCAGAATGCTATCTGACGGGTGGGTAGCCACATACAGTATAGCCCAGACGAACAATGTCATAGCACTGTCGATGATAAATGTTCGGATGTCCCTTTTCTCATGCGTCAGTCGATATGGCACGAGGAGCAGATAGAAAATGGTGAGCGTCAGCAGGTACCAATAGCCATTATGTCCGTCGTTCAGAAAGAAGTCGCTGACCTTGTCAATCAACATCGCGTTGATAAGTCCGACCACTAGCATAGGAGTAAGAAACCTATAGGCTTTTTTCAGGAATTTCTTAATCGTAGGAGCCTGGGAGATGACAAAACCTGAAAGGAAGAAAAACAGCGGTACGTGGAACGTGCAGATGACGCTGAGCACCGGGTCGACGGCTTTCTGCTCATGATAGGTAGAGAAAAAAAGTGTATGGCCCATGACAACCAAAAGCATGGCTACTGCTTTCAGTTTGTCGATATATGGCATTCTGTTCTGCATGTTTTTCTACTTATACTCTCTGACAAAGTAGCCCGGCCGCTTTTTCGTCTCGTTGAAGATATGGCTGAGATATTCGCCTATGATGCCGATGGCGATGAGTTGTATGCCTCCGAGGAAGAGTATGGTAACCATGATGGTAGGATAGCCTCGGACGGGGTCGCCGAAGATGATGGTCTTGATGATGATGTAGAAGAGATAGAGGAATGCGAATGCTGAGACGGCGATGCCGAAGACCGATGCCAGTCGGAGCGGTGTGGTGGTGAACGACGTGATGCCGTTGAGCGCCAGGTTGAGGAGTGTGTAGAAGTTCCACTTCGTCTTACCGTGCATCCGTTTTTTCTGCTGATAGACGATGCCTTTCTTCTTGAATCCTATCCAGGAGAACATACCTTTGTTGTTGCGGTCGGTCTCACGCATGTTTTTGAGTGCTTCGATACATTTACGGTCGAGAAGTCGGAAGTCGCCGGTGTCTTTCTGAATGGCTATGCTGGTAGAGCACTGCAGGATGTTGTAGTAGGCTTTAGAGGTGATGCGCTTGAGCCACGACTCTTCTGATGCGCTGCGCTGTGCATAGACATCGTCGAAGCCTTCCTCCCAGTATCTGATCATCTCAGGTATGACGCTGACTGGATGTTGCATGTCGGCATCCATAATGATGAGTGCATCAGTCTGCGTATGGTCAATGCCGGCCATGATGGCTATCTCTTTGCCATAGTTGCGCGAGAGGTCGAGATAGTGGTAGTGGCTATCTTCGTTGCAGAGGCAGATAGCCTTTTCGAGTGTATGATCGGTGCTGCCATCGTTGATGATGAGAAACTGCCACTGGTAGTTCGGATTGTCGATGAGCACCTGGTTCATAGCCTGTCTGATTTCGCCGAACGAGTCTTCCTCGTTGTAAGCCGGTAGCAATATGGTGATAGTCTTCATAGTCGTGTGTTATTATTTGATGACTTCAATATCGGTGTTGTTTACAATCCACACGCAGTCGAATGTTCCGCTTGACAATATTTCTTCGGCGATGGCATGGGCTGAATGGGCTGACTGTATGGTGGAGTCTCTTGTCACTTTTGGCCATTGGTAGTTTGTCTCATATTTAGCAGCGATGCCCCATCCGAATGCATCGGACGGAACGACACAAAAAGAAGAAAGGCGTGGGTAGCCATTGTCTACGATGAGTACAAATGCGCTATCAACGGGTTCACCGGTCTTGCTGATGGCTTGCTGAGCCATACGTTTGCCTGTTAAGCCCGATTCTCTGGATGTATAGTATAAATGGCTGTCGATGATGACGGCACTTAAGATGAAAAGTGGAAAATAGAGAAAGGAGAATTTACGATGCCGCCCATATTGGTCGATGCCGACAGCGATGAGGAGAGCAATGACAGACAGTCCGGCATAGGTGTGCATCATGCTGAAGACTGTGCCTATGTGGGGAGTAACGGCTATGAGCAGCGCTAAGAGCAAGCATAGGGTCTTCTTTTGTTTATAGACGGCACTGTTTTTAATAAAAATGGCATAGAGGAACGGTAGTGCAAGCAGGAAAGTGATGGCGGCCAGCCATAGGTTTCTGCTTGGTTGGTGGAGTAGCCAGACATAGTCGACAGTGATGAAAGACGTAAACAGGAATTTGACGATGTTATTGGCTATTTTAGTGATGGTCGGCACATATTCTTCATGAATTGTAATATCTTTCGGCAGGATAAAAATAGCGATGGCATAGCAGCCCATGATGGCTACGCCGATTAGGATATCTTTTCGGAATGCGGCTTTTCCGGTAAGGTTGAATCCATAGGCGATGACAGGACAGATGAGTGCCCACATGAGTCCGTTCTCCTTGCACATTGCAGCCAGAAAAATGGCCAGAATCCATAGTAAGTATTTTGCTCTGATACGGCTGATGTAAATCAGGAATGCCACCATCCCCCATAATAGCGAATAGGTCTGGTTGAGACCGTCGACAGCGAGTACGGTGGCCATTGCAGCCGGTGTGATAAAGAAGAAAAGTGTTGTGACATTGGTAGCCGTCGGGCTGAATTTTAGTTTGCTGCAAACGACGAATATGAGTATGGCGTTGACACAGTGTCCTACGACGACACAGCAGTGGTTAAACGTCGGGTAGAGCGCTTGTGGGTTGCGACCGACGATATAGCCGGTGATGGCATCGAACGGTCGCCAGTGATACCCGTAGAAGAGAAATCGCTCTTTGATGAAGAACGGGCTGAAGTCGGGACTTGTTGTTGCCGTCCAATCGTCGAAAGTAGGGAGAATGGCCGCTGCGGCCCAACAGATGATAGGCGTTGCGATGGTGATGAAGATAAGGGATATGTATTTCTTGAGAAAAGAGCCAACCATCTTTTTTTATAAGAATAGATGTTTTTGCATACTTAAGAATGATTATTTGATGATAGCAATCTTGCAGACTGTGCCTTTCGAGCCATCGCTGGTGGCGGTGACGACCATATAGACACCGCTGGCGACACGCCGGCCGGAGCGGTCGCAGCCATTCCAGGTGAAGGTACCTCCGTTGGAGCGTCCCTGAGCCACGAGTTGTCCGCTGGTGGATACAATCTTCACGTCGGCATCCATCGACAAGCCCACGATGGTGATTAGTCCGTCGTAGCCACTGACGACGGGATTAGGATAGGCATAGACATCGTCTTTAGTCATTGTTTCGACCGCTGTCACTGCATCACCCATATACGAACAAAGACCCTCTGAAGTGCCGAAGAACACTTCGCCCGTGGTGTTGTTGATGGCGATGGAGAGCACATTATCAGACAGGAGTGGGCTATTTTGAGTAGTGAAATGATGGATTTGCTGCATATTGTCACTACTGATGAGATAGACGCCATTGCCATAGGTACCAAACCATTTGCGTCCGCCACCATCGATGGCCATGCTTTTGATGTCGACGCCCGACAAGAGGTAGTCGGCATAGTCGGTTCCGTCGTTGCGTGGCACTTTAACCTGTGTATAGACAGGTGAGGAACTGTCTATTTGGTTGTTTTCGATGAGGATGGGTCCTACGTTGGTGCCCAGCCATATATTCTTGTTCTGGTCTTCGACGATACATCTGACGCCGCCACCAACAGCGATGTCCACGCCGTCCTGATTGTGGAAGTCGCTATAGACATTAATATTTCCGGTCGTCAAGTTATAGCGGTAGGCAGCAGGTATGCGCCAGTCGTCGTTGACGAACCAGAGGTATCCCTGACTGTCAATCATCATATTGAGCAGTGCGGGATTACTCTTGTTCTTGAAGCCCGTATTGTCGAGTTTCATCAGTTCCGGTACGGAATGCGAGATGAACTGCCTGTTGGTGTTGAGTTCTATCAGCGACTGCGTGATGCCCTCACTGTTGAGTATCCACAGATGGCCTTTCGTATCGAATTTCACGCCGGTAACCAATTGGTAGTCTTTGTTTGTTCCATCAAATGGTTCTATCGGGCTATTATCATTATTGAAGAAATTGACGAACTGTCCGTTTCTGAATTCATAGAGTCCGCTTCGTGCACCGGCAAAGACATGGGTATCGTCCAAGGGGTCGTAGTCGAGGCAATAGACATTATAAAAACGAATGCCAGTCTGTTCGGAGATGTTGTCAGTCTGGTATATCTCCCATTCATTATCTTTAAGAATCTGGATGTCTCCGGGAATATTCTGAGCAAGGAAACCGGCACAGGTATACAGGCGGTTGTTCATGAACTTCATGAATCCGAAATACTTTGATTTCGGGCCGCCAGGTTTCAAGGTGCTGACCACCTGTAGATATTCGTTCCAGTCGGTCAGGTCTTGGTCGAAGATGTTGGTAGGATAGTCAGTTGTTGTGTTCCAACTGGAGGGGTTAATGAGATTGGCAGTCAGTGGTGCAGCGATTACAGCATCGGCTGTTCTGGCGTAGATATTGTCGTTGTTGATGCCCACGGCAGAAATCGTTTGTTTCAGGTTGTAAGTCTCGCTGATTTCATAGCGTTGCATGTTGACTTTCATGACTCCGAAGTCGGTGGCCAGATAGGCATAGACGCCATCCATATAGATATGGTTGATGCCTTTCGACTGCGTCATTGATTTATTGTAGAGGGCACTTAAATTGTTCACGTTGCCGTTGATATCCATGATGTCGAAGTTGGAATTGTCGTAGACGATGAGCAGCCGTTTGGCTTCGTTGTTCCAACCGATCAGCCGGATGTTGTTGTCGTTTAGTGCATTGGTCTTATCGTAGGTGACGATGGAGTGGTCGTTGAGGTTGTACTGATAGAGATTGTTGCTGGCACGCACAAAGAGGGTGTTCTGTGCCTTGACAATCTGTTGTGGCTCATAGTAGGACATATAGGCCTTCCAAGAGCCTATTTGTGCATATATGGTAAGGGGTAAAAGCATCATAAAGCAAAAGGGAAAACACCATTTCACTATCTTTGCACTCCACGGTTGTATCATCGTTCTCATCGTTTTCATTGTTTTACCTTTTTTACTTTTTACTTTTCCACCTTTTCACTTTTCCACTTTAAAAGGTATTCTGCCAGTTTCTGAGTGGCTCGTGCCCGATGGCTGATTTGGTTTTTGATGTCGGCTCCCAGTTCGGCGAAGGTTTTGTCGTAGCCTTCGGGTTTGAAGACAGGGTCATAGCCGAAGCCCTCTGCCCCGCTCCGCTCACGGGTGATGTCACCCTCGACGATGCCTTCGAACAGATGTTCCTGTTTGATACTGGTGCATCCACAGGGACAGACATCCTTCTTTTGTATTAACGCAATGACGGTGCGAAATCTTGCACGCCGATTGTTATTTTCTCCTAATTCGCGCAACAGACGGCTCATGTTGGCCTCGCTGTCGTGAGGCTGACACCGTTTGTCCTCCATCGAGGCATAGCGTGCGCTATAGATGCCGGGGGCACCCTGCAGGGCCTCTACTTCCAAGCCAGTGTCGTCGGCAAAGCAGTCAATATGGTAGTTGTTGTAGACATAGCGTGCCTTCTGCAGAGCATTCTCTTGCAGGGTCTGTCCTGTCTCCGGAATATCGACATCGCAATGGATGTCGCTTAGTGAGAGTACTTCGATGCTATTGCCCAGAATCTGGCGTATCTCCTCCAGTTTGTGCCGGTTGTTGGTTGCGAATACTATTTTCATGTTGTTTTATTTTAACCTTTATATCGTCGAAGCCCTCGCCATAGACACCGATGACGCTCGACTGTGAGACGAAGGCTTGTGGGTCGATCATTTTTATCAGTCGGAAGATGGCTACGCTCTCGCGTTTCTTAGCCAGTATGCAGAGCACCTTGCGCTGTTCGCCGGTGTACCAGCCGTGGCCGTCGAGTATGGTGACGCCATGGTCCATCTTGGTGCCGATGGCATTGGCTATCTCCTGCCATTTACCGGAGAAGATCAGAAACTGTACGGACTGTCGCTGGCGGTTCATCAGATAGTCGAGCATGAAGTTCTCCACCACCATCGTACAAAGGCCGAAGACGACCATGTGGGCTCGCTGCAGGGGTTCGCCAAACTGCGGAATGAGCAGACAGGAGCCAATGATGATCAGGTCGAGAAATCCCAGGACGGTGCCGAGCGACACATCACGGTATTTATTGACAGAGGCAGCGATGATGTCTGTTCCCCCCGTAGAGCCATTATTGAGGAAGACGATGGCCAGAGCCGATCCTGTCATGATACACCCGATGAGCAGCGACATGAAGTTCTGGCCCTCACCCAGTATCTTCACGAAATGTCCTTGTTCGTCAACGGGCATCAGTTGCTGGAAGACACCCAGCAGGAACGACAGCATAGTAAAGGCATAGATGGTCTTGGTGAGGAACTTCAGGCCCAGTATGCGAAGGGCGATGAGTCCCAGTACGACATTGATGAGGAAATAGGTGTACTCGATAGGGAAGGCGGTGGCGTAGAAGATGATGGCCGCGATGCCCGTCACGCCTCCAGTGACAATCTGGTAGGGCATGAGAAACACGGTGAAGCCGAAAGAATACAGAAGGAGGCCCAGGGTTATGAAGACATAATCCCCGACCTCCTTCAGTATGAGTTTATGATTGATGGTCATTTACTTCAATACGATGTTCACCATACGCTTAGGGACGATGATAACCTTTACAATCTGTTTGTCTTCCACGTATTTGGCCGTGCGCTCATCGCTGCGGACAAACTGCTCAATGGCTTGGTTGTCAGCATCGGCAGCCAACTGAATCTCGAAACGGGTCTTGCCGTTGAAGGCCACACCCATCTTCACCTGGCTCTCGACCAAATAGTCCTCGTTCCACTCAGGCCACTGAGCATCGCATACGCTGCCCTCGCAGCCTAAGATTTCCCATAACTCTTCAGCGATATGAGGCGCAAACGGAGCGATGAGGATGACAAGGTCTTTGAGCAACTCCTTGTTCTTGCATTTCTGCTGCGTCAGTTCGTTGACACAGATCATAAAGGCAGAGATAGAGGTGTTGTAAGAGAACTGCTCGATGTCCTGCGACACCTTCTTGATGAGTTTATGGATGCTTTTCAGACTGTCAGCAGTAGCCTTGCCCTCGTCAAAACCGTTTTGGTATAGGTTCCATAGTTTCTTCAAGAAGCGGTGGCAGCCGTCGATACCTGCTACGTCCCATGGCTTCGACTGCTCGATGGGCCCGAGGAACATCTCATAGAGACGCAGCGTGTCAGCACCATAGTTGTTGCAGATGTCGTCGGGGTTCACCACATTGTATTTCGATTTCGACATCTTTTCGATGGTCTGATAGACGATATACTTGCCCTCGGCATTCATGACGAATGTAGCATCTTCGAACTCAGGCATCCATTGACGTATCTTTTCGATGTCCAGTTCTTTGCCGTCCACTGTGCTGATGTCAGTGTATATGGGGTCTGCCTCTTGTCCATTGTAGAAGTAGCGCTGCTTTTTCGACTCATTGTCGTACTTTGCGTCAAGCAGGTCGAAACTAACATATTGGTTGGTGCCTTTTAGGCGGAACACAAAACTGGACCATCCTTGTATCATTCCCTGATTGACCAGTTTCTTGAACGGCTCCTGTTCGCAACTATAGCCGCAGTCGAAGAGGAACTTGTTCCAGAAGCGGCTGTAGATCAAGTGACCGGTGGCATGCTCGCTACCTCCGACGTAAAGGTCGACATTGCGCCAATATTCATCGATGTCCTTATTGACTAGACATTGCTCGTTTTTAGGATCCATATAGCGCAGATAGTAAGCACTCGAACCGGCAAAGCCCGGCATGGTGTTCAGTTCGAGGGGAAAGACGGTCTTGTTGTCGATAAGGTCCTTAGAGACCACCTGGTCCGTCTTAGTGTCCCACGCCCACATCTTGGCACGTCCCAAAGGAGGCTCGCCGGTTTCTGTCGGCTTGTATTCATCGATCTCTGGCAACTGCAGGGGCAGGCATTCCTTGGGGATGATATACGGCATGTCGTCCTTGTAGTAGATGGGGAATGGCTCGCCCCAATAGCGCTGACGACTGAAGATGGCATCACGCAGACGGTAGTTCACCTTCACACGGCCCAGTTGATGGTCGGTGACGAACTTCTTCGTGGCGGCGATGGCCTCTTTGATGGTTAGCCCGTTGAGCGAGAAGCCGTCGAGGGCTGTCTTGCCGGCCGCCGGCGAGTTCATCACGATACCTTCCTTAGCGTCAAAACTCTCTTCCGACACATCGGCGCCTTCAATCAGTGGCACGATAGGCAGGTTGAAATGTTTGGCAAAGGCATAGTCGCGACTGTCGTGAGCAGGTACGGCCATGATAGCACCGGTGCCGTAGCCGGCCAGCACATATTCGGCAATCCAAATGGGGATGCGCTCGCCGGTGAAGGGATTGACAGCATAGGAACCGGAGAAGACACCGGTGACGGAGTGGTCCATCTGGCGCTCACGCTCTGTGCGCTTCTTGACATAAGACAGGTATTCGTTGACAGCGGCTTGCTGGTCGGCAGTGGTCAACTGTGCAACGAGTTCTGATTCCGGGGCGAGTACCATGAAGGTAACACCAAAGATGGTGTCGGCACGAGTAGTGAAAATGGTGAAATGACGGTCGGAGTCAGCCACTTGGAATTCCATCTCTGTACCCTCGCTGCGTCCGATCCAGTTGCGCTGGGCTTCTTTCAGCGAGTCGCTCCAGTCGATGGTATCCAAACCGTCCAGCAGACGCTGGGCATAGGCTGAAGTGCGCAGGCACCACTGGCGCATCTTCTTCTGTTCCACTGGGTAGCCACCGCGCTCTGACACACCGTTGACAACCTCGTCGTTAGCCAGCACGGTGCCCAGGGCGGGACACCAGTTGACCATGGTCTCGGCCAGATAGGCTATGCGGTAGTTCATCAGCACTTCTTGCTTCTTTTTCTCAGAGAAAGAAGCCCAGTCGGAGGCTGTGAAATGCAGTTCTTCGGTACCAAGGGCATGACAGTCTTCTGTACCCATCAGTTCGAAATGCTCTATCAGTTTGATAGTGGGCTGTGCCTTGTTGGATGAGGTACTGAAGTAACTGCGGAACATGCGCTGGAACGCCCATTGTGTCCATTTATAGTAAATAGGATCGCAGGTTCTGACCTCGCGGTCCCAGTCGAACGAGAAGCCTATCTTGTCCAACTGTTCACGGTAGCGATTAATGTTCTGTTCGGTGGTGATAGCCGGATGCTGACCTGTCTGGATGGCATACTGCTCGGCAGGGAGTCCATAGGCATCATAGCCCATGGGGTTAAGCACATTGAAGCCTTTGAGACGCTTATAGCGGGCATAGATGTCTGAAGCGATGTATCCTAAGGGGTGGCCAACATGAAGTCCTGCTCCCGATGGATAAGGAAACATATTGAGGACATAGAATTTCTTCTTTTTCTCATCTTCTACTACATGGTAAATACCGCTGTCCACCCAGCGCTTCTGCCATTTCTTTTCAATCTCTCTGAAGTTGTATTCCATATATCTTTATTGTTTTTTATAATCAAAATATAATTATCCAATTTGCAAAGATACAATTTCTTGGCGAGACTGCAAAATCTTTTGGCTAAAATCTTCCTGAGGGTATCTTAAGTTATGCCTAAGTTGCATTTTTAGTCTGGTTTTTCGGCTATTGGCTTATAGACTTTTCGGCAATGGCTTTAGCCACCGTATAGGCTGTGGTCCATGCTGCCTGAAAGTTGAAGCCGCCGGTCACTCCATCGATGTCGAGCACCTCGCCGGCGAAATAGAGGTTGGGGCGCTGACGGCTCTCCAGAGTCGATGTGTTGACTGCCGACAGCGAGATGCCGCCACAGGTGACGAACTCGTCTTTGAATGCTGCACGGCCGGCGATGGTGTACGTATCGTTCGTCAGCACGTTGACCAGCCTGTTTTGCTCTTTCTGGTTGAGGCTCCCCCAACGGGCCTCTACCCTACCCTTCATACTCTTCTCTACCAGATAGGACCACAGTCGCTGTTGGAGATTGAATGGGCGGATGGTAGGTAGTTTTTTCTGCGGATATTGTTGGCGGATATTGTTCAACGCTTGGTGGACGGCAGTCTCGGTGCTATCTGTCCAGTTGATGATCAGAGGCAGATGATAGTTGTGTTCGTTCAGCAGTCGGGCAGCATAACTCGACAGTCGCAGGATGCATGGCCCGCTCATGCCCCAGTGGGTGATGAGCAGTGGGCCCGAGGCTCGCAGTTTGGTGCCTGGAATCATCGCTGTGGCTTCTTCGACGACGGTTCCCATGAGGGCTCTCAGTGCCGGGTCGTCGATGCTAAAGGTGAAGAGCGATGGCACAGGCTTCTCGATAGGATGCTGTAGCCACGACAGATTTTCTGCCTGTGGCTGCCCTCCGGTAGTCACACAGATATAATCGAAGTCGTTCAACTGTTCCAACGAGTCGATGACGGTATGGGTAGCGATATGGATACCTAACCGTTTGACCTCGTTCAAAAAGAGGTTGATGATGGTGTGGGCATCCTGTGAACGGGGGAAGACACAGTGGTCATTTTGTGTCATCAGGGGCACGCCTCGATTTTCAAACCACTCATAGGCATCACGCTGGTCGAAACTATTGAAGAGGCGTTTCAGCAGTCGGTGACCGCGGGGATAGACGCTCTGAAGGTTGGTGGCGGACTCGAACGAGTTAGTACAGTTGCAGCGTCCCCCACCCGACACCTCCACCTTTCTGAGCACACGCTGGCCTCGTTCGAAGATGGTGACTGCCATCTCCGGCAGCATCTCTTTCAGATTGATGGCCAGAAAGAATCCCGCTGCTCCACCGCCTATGATAGCCGTCTTATTCTTCACTTAATGTCTTAACCTTTAACCTTTAACCTTTTAATGTGCCTCCAACCAGTTGCTACCAAAGCCGGAGTCGGCTACCAGCGGCACCCTCATGTCGAGGGCTCCCTGCATCTCTTCAAGCACGATGCGCTCTACCTGCTCTTTCTCTTCGGGATAGACACTGAAGTTGAGTTCGTCGTGCACTTGAAGAATCATCTTACTGCGGATGCCTTCTTTTTGGAAACGCTGGAAGATGCGAATCATGGCCACCTTGATGATGTCGGCAGCCGTGCCCTGGATAGGTGCATTGATGGCGTTACGTTCGGCAAAGCCGCGAACAGTAGCGTTCTGTGAGTTGATGTCCGGCAGATAGCGTCGACGACCGAAGAGGGTAGTGACATAGCCTTTTTCGCGTGCTACCTGCTTCGACCGTTCCATATAGTCGTGTACCTGTGGGAAGGTCTCGAAGTAGCCGTCGATGAGCATTTTAGCCTCGTCGCGGCTGATATCAAGTCGCTCCGCCAGGCCAAAAACGGTGATGCCATAGATGATGCCGAAGTTGGCACGCTTCGACTTGGTACGCTCGTCGCGGGTTACCTGTTCTATAGGTTTCTTGTAGATGTTGGCGGCTGTGGCAGCGTGAAGGTCGTGACCTTCCTGAAACACGCGAATCATGTTTTCATCTTGTGAAAGATGGGCCATCACGCGCAATTCAATCTGACTGTAGTCTGCTGAAAAAAACAGACATCCAGGCTCTGGCACAAATGCCTTCCTGATCTCTTTGCCATCCTCGCCCCGGATGGGTATATTCTGCAAGTTAGGATCGGAGGAGGAGAGTCGTCCTGTGGCTGTGACGCACTGATTGAACGAGGTATGGATATGACCCGTACGGGGATTAATCAGTTTTGGCAGGGCATCGATATAGGTGCCGATGAGTTTCTTTAATCCTCTGTGTTCTAAGATGTCTGCCACAATCTCGTGTTTGTGCTTCAGTTGTTGGAGCACCTCTTCGCTCGTGATGTACTGCCCATTCTTTGTCTTCTTGGCTTTATCTACTATTTTTAGTTTGTCGAAGAGTATCTCGCCTACTTGTTTCGGCGAGGCGATATTGAACGATTGGCCGGCGAGTTTGTATATACGGGTCTCCAACTCAATCATACGGTCGGATAAATCTTTTGACGTTTCTTTCAGCGCTTCTGTGTCCAGACAGACACCGTTGATTTCCATCTCGGCTAATACAGGCATCAGTGGCATTTCGATATCATAAAACAGTCGTTCACATTCATGTGATTTCAGTTCTGTTTCCAGTTTGTTCTTTAACTGTAGTGTGATGTCTGCATCTTCGCAAGCATATTCATAAACATCTGTAGGGAAGAGGTCGCGCATCGATTTTTGTTTTTTCCCTTTCGGTCCAATCAGTTCGTCTATATGAACTGTCCGATAGTTCAGATAAATTTCTGCCATGTAGTCCATGTTATGATGCAACTCGGGCTGGATCAGGTAGTGGGCTATCATCGTGTCCCACATGGGTCCCTGTAGACGAATGTTATAGTTTCTTAAAACTTCTAAATCGTATTTTAGGTTTTGTCCAATCTTTAAAATTTTGGGGTCTTCCAAAAGAGGTTTAAAGATATTAACAATACGCAACGCTTCTTCACGATTGGCTGAAATGGGCACATAAAAGGCTTTGTGTTCCTCGACAGAGAAACTCAAACCGACCAATTCTGCCTCGATGGCCTGTGTGGAAGTGGTTTCTGTATCTAGAACAAGAAATTCTTTTGTCCTGAAAAAATCATATAATTTCATCAAATCTACCTCATTATCAATTAGTTTGTATTCATGAGGAGTCGTTTTTATGGTCTCATATTTTGAAAATTTCTCATCGCCTGACTCATCGGTCGAAAATTCTTCAAATAGAGAGAGTTCTGAATTATCTGTTTTTTGTTTCTTTTCAGTTTTTTTAATAACTCTATTGCTTAAGGCCTTGAATTCGAGGTCGGCGAAGAGTTGTGACAGTTTTTCTTCGTCAGGCTCTTTTCGGATAAGGTCAGACAGGTTGAGTTCGATGGGGACGTCTGTTCTGATTGTTGCAAGGAAGTAAGACATACGGATGTCTTCGACATGTTCTTCCACTTTGGTCTTGAGGGCCCCTTTCAATTCTTGAGTGCGTTGAAGTAATTCTTCTACGGAATTAAACTCTCTAATCAGTTTGGATGCAGTCTTCTCGCCGACTCCCGGGCAACCAGGAAAATTGTCTGCCGAGTCGCCCATCAATGCTAGCAGGTCGATTATCTGGGGTGGGGTAGTGATGTCATATTTTGAACATATTTCTTGCGGACCCATCACTTCGTAGCCCCCTCCATGGCGGGGACGATAGATTTTTACGCGATCGCTGACCAGTTGTCCATAGTCTTTATCGGGAGTCAGCATAAATGTTTCGATTCCATCGATGGATTCTGCTTTTTTTGACAGTGTACCAATGACGTCGTCTGCCTCGAAACTGTCCACTTGTAGAACAGGTATCCGATAGGCCTGCAGCAACTCTTTGATGATGGGTACTGCCTTGCGGATATCCTCAGGCGTGGCTTCGCGTTGGGCTTTGTAGGCGGGAAACTGTTCACTGCGGAAGGTGGGACCGTGGGGGTCGAAAGCCACACCGATGTATTTAGGCTGTTCTTTTTCGAGGACTTCCTGCAACGTGTTCACAAAACCTATGATGGCCGATGTGTTGAGGCCCTTTGAGTTGATGCGCGGGTTTTTGATGAAGGCGTAGTACGACCTGTAAATCAGGGCATAAGCGTCAAGTAAAAAGAGTCTATCCATAATTATTTCAGAATTTTCGTGTAAAATTACTAAAAAATTTTCCAATATCAAGAGATTTTCATTACTTTTGTATCAAAATTCTGATAAATGGATCCATTATTGCTCATCAAACGACCAATTGAACGCGAATTTAACGAGTTTATAGACTTGTTTAATCAGTCTCTTACGCACGGTGATCGTCTACTTTCTGATGTGCTGACACATATTCGTCAGCGTGGAGGAAAGCGGATGCGTCCTATCTTGATGTTGCTGATGGCCAAGAATTTTGGGGGAGTAACTCGGGTCACTCAGAGTGCTGCCATTGGGTTGGAATTACTTCACACTGCTTCTCTCGTGCATGACGATGTGGTAGATGAAAGTGAAGAGCGAAGGGGGCAGGCCTCGGTCAATGCTACCTATAATAATAAAGCAGCGGTACTTGTCGGCGATTTCATCCTTTCTACTGCTTTGCTGAATGTTTCTTACACTAACAATCAGCGTATCATCGAGAATCTGGCACAGTTGGGCCGTACATTGGCTTCCGGGGAACTGCTGCAGTTGTGGAACATCAGCAACAAGGAGATTTCGGAGGATATTTACTATGAGGTGATCAAGCAAAAAACAGCCGTTTTATTCGAGTCTTGTGCTGCTATTGGAGCACTTTCGACCGGCGCATCTGATGATGCTGTTAAACAAGCCAGTCTGTTCGGTCAGAATCTTGGCATCATGTTCCAGATACGTGATGATATTTTCGATTATTATGATTCGAAGGAGATTGGAAAACCAACGGGCAATGATATGGCTGAAGGCAAGTTGACGCTTCCTGTTATCTACGCTTTGAACCATTCACACTTTGAGTCTATGCTCAATTTGGCGAAAAAGGTAAAGGAGGGTACTATCAATAGAGATGAAATAGCGGTTCTGGTGGAGTTTACCAAACAGCAGGGGGGCATTGATTATGCTGAGCAGCGCATGGAGGAATTTCATAGTAAGGCTCTTACTTTTCTCGAAGATATGGTCCACGACACTGAGATTCGTACCGCATTTTCGGCCTATTTGGATTATGTCATTCAGCGCAATAAGTAGTAAATTTTATCATTTTTGCACATTTTATATACTATTTTGATAGACATTTGAAAAAAATTGTTTATCTTTGTGCCATCTTACAATAACGATGACAGACAGCAGAAAACGACTCCTTTTTAAGGCTGGGACAGTGGCTATTGCTTTGACTTGTGTCTTGATGTGCGGATTGATGTACATATCATTCCGTCCGGACACACTGAAGATGTTCCATTGGTTCAAGGTTTTCGGTCTTCTCGACTATCTGGAGGATTTGCAGCGAAATCCTGCTCGAGTTCCTGGATGGATGCTCTATAATCTTCCTGACGGCATCTGGCTCTTTGCCTACAGCATCCTGATTGGGTGTATCTGGAATTTCAAAATACGCGATTGTTGGATGTTTGTACTCGTGATGCCTTTCATTTGTATCCCTCACGAATTTCTGCAGGGGTTAAGCATCATGCATGGCACATACGATTCTTCTGATGTATTTGCTTATTTATTGGCGATAATTGCCGGATTTATCTATATTTATGCTGTTGATGCTCTTGGCTTCCGTCATGTGGATAGGGTGGAGCGTAGGAGAACCAGTACCACAAAACTGGTGTTGACGATGCTATGTTTCGTTGTGTTTGTGCTGTTAGCCATAGGAAGTGATGATACGGTTGGGCGGATCAGTGCTTCGACAGGCGATGTCAACGCGATTGAGGAGTTGAGATAATCGTTGGAAACCTTGGTTTGCACAGAGTTGAATACATCTATAGTCAACTTGCTGATTGAGTACACTTGCTGAATGAGCA
>OCTX012091725.1_pt1 | contig 18084 bp, 16 predicted proteins | sample 1539691 | NCBI WGS metagenome assembly OCTX01 (sample SAMN02144231, study PRJEB22623) | gut metagenome | biome: sheep rumen | host: Ovis aries | place: New Zealand | reverse complement strand
GCGGAGAGGATGGGATTCGAACCCATGCGCCCTTGCGGACAAACGGTTTTCAAGACCGCCTCGTTATGACCACTTCGATACCTCTCCAAAACCGCTTCCTCAAATCAGCGCAGAACATATACTAGCATCCCGGCCGTTTTATGTCAACCGGAAATTTGATTTTTCTTTAAAAAAATCTCAGCGCACTCCAGATCCTCCGGTGTAGTAACCTTCAGGTTCCTGTAGGAGCCTTCCACAAGCCTGACCCTGCTGTCCGTCATCTTTTCCACCACCATCGCGTCGTCCGTGACGCTGCCGATCTGCTTCTCCAGAAGCCTTCTGTATGCTTCCTTCACAAGGGAATACCTGAATACCTGCGGGGTCTGCACCTGCCAGAGGGTCTTCCGGTCAGGCGTCGCCGCCGCCCAGCCGTCCTCACTGACAACCTTGATCGTATCCTTCACCGGCATTCCGACAACACAGGCGCCGCACTCCCTGACGCAGGCAAGGGCTCTTGAGAGCAGTTCCTGATCGATCAGCGGACGCGCCCCGTCATGTATGAAAACATAGTCCGTGCCGCTGCCCTCCAGGGCTTTCAGGCCGCGCTCCACGGAAAGGTAGCGCTCCGCGCCTCCGGCGACGATCCTGCTCACTTTGCTGATCCCGTATTTCCTGACAATCTCTTCCCGGCAGTAATCGATCTCCTCCGGAGCTGTTACAAGAACAATATTCCGCACCGGCTCAAAATGCTCGAAAGCCTCCAGGGCCCATGCGGCCACAGGCCTGCCGCAGAGCGGCAGATACTGCTTCGGAATGCTGCTCTGCATGCGCCTTCCCCGCCCGGCAGCCAGGACGATCGCAGAATTATATTCCATTCTTTACCTCTCCCCCAGCTGCAGATTCGGAACCGCATTCAGGCTGTAGTCCGAGCGGATTCCCTTTCTGTATTCATAATATGCCGCGGCGCCGATCATGGCCGCGTTGTCGGTGCACAGAACCGGCGACGGCCGGTAGAAGGCGATCCCCTTCTTCGTGCAGGCCTCTTCCATGGCGAGGCGCAGGGCGCTGTTGGAGGCAACTCCGCCGGCAATGGCAAATTCCGTGAACCCATATTCCTCCACGGCATGCATGGAGTGTTCTACCAGAACATCCACCACCGCCTTCTGGAAAGAAGCGGCCACATCTGCCGTCCGTACGGCGGTCCCCTTCATCCTGCATTCGTTCAGATAGTTGAGAACAGCGGATTTCAGTCCGCTGAAGGAAAAGTCATATTCCGACCCGCGCACTTTTCCCCTCGGGAAATCGATCGCAAGGGGATCTCCCTCCCGGGAAACCCTGTCGATCTTCGGTCCGCCCGGGTAGCCGAGCCCGATCGCCCTTGCGACTTTGTCGAAGGCTTCACCGGCGGCATCATCGCAGGTCCTGCCCAGGATTTCATATTCTCCGTAATCCCGCACGCGCACCAGATGGGTATGTCCGCCCGACACAACCAGGCAGCCGAAGGGCGGCTCAAGATTTTTGTGCTCGATATAATTGGCGGAAATATGCCCCTCAATATGATGTACGCCGATCAGCGGAAGCTGCCGCGCCCAGGCGATCGCCTTCGCCTCGGCCACTCCCACCAGAAGGGCTCCCACCAGTCCGGGGCCGTAAGTCACGCCGACCGCATCTATGTCATCCAGAGTCACGGCCGCTGCTGCAAGCGCCTCCCGGATTACCTGATTGATCCGCTCGATATGCTTCCTGGAAGCAATCTCCGGCACAACGCCGCCGTAGAGGGTATGAATATCGATCTGTGATGAAATAATATTTGAGAGTACTTCTCTCCCGTTCACAACCACCGCCGCGGCTGTTTCATCACAGGAGCTCTCGATGGCAAGAATCCTGACATCTTTATCCATGTATCTTTCTCTTTTCCTTCTCAAGTCAAATGAATCATCCGGCCGGGAGTATAATTACGCAGCCGCTGTACTGCGGCTGCCCGCAGCTGCGTCATGTGGTCTGCGTCTCCTTCGGTTCTTCTTCTCCCTCAAAGTTCAGTTCGACGCTCATCCCGTCTTTGCCGCACTTTGTATTCGGAAAGATCTTCTCCGCCTCCTCCAGATAATTTTCCGGATGGACCAGCGCAGGACTGTAATGGGTCAGCCAGAGCTCGGCCGCGCCTGCATCCCGCGCCAGAACCGCAGCTTCCCGGATCATCATATGCTTGTTCTTCTTCGCGTTGGGGAACTTTTCCTCTTCCCCGTACATGCCTTCACAGATAAACAGATCGGAAGAGGCGGCATTTTCCAGAATCGACCTGGTCGGCCTGGTATCCGTGGTATATGTGACCTTCAGCCCTTTCCGCCCGGCGCCGAGCACCATATCCGGCGTAAAGATCCGCCCCGTTTCGGGGTCTTCCATCGTACGGCCTTTCTGGAGGGGATTCCAGAATTTCAGCGGAATCTGCTGCGCCTTCGCTCTGAGCGGGTCGAAGCGTCCGATCCGGTCCAGCATCAGGCTGTATCCGTAGCAGCTGATCCTGTGCTGTACCTTGAAGGCCTTCAGCCGGTAGCCGTTCATTCTGAATTCCTGCTCGTCCCCCTCGATCTCCACATATCGGATCTCAAATGGAAGTTCCGGTGCAATCACTCTGAGGGAATTCACAACCCTCGCAAGGCCCTTCGGCCCGATCAGGGTAAGAGGCTCCGTTCTCTCAGCATTTCCCATCGTGAGCAGAAGCCCTGGCAGCCCTCCGATATGATCCCCGTGAAAATGGGTAAAACAGATCACATCGATCGGTTTGAAGCTCCAGCCCTTCTTTTTCAGTGCAATCTGGGTACCTTCGCCGCAGTCGATGAGAAGACTGCTGCCGTTCAGCCGGACCATCAGACTTGTCAGGTGCCGGTACGGCAGCGGCATCATCCCTCCGCAGCCAAGTAAGCAGACATCGATCATAGTTTCCTCCGTAAATATCCTGCCCCCGGATCAGCCTCCCTTCCCGGAAGGCACTGCAGCCTGCATATTTCCCCGGGCAGTATCGTCCTTTCCTCTGAATAACGCTTTCGCCGCGTCATTCAGCCGGATCAGAAGCTGTGCTTTCATCCTTCCATAAGATCAGCGCGTCTTCCTCCGGCATGCTGTAAAAATTCTTTCTCCGCCCTTCCTGGTGAAAGCCCAGTTTCCGGTACAGCGATATCGCGGGCACGTTGGAAGCGCGCACCTCCAGGGAAAAACGGCAGATCCCCCTTTCCCTTCCTTCCCTCATCAGTTCGTTCAGCATGAGAAAGGCGATGCCCTGCCCTCTCGCCTCGCTGCGCACCGTGACGTTGGTAATATCCGCCTCGTCAAAGGACTGGACCAGTCCGCAGTAGCCGAGGATCTCCCTGCCTTCCCCGCGGACGGTCAGGAAAAGGTAGCAGTCCTTTTTCAGCGCCTCCATGAAGCTGTGCTCCGACCAGGGAGTCGTGTAGACCCCGGCATCGATGGCCGCTGCCTCAGCGGCGTCGGACTCTGTCATTCTGCTGACTGTAAATCCTTCCTTCACTTCTCTTATCTCCCCGGCGCAGCGCTGTCAGCCGTCCCGGCGGCAGTCCCTTTCTCCGCCCGGACCCGTTCCGCCTGCGAGACCCGCAGATAATCCGGGCAATGTTCCTCCGCTGTCTGGAGCCTGCCCTCCCGGATCAGCTGGAAAGCCCGCACCGCTACCGAAGACGCCCTCTGGGCATTCAGATTCGGAGGCGCGAAATCATAATCCACAGTCAGATTCTCCTCAAGGAAAGTGCGGTAGACTTCCGCCCCGTCCCCCAGCAGGACCAGCCCCCTGCCGGTTCCGGCAGCAAGCTTATTCAGTTCTTCCGCCAGTTCCTCAACAGGAACCGGCCTCTGATCCATCAGCACTTCCAGCCTGTCTTTGCTGAAACTGTATATGCCGGCAAATACCTGACTGCGGCGGGCGTCCATCATCGGGCACAGAATTCTGCTGCTTCCGAAGAAATTGCATGCCATCGCTTCAAGGGTCGGTACATGAACCAGCGGTTTGTTCAGCGCCAGCCCGATCCCCTTGGCCGTCGCCGAACCGATCCTGAGCCCTGTGAAAGAGCCCGGCCCTCCGGCCACGGCAACCGCATCCAGCGTTCGGGGATCCAGATCAATCATCCCGGATATGGCGTCGATCATGGGCAGCAGCGTCTGGCTGTGCGTCTTTTTAAAGCACACGGTATATTCCGCCAGAATCCTGTCATCCTCCGCTATCGCCGCGGAGGCAGGCATTCCGGAACTGTCAATTGCCAGTATCTTCATAGATTCACCTTATCAGAAGCTTTCTGTAATCAAATCCTTTTTCCGGATTCTTTTCAATCCGTATTTCTGTAATCTTGTCCCCGGGAAGTTCCTCTGTCAGTTCTTCGATCAGATCGGCCCACTCGATCAGACATACGCCGTCCGACCAGACATAATCTTCCCAGCCGACTTCAAACATCTCCTCCGGATCCCCGATCCGGTATACATCAAAATGATAGAGGGGCAGTCTGCCGCTCTCGTAGATCTGCAGGATCGTAAAGGTCGGGCTGCTGACCTGCTCCCTCACTCCCAGTCCTTCTGCGAATCCCTGCGTGAAGACAGTCTTCCCTGCGCCGAGATCCCCGGTAAGTGTATAGACCTGACCCGGCCGGGCTTTTTTCCCCAGTTCCAGGCCGATCCGGTATGTATCCCCGGGACTGTAGGTTTCATATTCTTTCATGAATCGCTCCCTGTCTGCCGGACCTGCAGCCGGCACACACATCCAGCCTGCGCTCTCCGCCGTCCCGCCGGGAGGCTTTACGCGCAGGACATCTTATCTCAGGCGCAGAAAAGAGAAGGGATCTTCCCTCTCATGGATAAACTGCATCAGCATATAGGCGCAGTTCGCCGCGACCCGTTCCTCTCTCAGAATCCGGACCGCTTCCTCCCGGTCTGCGAGAACAACATCCAGCTCTTCGCTCTCCTCCAGTCCTTCCCTGCTGACTTTCCCTTCGCTGTAACCGTATACCAGGCTGCAGCTCTCATCGGTCATGCCTACGGTCGTGTAAAAAGGCCGCTCAAAAAGAGGATCCACATCAAGCGGCCGGAAGCTGAGACCGGTCTCTTCCCGCATCTCCCTGACCGCAGCCCGGCGGTAATCCTCGCCCTTCTCGACCAGTCCGGCCGGAAGCTCATATACATAGGTTCCGATCGGATAACGGAACTGGTGGACCAGGACGACCCTGTCTCTCTTTTCACCGTACAGGCTGAAGATCACGACCCCGTCCGGATGATTCTCATGCGTCAGAATCTCCAGGCCGCTCTCGCTCTCGGCGCGGGAGGCAAGATAATAAGTCCCCGCCTTCCCGGTTCTTTTTACCGTCTCAAGCTCATAAAAATTCAGGAAACGGTTATGTGTAACCTGATGTACTTTCTCCACTCTGGCCATTTTTCTCTCCCCCGGAAGAAGCCCTGAGGCCTTTTTGTATCCGTATCCGGCTTCCTTCTCCCGTATATCTTCCGACCAATTCTGCCCCGGCAGAACTGCCGGACGCATGCTGCTTCAGCTGATGTAAATTCCGTCCCGGCAGAACTGCCGGACACATGCTGCTTCTGCTGAAGGAAAATCCGCTCCGCACGTGCAGGAACACAGCTGCTGCAGATCATTTTTCAGTGCCATTTATTCAGAAGCTGAGAAAGATCCAGTTCGCCCGGCTTTCCGCCCTTCCTGGCTCCGCGCGGGGAAGCCTCCCCGCTTCCCTCTTCCCTGCGGCGGTTATGCTCATGGTTCTGTCCGCCGCGTCCGTTCCTGCCTGCAGTCTGCCTTCCGCGCTCCCGGCCGTCTTCCGTCCGGCCTTTCCGCCCTTCCTTCCGGTCTTTCTCCCGGCCATCTCCCTGCTCCTTTCCTCCGGGCGCTGCTTTTTCGCCCAGCTTCATGGTCAGGGAGATCCTCTTGCGTGCCAGATCAACCTCAAGGACTTTCACGTCCACGATATCTCCGACGGAGACAAGATCCAGCGGATGCTTTACGAACTTTTCATCGCTCATCTGGGAGATATGGACAAGGCCGTCCTGATGCACTCCGATATCGACAAAAGCCCCGAAATCTATAACATTCCGCACCGTGCCCTTCAGAATCATGCCGGGCTTCAGATCCTTCATGTCCAGTACGTCCGAACGGAGAATCGGCCTGGGCATATCCGCCCTGGGATCTCTCCCCGGCTTCTCCAGTTCTTTCGCGATATCCTCCAGCGTGGCATCGCCGACACCGAATTCTTCAGCCAGAGCAGCTTCTTTCTTCTTATCCCTTAGAAGGGCGGATGCACCGGTAATACACCCTTTCCTTATATCTTCAGCGGAAAAACCCAGCTTCTCCAGAAGTTTTCCCGCCGCCTCGTAGGACTCCGGATGTACGCCGGTCATATCGAGCGGATTCGATCCGTCTCGGATCCTGAGAAAACCCGCACACTGCTCATAGGCCTTCGGTCCCAGGCCGCTGACCTTCAGCAGCTGTCTGCGGTCGCTGAACCTGCCGTTGGTCTCACGCCAGCTGACGATCGACTTCGCAGTCTTCTTCGTAATACCGGAGACATACTCCAGCAGAGAGAAGGAAGCGGTATTCAGATCCACGCCTACGTTATTGACGCAGGACTCAACCACGCCCTCCAGCTTTTCCCCCAGCTTTTTCTGATTCATGTCATGCTGGTACTGGCCGACGCCGATGGACTTCGGGTCGATCTTGACCAGCTCTGCCAGCGGATCCTGCAGACGCCTCGCGATGGACGCCGCGCTCCTCTGCCCCACGTCGAAAGAGGGAAATTCCTCCGTAGCCAGCTTGCTCGCCGAATAGACCGACGCGCCGGCTTCATTCACTATCACATACTGTACTTTTTGGGGAATCTCGGAGATCAGCTCGGCTATGATCTGCTCCGACTCGCGCGAGGCGGTTCCGTTTCCGCAGGAAATCAGGGTAATGCCGTATTTCTCAATCAGCTTTTTCAGAGTCTGCTTCGCGGCGGCAATCTTTGCCGGCGTGGTCGGAGCGGTCGGATAGATGACAGCCGTGTCGAGAACCTTTCCTGTATCATCCACCACGGCCAGCTTGCAGCCGGTCCTGAAGGCCGGGTCCCAGCCGAGCACTACCTGTCCTGCAATCGGCGGCTGCATAAGAAGCTGTCTCAGATTCTTCCCGAAGACATCTATCGCTCCGTCCTCTGCCTTCTCTGTCAGGCTGCTGCGGATTTCACGCTCGATCGCGGGGCTGATCAGCCTCTGATAAGCGTCCAGGCAGACTGCCCTGAGAACCGGTGCGCAGGGGGACGACGGATCTGTAATTACCCGCGTCTCCAGCATCCGTACGCAGCTCTCCTCCGGAGCATCGATGCCCACGGAAAGGACCTTCTCCGCCTCTCCTCTGTTAAGGGCCAGCACACGGTGGCCCGCCGCGCTCTTCACAGGCTCCTCATAATGGAAGTACTGCGCGTACACAGACTGCGGATCTTCCATATCTTTCTTTACTTCGCTTTTCAGGACCCCCTCCCGGACTGTGGCTTCCCGGATCTCCGCGCGAAGGTCCGCACGGTCGGAGATCTCCTCCGCCAGGATATCGGAAGCGCCCTGGATGGCTTCCTGAACCGTCTCCACACCTTTTTCGGGATCGACATAAGGAGCAGCCGCCTCCTCAACGGTGCAGCTCATCTCCTGGGCCATGATCTGCTCAGCCAGACCCTCAAGTCCCTTTTCACGGGCGATCGTAGCCCTGGTTCTGCGCCTGGGCTTGTAAGGACGGTACAGATCTTCCAGCTCCACAAGGGTAAGGGCCCCGGCAATCTGCTCCCTGAGCTCTCCGGTCAGCTTCCCCTGCTCTTCAATTGCTTTCAGGACGGTCTCCTTGCGCTCCTCCAGAGAGCGAAGATATCTCAGCCTCTCATCCAGCATGCGAAGCTGTTCATCATTCAGCGACCCGTGAGCCTCCTTGCGGTAACGGGCAATGAAAGGAATGGTGTTCCCGTCATCGATCAGCTTCACCACTGCCTCGACCTGCCACTCATGTACAGAGAGCTCTTCTGCGATCACTTTACTGATATTCATAATATCTACTCCTGTTTCTCTGTCCGTCCGCGCTGTGCGGACGCAAAGCTGTATTTCCGTAAATATTCCGTTCTCCGGAAGATGCATCGTTTATTATCGGATTAGTTAAGGGCCTCTGTCAAGGCAAACTTTGCCCACCGACAGCCCGGGGAAAGAGTTGCTATTCACGGCCCTCCACACATCAGGCCGTGAATAGTAACGGGAAGTGTGAAGATTCGATGAAGAATGCCTTCGTTCAATTGTTTTGTCCCTTTCGCGGTGTTAAGATGAAATCATAGTTTCCGTCTCTGCCCGAATGGTGCATTTAAGCTCCGCACAGAGAGAAGATGGCAGCAGGCGGATACCCGTACTGCATCAAACTTTAAAAGGAGGCTGAACTCTTTGAACGATTCTTATCAGGACCCTTCTTCGGGTTTTCATACTTCAGGACCTGATTCAGCGGAATCATCTTCCGGAACGGACCATTCTTACCGGGACAGGTCGTCCGGTCCGGGCGGCGCCCCGGTCATGGACAATCCTTATGCCCGTGAAAAAATGGCTGTGGCCGCCCTTATTCTGGCTGTCGCCGCCATCATCACCTTCCAGGTTTTCTTTATATCGATGCCTCTCGGGATCTCCGCTGTGATCCTTGCGCTGCTTTCCCGCGGAGAAGGCTCCATGGTCCGTCGGGCCAGGGCCGCCCTGTGCATCGGCGCGATCGCCGCTTCCCTTTCCGCCGCCATTACCGGTTATTCCGTCTATTCTGTGATGACAGACCCGGCTCTGAGGCGTGAATTTGAAAAGCTTTATGTCTATTATACAGGGCAGGAATTTCCATTTCCGTCCGAATCCGGCTCCGGCTTTTCTTCCGGCAGCCCGGACGCATCGCTCTCCGAGGATCCGCAGACTCTGATCCAGGATATCCTGTCCGGCAACTACAGAAAGAAGAATGACAGCCTCAAAGAGGCGGCGGATTCAGGCAGCAGTGCTGACAGCAGCATTGACGGGCTCCTGAACAATTCCGCCGGCGGCTCATCCGTATCAGGGAAAGGAGGCAATTATATATGAAAAGCCTGACTTCCTTTTCCCGGATCAGATCAGCAGCCCGGCAGAATCTGGCCGGCAACTATATGACATTTTTCCTGGCCATTGTCGTCGCGGTCGGACTCTCCTTCGCGATCGACAGTATCCTCTCCTGGGCGGCCGCCCCGCTGCTTGCAGGTCAGAGTCTCTTTAATCTGATTGCCAGCCTGATGGTGACCTGCCTGGTTTACTCTTTCATCACGGTACTCCAGGCCGGGATACTCTATGTGTCCCTGAATATCGCAAGGCGTTCCGAGGCATCCGTCGGCGATGTGCTTCTGGGCTTCCGCTATCATCCGGAAACGGCCATAGCGATCTCCCTGCTGACCGCCCTGCTGAGAACAGTCTGTACGCTGCCCCTTTATCTTGTCATGGACCGGATCTATGCCGTCGGCATCTACAGCGCGGCCGGAGCCGGAAAAGCCATGTCCCCGGCTGCGGCGGTGCCCGCTTTTCTGGCTGCCCTCGCGGCTGCGGTTGTCCTTGATTTTCTGATCCTTTATTCTTACAGCCAGGCCCTGTTTCTGTATATTGACCACCAGGACTACAGTGCGCTGCGCTGCCTTAGGGAAAGCAGGCTGCTGATGAAGGGCCGCAGGATCCGCTATCTGATGCTCAACCTGTCCTTCCTGGGATACGCCGCCCTCTCCGTCCTCTCGCTGGGACTGGGCTGTGTCTGGACGATCCCTTACTATAATGTAAGCTGTGCGGAGTTTTACATGGATCTGTCCGGAAACTACAGCGGGTACTGAGAGGCCCGGAAAGCAGAAGCACCTTAAAAACCCCGGCGCGGGGAGAAGCATCTCATCACAGACGCTTCTTCCCGCTGCCGGGGCTTTTTCTGTTTTTTCTGTTTTTTCTGATTCCGGGTCTTCAGTCAAGCACCTGCCGGATCCCTGCCATCAGCTCGTCAAAGCTTTCATATGCCGGCAGTTCAGGATGGTCCGCCTTGATCTTTTCGGTACTGCGGAAAAGAAAACCGGCTTTCGAGGCCAGGATCATATCCAGATCATTGTAGGAATCCCCCGCCGCAATCGTCTGATATCCGATCGACTGCAGCGCCTTTACCGTGCTGAGCTTGGAGTTCTGAATCCGCATGCGGAAGCCGCTGATCATTCCATCCTCCGCAACTTCAAGGGTGTTGCAGAAAATAGTCGGCCAGCCCAGTTTTTTCATCAGGGGTGTCGCAAACTGCGTAAAGGTATCGCTGATTATGATCACCTGCGTCAGAGAACGGAGTTCATCCAGAAATTCCAGCGCCCCCGGGAGCGGGTCGATCCCGGAGATGGTCTCCTGGATCTCTGTCAGTCCGAGATTGTGTTCGCGGAGGATCCCGAGCCTCCAGTTCATCAGCTTATTATAATCCGGCTCATCTCTTGTTGTTCTTGTAAGCTCCGGTATCCCGGACGCCCTGGAAAAGGCGATCCAGATCTCCGGTACCAGTACTCCCTCCAGATCAAGGCATACAATATCCATGGCTGTTTCCTTCCTCCCGCTGCTTGCTGAAACTGTGTCATGCCGTCCGGAATATACATACGGATCACTCCGCATCCGGCCATCTGATCAGAAACTGCTCCTCCCTGCAGGCACGGCAAAGCAGAAGCCTGTCTCAGAACTTTCTTCCGCCTCCGCCGGCTGAATGCCCGCTCGAGGTATGATGCGTGGTGCTTGTGTGTGAATGACCTCCGCCTCCTCCGCCTGTATTGCGCGGGATATGGCGGTGCGTTACGAATCTGCGCACAAAGCTGTCCTGCTTCATGTTCAGGTTCAGGTGTACATTGTCATGAAAAGAATAGTTTTCCTTCTCAGGGAACTTCAGCTGGTATTTTGCCCGGATGCCGAAAAAACTGCCCGCGGCTGTCAGCAGGCCGATCAGTCCCGCAAGCAGTCCCTCTCCGAATGTGACGCCCTTCGGCTCGGAATAATAGGTATAAGTCCCGGTATCCTCGTCATACTGTACCGTTCCGTGCTCAACTCCCTGATTCAGGAAGCGCTGCGTATCGGAAAGCATGGACCGGAATACCTCATCAAAATCCCCGCTGCTGGCATACCCGTAGGCATGATCCAGGATCGCATCCCTCCTGTCGTCATTGATGTACCAGATCATTCTTCCCTCTGTTGTCAGGTAGAATTCCCGGTTGTCCATATCGATCAGGTAGCAGGCTCCTTCGTAGGTTCCTGTCAGGGACTCGAAATAGTCGTCCGAAAAGCTTCTGGTGCTTTTCCCGCCCGTATCGTCCGTAGTGACGACACGGATATCCATATTGTTATCCAGGGAAATCTGCTCCGCAAGGGAGAGAAGATCCCGTTCCTCCTCATCGCTGAGAATTCCCGCCATGTCCTCTATGCTTGCCCGGTCCGTCCGCTCCGCGTAGAGAGGAGCCGCACAGGCCTTCCCCGCAGAGAAAAAGAAAAGCGCCGCCACAAGCAGTGACACAGGCAGAAAGTTCAGGAGCCGCGCGCTCCGGCTGATCAGGGCCGGCCCAGCGCAGGCAGTATCATGAAAGCGATTCTGCATATCTGTTATCATCTAAGGCCCTCCTCCCGGAAAATCAGATCATGAAATAACCGATCAGCATGGAAACGACAAAGGCCGCCGCTCCTAAAGCAGCCGAGAAGCCCGCAAGCCTGCCCGCCGATACCGGAAGCCGTCCCTGTACCTCGCCTGTATCTCCGTTCATGGCGAAATAGTACTTTTTTGTGCTCCCTCTTCCATATGTCAGGACCCAGACGGGCAGAAGCAGATACTGCCAGCGTTCATTGCGGATATCATAGTGGGAATTCTCCACTGTTACCGTCTGATAGCCGGTAACAGTATTGCGCATGGCTGTAAGGGCATAGGAGCGGGCTTTATCCGTCAGTGCTTTTGAGATATCCTTTGTCGAAACGTCCCGCCGCTGCGCCACGAAGCCCTGGAGGAATCCCATGGAGAAATCCTCCACATCCCTCATATTATAGGGCATGACCGCGTCGATCAGCCGGTGATCGTTCTGTTTGAGTGCCTGGGCAACCTGCCCCTCCACGCGCACGCTGCCTCCCCTCTCAAAATGGTAAATGGAGGTCTCCGTGTACTCATCATCCCCCGACATCCAGACCCGGATCCGGTCCATCCGCCCGTTGGCATAGCCGGACAGTTCACAGTCATAGACCCAGAAGGGATAATAGACGCCTGTCAGTTTTTCGATCTGCTCTTTGCTGAAGAAGGACGCAGGGACGAATTTTTTGCTCCGGACGAACTTTATAAATTCTTCTTCGGCCCTGTCCCTGTTGTATTTGAAAGGAATGATCTTGTCCGGAAGATATTCCCCGGACAGTTTTCCCTGCAGAACAACCGGATTATGGCAGTAGTAGCAGAAGGTTGCGGCTGTGGCGGCGTCCGTGACAATCTCGGCTCCGCAGCTGGGGCAGGTATAGATGACCGCCTCCCCGCTTCCATGATGAAAAGAAGGGCCCGATGTGCCCGCTTCTTCACCCCCGACGCCCGCGGGTCTTTCCGTCTCTTTTCCGGGCCGGACAGAATCCTGCTGATTTCCTGCGGCAGACTGAGGACTGTTTTCTTCAGGCGTTTTATCATAGTCAAACGTGTCCTTCCGGTCAGCCGCCTGATCCGGCGAAAGCGCGTCCAGCTCATTCTGTGTGAAAACAGAATTACAGAATTCGCAGCGGAACTTCTGGACAGAGGGATCAAATACCAGCCCGCCGCCGCAGTTGGGGCACTTAAAGGTAATCGTAGCCATGTTCCCACTCCTCCTGTATTCCATAGGAAAGCCGGCTGCCGGCTCCATCCTGTGAAGTCGGCTGCCGGCCGGTCAGTTTCTTTTTTCAGTTTATTCCGGTTTCTTCGTTCCGCAGTTCATGCAGAAGTTTCCGCCGTTCAGTGTACCGCATTCCGGGCAGAACCACTCTCCCGGCTGCTTCATCCTGGGAGCCGACGGGGCCTGTTCCTGCTGGAACTGCTGGCCCTGTGCCTGATACTGATTCTGCTGGTACTGCATCTGCGCCTGATTGGTGCTGCTGGCGGACTGCATGAAACCGCCTGCCGCACCCATGCCCAGATTCATGCCCATATAGGCCGCACCCGCGCCTGCCGTATTTGAGCCCGCAGCCTGCAGACCGCTCGCGATGGCGCTCTGTACAAAGCCTTCGCGAATCGTGGGATCCTGCATCATGGCGCCCTGGTTGCGCATGTTGATCAGCTTCTGGGATTCCTCGTCGTAGGAGATGCTGGCGATGCCGACACTCACTACTTCAAGGCCTCTTCCCTGTGTCCAGCTTTCATCCAGGACACCGGCCATGTACTTTGAAAGCTCCATGCTCTTGGAAGCGACGTAGGAGATGCGGATTCCATCCGCGCTCATCTGATTGATCGCCGCCTGGAGGGCTTCCATGAACTCCGCCAGATACTGATCGTTGATATCCGCCACATCCACCTGGACGGCATTTCTCGGGACCGCGTTCGCGTAGAACAGAAGCGGATTATTCACTTTGACCGAGTAGGTGCCGTGCGCGCGGAGGAAAAGCTCCGCGTTGTAGAAGCTGTCGAAATAGTTGACCGGGTTGCGGGTTCCGAACTTGATGCCCTTGATTTCCTGGGTATTGATATAGTATACCTTCTGGGACTGCGGTGTTCCGCCGCCGAATTTGAACCTTTCCCAGGCTTCCTTCAGGCTCTCTTTAAACTGTCCCTGGAAAAGAGACGGCTGAGAAGAATTGTCGACGATGAAATATCCGGGCTCTGCGGAATAGTCGATGATCTTGCCGCCGTCCACCAGGATCATAAAGGTATTATCATACACATGAATCACAGATCCGTTGGAGATAACATCACTGCTGCTGAAACCTCTCTTTCCCCTGACGCGTCCCTGTACAAACAGAGTCTGTGCGCCCATGCTGACCGGTTCCACTACATCCTGAAACTGATCATTGAGAGTCCCCGTTACCGAACCGACCGCTGCTTTAATAAGTCCCATAGTATCCTCCTCCCAAAACAATATTTTTGTACCAGGACGCAATGCCCCGGATAACTATTTTGCAGCCAGGTCTGCAGGAAGCGCAGCCGTGGCCAAAATATGTCTCCTCCCTGACTGATCCGACGGCTCTTCGCCCGTCAGTCCAGATTCTGGGCTTTCCGGTCCGGGCGGCCCAGGGAATCCCATTTCAGATAGGCGTTGATGAAGGGATCCAGGTCCCCGTCCATGACCGCCTGCACATTGCCGGTCTCATAGCCGCTGCGGAGGTCTTTGACCATGGTATACGGCTGGAAGACATAAGAGCGGATCTGGGAGCCCCAGGCGATATCCTTGACCTCGCCGCGGATCTCACCGGCCTTTGCCTTGTTTTCCTCAATCTTGAGCATATACAGCTTGGCCTTCAGCATCTGCATGGCCTTGTCCTTATTCTGGAACTGGGAACGCTCATTCTGGCAGGTCACCACGATTCCGGTCGGGAAATGCGTGATGCGGATGGCGGACGAAGTCTTGTTGATATGCTGTCCGCCGGCACCGCTCGACCGGTAGGTGTCAATGCGGATATCCTCATCGCGGACCTCAACGTCCACATCCTCCTCGATATCCGGCATGACATCGCAGGACACAAAGGAAGTCTGCCTCTTGCCCGCGGCGTTGAAGGGGGAAATGCGGACAAGACGGTGAATCCCCATCTCTGAGCGCATAAGCCCGTAGGCATTCTCCCCGTTGATCTGGAAGGTCACGGATTTGATGCCTGCCTCATCGCCGTCCAGATAATCCAGAAGTTCAGCGGAAAAGCCTTTCTTGTCGATCCATCTGGAATACATGCGGTAGAGCATGCTGCACCAGTCGCAGGCCTCCGTTCCCCCGGCGCCCGGGTGGAGGGTCACGATCGCGTTATAGCGGTCATACTCTCCTGACAGGAGGGTCTTGATCCGGATCGCCTCGAAGTCCGCTTCGAAATCCGCAAGGGTCTGTTCAATATCCGGTATGACAGAGGCGTCTTCCTCCTCATTCCCCATATCGATCAGGAGCTCCGTCTCCTCATACTGGCTGCGCAGACGGCTGTATGTCGCCACGTCGTCCTTCAGCGACCCCAGGTCCTTCATGATCTTCTGGGACTGCTCGGGATTGTCCCAGAAGGACGGCTCCGCCATGGTTCTTTCAAGCTCCTCGATCCTGCGTTCCTTGTTTTCAAGGTCCAGGGAACTTCTCATCTCTTCCAGAGGCTGTTCATAAGTCTTCAGTTTTGCCTTGAATTCATCCAGTTCTATCACAGAAAACCTCTCTCTCAGGCGCCTTTTCTGCCATGGCACTGCTTATACTTCAGGCCGCTGCCGCACGGACAGGGATCGTTCGGATAAATCTTCTTGGCCTGGCGTTTCTTAGGCGCGCGCACCGCCGTGTCGTCACGGTTGGTTCCGGTCACCTTGGCGACCTCTTCACGCTCCACCTTCTCCTCCACTCTGACATGGTACATCATCTTCAGAGTGTCTTCCTGGATGGCTGCCGTCATGGCGTTGAACATGTCGTAGCCTTCCATCTTATACTGAACCTTCGGATCCTTCTGGCCGTAGGCGGCAAGGCCGATTCCCTGGCGCAGCTGGTCCATATCGTCGATGTGCGTCATCCAGTGGCGGTCCACCGATCTGAGAAGGACGACACGCTCGATCTCACGCACATCCGCGCCGGCTGCCGTCAGTTCCTCCTCCTTGGCCTGGTAAAGGGCTTTCGCGTCCCCTTTCAGCTTCTCCACAAGGCTGTTTTTGCTCTGCCCTGCGACATAGTCCTTTGTTATGACCGGGAGCGGGATAATGGGTCTCAGATAATCGTTCAGTTCCTGCAGATCCCACTCCTCCGGGGATGCTCCGGTCTCGCCGACCACCAGGTTCACGCTGCCTTCCACCGTATCATCGATCATCTGCATGACCGACTCGCGCATATTCTCGCCGTCCAGCACCTTGCGGCGCTCCGCATAGATGATCTCTCTCTGCTCATTGTTGACCTGGTCATACTCGAGCAGGCTCTTGCGGATCGCGAAGTTGTTGGACTCGATCTTCTGCTGTGCCTTCTCGATCGCGGAAGACAGCATCTTATGCTGGATCTGTTCGCCTTCCTGAACGCCCAGCGCCTTGAAGGTCGACATCATCTTCTCGGAACCGAACAGGCGCATCAGGTCGTCTTCCAGGGAGATGTAGAACTGGGATTCACCCGGGTCTCCCTGACGTCCGGAACGGCCGCGCAGCTGGTTGTCGATACGGCGGGATTCATGCCGCTCGGTACCGATAATCTTCAGGCCGCCCGCAGCCTTCGCCTCTTCGTCCAGCTTGATATCCGTACCACGGCCTGCCATGTTCGTCGCGATGGTGACTGCGTCATGCACGCCGGCATCCTTGACGATCTCGGCTTCAAGCTCATGGAACTTCGCGTTCAGGACGTTATGCTGAATGCCTTCCCGTCTGAGCATGCCGGACAGAAGTTCGGACACCTCGATCGTGATGGTGCCCACCAGTACCGGCTGATGCTTCTCATGGGCTTCCTTGACGGCATTGACGACAGCCCTGTACTTCTCTTTCTTGGTCATGTAGACCGCGTCATCGAGGTCTTTGCGGATTACAGGCTTGTTGGTCGGGATCTCGATAACGTCCATGCCGTAGATATCGCGGAATTCCTGTTCTTCCGTGAGAGCGGTACCGGTCATGCCGCATTTCTTCCTGTACTTGTTGAAGAAGTTCTGGAAGGTGATGGTCGCCAGCGTCTTGGACTCTCTCTTGATCTTGACGTGCTCCTTGGCCTCTATGGCCTGATGCAGACCGTCGGAATAGCGGCGGCCCGGCATGATGCGGCCTGTAAACTCATCGACGATCAGGACTTCATCGTCCTTGACCACATAGTCCTGGTCGCGGAACATCAGGTTGTGGGCGCGCAGAGCAAGAATAATGTTGTTCTGGATCTCGATATTCTCCGGATCGGACAGATTCTCGATCTGGAAGAATCTCTCGCACTTCTCGATACCCTGCTGGGTGAGGGTTACGATCTTGTCCTTTTCATTGACGATAAAGTCTCCGGTCTCGGTGATCTCTTCCCCCATGATGGCGGTCATCTTCGTGACTTCGCCGCTGGCCTCGCCCCGCTGCAGCTGGCGTGCCAGGATATCGCATACCTCATACAGCTTGGTGGACTTGCCGCTCTGGCCGGAAATAATCAGAGGCGTTCTCGCCTCGTCGATCAGGACCGAGTCAACCTCGTCGATGATGGCGTAGACCAGATCGCGCTGTACCAGCTTTTCCTTATAGATGACCATATTGTCACGAAGATAGTCGAAACCGTCTTCGTTGTTGGTGACATAGGTAATATCCTTGTTGTACTGTTCTCTTCTCTCATCGGATTCCATGGCGTTCTGGATGCATCCGCAGGTAAGGCCGAGAGACTCATGGACCGGTCCCATCCACTCCGCGTCACGCTTTGCCAGGTAATCATTGACTGTGATGATATGGACGCCTTCTCCGGTGAGCGCGTTCAGATAAGCGGGGAGCGTGGAAACCAGCGTTTTTCCTTCACCGGTCTTCATCTCGGCGATACGGCCCTGGTGCAGGATGATTCCGCCGATCAGCTGAACCCGGTAAGGCTCTGTGCCGTTGACGCGGCGCGCTGCCTCACGGACAGTCGCGAACGCTTCCGGAAGCAGAGAATCCAGGCTCTCGCCGTTCTGGTAGCGCTTTTTGAACTTGTCCGTCTGGGCGCGGAGTTCCGCGTCTGACATCGCCACCATGGTATCCCGCAGGCTCTCAATTTTATTGACGAGCGGCATGATCTTCTTGAGCTCGCGCTCAGAATGCGTGCCGAACACCTTTTCCATAAAGCCCATGTTGCTATTACTCCTTTAACTGTTTGCTGTTTCTTCCATCATCAGGCCAGTGAAAATACTGCCCTGCAATTTTCAGATAATCTGTATTATTTTACCACGCTGATACCTGTCTGTCCAGTACAGCGTTCCCGCGTCCCT